>TARA_B100000963_G_scaffold187057_1_pt1 | contig 60703 bp, 58 predicted proteins | sample TARA_B100000963 | Tara Oceans TARA_B100000963 (sample SAMEA2622097) | marine metagenome | biome: marine biome (ENVO:00000447); feature: surface water layer (ENVO:00002042); material: "saline water (ENVO:00002010), including plankton (ENVO:xxxxxxxx)" | depth 5 m | reverse complement strand
ACTAATAGCTCAATTGGCTTGATTTATGCACTGAAAAAAATTTTCATGATATTAACATAATATAAAAATAATATGCTTGATAAAAAAACAAAAAAAAAAATCAAAGATTTCGTCATTTCTTTAAAACTATATTTTTTAAGTTTTTTTAACAGTAATTTAGGTTTTTATTTTAAAGTCGCCGGGACATCAAAAAATTCTGATGCATATGAGGCTATTTCATCAATTATTAAAAGAAAAAAAATTAAGAATATTCTTGAGATTGGTATTGGTGGGCATGCTAACGATTATGAAGGTGGCTTATCAATATTAGCTTTAAAACAATTCTTTCCTAATTCTAAAATTATTGGTGTTGATATTGCTGAGAAAAAATTTTTAGACTCAAAAAGAATTAAAACTATCAAATTGGACCAAAGTAACAGTGAAGAATTAAAAGAAATGGCTAAGCTTTATGGGAAATTTGATCTTATAATTGATGATGGTAGTCATTTTTGTGATCATCAGAGAAAAACTTTTTTAACGCTATTTGAATATTTAAATGACGATGGTTTTTACATTATTGAAGATATAAACAATTCTTATAAAGTTGCTGGCGGAGGTTCTCCAGAATTAGATTATGAAAAAAATAATGTAACCTTTTTCAAAGATTTAATTCATGTGGTTAATTCAAATTTTTTACATAAAGAAATTCAGAAAAAATATAATGAATTTGTAAATATTGACAAATTTTTATTTTTTCCAGGAATTATTATTTTACAAAAAAAAATAAAAAAAACTGAGCCAAAAACAAAAGAATATCTTCACTTAACTTTGGATGAATTTAATAAATATTGGACTGAAAAAAAAAATATGAATATATCAAAAAGTAAAAGTGGTATTTTGTATAAGGAGAAAAAATTCTAATGTACCTTTTAGAAAAAACAATTATAAAAACCTATTTTGATTTTTTTTTAAATAATATCTTTCGAATTCCCATTCAAAAGTTTTATTCTTATAAAGTCTTATTTTATTTTTTTTTAAAAAATTGTCTGTTGCAATTTTGGCACCTGGAAATTTAAGACTATAATATTCATCTAAATGAATGTATCCACCAGGTACTAGATTTGAATAGGCATATGGCAAAACGGTTTTATATGATTCATACAAATCAGAATCTAAATTTGCACACATAATTTCCTCTTTATACTCTTTAAAAAACTTGGGTATTGTTTTGTTAAAATTACCCTCTATTAATCTAATATTATCTAATCCTAACTTGTTAATTTTTCTTAAAAGATCTGATTTAGATTGGTTCTTAAAATCTAATGATTGTGAAATATTTTTTTTGTTAACTTTTTTTTTCAAGATGAATTCTCTTATACTTTTATTAATCAAATGTTTTTTATAAATTTTTTTGCTGGACTTCAGAAATCTAAATGAGTCGTATTTATGATATGAAGGAAAACCTTTAAAACTATCAAAACCATAAATTATTTTTTTTGAATTTAGTCTTTTTAGTATTATTGCTTGTGCTAATAAAGTTTTTCCGTTGAAACATCCAAATTCAAACAAATTCCCTCTCAATCGTTTTTCATTTTTTATAATGAATTTATAATAATGTCTTAATCCACAAGTTGGGCTTAAAAAAAAATCTATACCAAGAGTATTAAAAATATATTCGTCGTTTTTATATATTAATTTATTAAATGAATTTTTCATAATTTCTTTAAAATATTAATTATAAACAATATTTATTATTTAAAAAGTTGTAAATATACATCAAGGATTTATTTATAAATTTTTATACAAAATTAATATATTTAATTTAAGTTAAATTTATATAGATCTAAATATATATTAAATATAAATAATTAATTTTTAAAATATAATTATGAGAATTGAATATTGATAGAATGAAAAAAACTATTTTAATTAAAGATAAAATTTTGAGCCAAGATGATAGAAAAATTTTAGCAGAAAGAATTCCATATCTTGATGAAAATATTTGCTCACTATCTGTGAAAAAAAACATGGTTCAAGTTTCAATTAATTATAAAAATAAAATATCTTTTTTAAATATAAAAAAAAAAATATTAGAAATAATCAATTCATTTAGTGATCATAAGAAATTAATTAAAAATGAGGTATTATATCAAAGTGAAAATTATAAAATAAAAAAAAATACAAATGTTTTTAAGCAATTAATTAAATCTAAAAATTTATATAAGCTTACAGAGGGTGTTTATAGTTTTCATAACAATTTTCTAAAATTAAGTAGAGAATTCGATAAAATATTCCTGCGATACGCAAAAAAATCCGGTTATAAAGAAGCTGATTACTCTGGTGTGTTAAACATTAATAGCTTAATTGAAAACTCATACATACACTCTTTTCCAAATCATTGCTTGTTCGTATCAAATATTAAAAGAAATAATAAAATTTTAAAAAAAATATCCAGAATTAAAATAAATCAAGATCAAAAAATTAAACAATATCTTGCAAATCCACAAACGATGCTTTCTCCAACTGTATGTTATAATTGTTTTGAAACGTTAAAAAATAAAATAATAAAAAATAATTTAAAAATCACATCAATTTCTAAATGTTATAGATATGAAAGTTTAAATTATTTTCAATTAGAAAGATTAAAAGTTTATTCAATGAGAGAATTGATGTTTTATGGAAATAAAAAATTTATAGAAAATCAAATTAAAAATTGTTTAAATTTTTTTATTAAGTTTCTCAACAAAAATAAAATTATGTTTAGAATTTTAACAGCATCTGATCCTTTTTTTCTACAAAGCCATGATAACAAAAAAATTTTTCAATTAGCAAATAAACTCAAATATGAGTTAGAGGTTTATCTTCCTTTTGAAAAGAGATGGATAGCTGTTGGTTCATTCAATAATCATTTAGACACTCTGACCAAAAAGTATAACATAAAAAATAATAGAAAAAATTGTAATTCTGGTTGTATTGGAATTGGTTATGAAAGATTTCTTTACGCATTTTTTTCACAAAAAAAAAAATATAAATTCAAGTAAATGGAAAAAAAAATTTTAAACTTAGTAAAAAAAGAATTTCCAAATTTTAAAATTAAAAAAAATTTTAATATATCTAAAATTAAATTGAAAGATATTATTGGTTGGGACTCTTTGAGTTCGATTAATTTTTTTTTAAAGCTTCAAAAAATTTCAAAAAAAAAAATTGATATTATTAAAATGAGCAATCTAAAAAGTTTAGATGAAGTTATTAGTTATATAAAGAAAAAAAAGTGATGAGAAATGAGGTATATTTATATATTCCTGATAAAAAAGAGATCCGTTCAATTATGTCATTTCTCAAAAAGTTTTGGAAAAAAAATCATATATTATCTAAAAATTTAAAGGTTTTTAAATATTTCTATTTAGAAAAAAAAAAAATTAATTTTGTTGTTGCTAAATACCAGTCTAAAATTATTGGAGTTATGGGATTTATTTCTAATTCAAGATATTCTGAAAAAAATTTAAATAAATTTGATATTATTTGGCCCAGCGTACTTTGTGTAAATGCTAAATTTTCTGGAGTAGGTTTAAAAATTTTTAACTTTTATCATAAAAAATTTAAAAAAAAGAATTTTGGATTAATTAATTTTAATATTAATGCAAAAAATTTTTATAGAATATTTAATTACGAATTATATAAAATGAAACACTATTATATGGTTAATAAATTAAGTGATGATTTAAAAATTTTAAAAAAAAAAAAATTTATAAATAAAACTTTACTTAAAAACTACAAAATTACTTTCAAACTCATTGAAAATAAAAATTTTAATTTATTAAAAATTTTTAAGAATGAGTTCAAAAATTACAAATATATACTTAATAAGTATATAAAAAATCCATTTTATAAATATAAGTGTGTTTTAATTAAAATAAATAGCAAAAAAAATGTATTGTTAGTATTTAGGAAAATAAAAATATTGAAAACTTCAATAATCAGAATTATAGATTTTGTAGGTAGTCCGAAAGATTTTGAGAAACTTAATTCATTATTTAATTACATTTTAAATAAAAATAACTCTGAGTATGTAGATTTAGTTGTAAGTGAAAATTTTAAATTTAACCCAAATAATGTTGGTTTTATTGAAAAAACTAACGAAATTGTGCCAAGTTATTTCGAGCCTTTAATAAAAAAAAATATAACACATTTATGTGGATATAATAAAAGAGCTTATAGAAATCTTTTTATATTTAAAGGAGACGGGGATTCTGAAAGACCAAATAAAATTTAATAACAAAATAGGAAATATTTATATTTTTGGGAAATCATCATTTTTAAAACATTTTAAAAATGAAATTTATCTATACACAAAAAAAGTTTATTTAAATAAAAATACATCATTTAGAGATAATGATATAATTTTTAGTGTAAACAATTCAAAAATCTTTAATAAAAAAAAATTGCAAAAAGGTATATTTATTAACTATCACGACTCTTACTTACCAGCCTTTAAAGGTTTAAATTCATCAACTTGGTCAATTTTAGGAAAAAAAAAAACACATGGTTGCACTTTTCATATTATAGATGAAGGTATAGATACTGGGCCAATTATCTATCAAAAAAAAATAATTATTCCCACTCATTATACTTCACATCAAGTTGACTTAAAAAATATTTTAAATGGATTTGAATTATTTAAAAAAATTTTAAGAGATATATTTATAAAAAAAATAATTAATTTTAAATATCAAAAAAACATAGGTAAATATTTCTCAAAAAAAGATTTACTAAAAATCCCACTATTAGGTTTTATTGACTTGAGTTGGAAAACAGAGAAAATTATAAGGCACTTTAATGCTCTCAAAGTTTCAAATTTCAAAAAAAATTTTGTACTCAATCCTAAGCTTTTAACAAAAAACTATCAAATTTTAGAAATTATAGATATAAAAGTTATCAAGACTAATAAAAGTAAAAATAAAATCAAACTATCAAAAAAAAAAAAAATGTTTTTTTTAAAAAAAAATAAAAAAATATTAAAAATAGAAATTAATAAAGACCTACATAAATTAGAAATCCTTGGATCTAAAGAAATTGAAAATTATATAAATAAAAAAAATATAAATTTATAAAAATTTAAATACAAATGAAAAAACTTTTAATATGTGCAGCTAATATAACTCAATTAGATAATTTTTTTGATAGCAATTTTATAGAAAATATAAAATCAGACTATAACCTAGACTTTTTAATTGGCAAAGTTAACTATGACGACAAGAAAAGGTTAAACAGAATAAAAAAATACGGAAATATCGTAGAAAGCTCAAATATTCATACTTTTACAACCAAGAACTCTATTCGAAAAAAAATAAATTTATTTTGTTATTTTGGAAATGAGATTTTAAAAAATAAAAATAGATTTAAAGAAGATTTCTTGATTAAAAGAACATTGGAAGTAAATGCTCCAAAATTAATTAAATTATTTACAATAATTTACAGATTAAGAATATTAAAAATATTGGTGAAATTTTTTTTATTTTTTCTTAGAAAAAATCCTTTAAGTATATTAAAAATCAATAATATCAGAAATTACGAACTTGTAATAATAGCTTATAAAATTTATGATCCTACAAGTTTTGTTGATGAATTGATTAGATACTGTAAAAGTAAAAAAATTTTAACTTATGGTGTTCAAATTAATTGGGATGCATTAGTGTTCCGTATACCATTAGAAATACCAAATTTTTTGGCTGTTTGGGGTGAACAATCATTCTCTTTTTCTGTAGGGTTACATGAGATTGCACCATTTAGAATTTTTCCTACAGGCCCATTAGCATTTGATATTTATAGAAATAATAAAATTACTAAAGAAAACGCAAGAAAGAATTTAGATTTACCTATAAATGGAAAAATTATCGCTGTATGCTTATCTGACATAGTTTTTGATGATATTTTCTTAGTAAATGAGATTAATAAGCATCTCAACACAGGTACTTTTTCTGAGAATACTTATTTCTATTTTAAAGGTTATCGGTATGGAAAAGAGCTGACCTTAAAAAATAGTTATAAATTAGAATATAATAAAGAATTTGAAAATACTAAATTACACAAAAATATTTTCTTTTGGGACCCAGATAATATTAATTTAGACAAAAGAGATTATTTTAAAAATTTCTTTAAAGCATTTGATGGGATTATTTCTACATTTTCAACAATGACAGTAGAAGCATCTTTGCATGATATACCATCGGTAGCACTTCATTATGATCCCTCAAAGTATGGAGTTAGAACTTATGGTTTTCCATTTAAATTGTATAGCTATCATTTATATGCTTTACGCAACCAAGAAGGGTTAATATTTTGTAACTCTCGTGAAGAACTTAAAAACTCAATTAATAGAATTTTAGATTTTAATAACTCACCTAAAATGAATAATTATTTACAGAAAATTCCATTATCTAGTGTCTACTTTGGTCAAGAAAGTTCCTCAGATAAACTTAAGGAATCTATCAAAATTATTTTAGAAAAAGGATCAAGGGACTCTTCATTTATTGGATATAAATAGAATTGATTTATAAAATAAAATTTTTATGAAAAAAAAAATAAAGCAGGTAGAAAAGTATTTCTCTAAAGTTGCAATCGATTATGACAAAAAATCAAATAGTTTTCCCTGGGATATATTAAGAAAATATGAGAAAAAAAAAATACTATCGCTCATAAAATATAAAAAATATGAGCATGTTTTGGAATTAGGCTCTGGGGCTGGATATTATACAAATGTTTTTTTAAGATTTGCTAAAAAAATTTATACTGTTGATTTATCATCAAGCATGCTAGACAAAATAATGTCCTTAAAAGTTATTAAGATTGTTGAAGATGTTGCGAAATTAAATTTAAGAAGAAAATTTGATTTAATATTATGTTTAGGAGTTTTAGAGTTTAACAATAGCTATGACAAAATTCTAAAAAATATATTTATACATTCACACAAAAAAACAGATATATTAATTATGATGCCCTATAATAACTTGTTTTCTAAGTTTTATAGTAAGTTTCATAGAATAAATAAAATAAATCTGAATATAAAGAATGAATATTATATAAATAATATTTTAAACAAATGGTTTATAATAAAAAAAGAAAAAAAAATTTTTCCCTTTTCAAAAATATTCATATGTCAAAAAAAAAAGTAATTATTTTTTGTATAAATGGTCTTGGATTAGGTAATTCAACTAGATGTTTATCAATAATTGAGTGTTTAAAAAAAATTGATAATTCATTGCGAATTATAGTTTTTACTTCTGGAAATGGTTATTTTTTTTTTAAAAAAAATAGATTAATTGAAAAAGTATATTCTCAGAAACAAATTAATTATTCAAAAAAAAATGGAAAATTAAATGCTTTAAATACTTTTTTTCGTCTTCCAAGCTTCTACAAAGTATTTAATCATAATACCAATAAAATTTTAAATCTTGAAAAAAAATATGATGCAGATTTAATTTTTACTGATTCATTCTATTTTTTGCCATACTTAAAAAAAAAAATTAAATGTAAACTAATAAGTTTAAATAATGCAAATGAGGTTGTCAGAAGTTTTTTTAATTCAAAAATAAAAAAAACTTTCACTATATTTCCACAATTTTTTTTTATAGAATTATTCGATTATTTATTTCATTATTTTTTTTCAGATGTAATAATCTCACCATTTTTCAATGGTAAGAATAAAATGATTAATAAAAAAGTTTTTAATTGCACGCCAATCGTAAGAAATAAACTTTTAGTAAATAATTCTAAAAAATTTAGGCCAATTATAATGTTAAGTGGCTCTAGTTTTTCATCAAAGATAAAGTTTGAAAAAAAATTTTACAATAAGTTTAAAACCTTGACTGTTATTGGGAAAAAACAAAAAAATTCCTTAAAAAGATTGAAGTTCTTAGGTAAAAAGAAAAATAATATTAAACTTTTAAATTCATATAATTCTGGAATAATAAACGCTGGATTTAGTGCTGTGTCGGAATTTTATTTATTAAAGAAACCTTGTGTTGTAATTCCAGTTAAAGGTCATTCAGAGCAATATTTTAATGCTAAAATGATTGAAAATTTAGGTTTAGGTATTTGCAGTGATGAAAAATCAATGTTTAGTGATTTAAGTCTTATTAAAAATAATTTTAATACTTTTTCAGGAATGTACAAAAAAGTTAAGGATAAAAATTCAAATTATAAAGTTGCTAAATTTATATTAAAAAATATTTAATTTTTTAATAGATATTCATATTCAATCTCTCTTTGTTTTGTAACACTATCAATAGATTTTAAAACTTTATCACTGAAACCTGGATGGCACATAAAGATATAGAAGTCATTTCTTTTTTTAAATATTTCATAATTTTTTTTAAATATTTCTATATTTTTAAAATCATATATTCCAAGAAAATAATTATTTGTTTTTATATTATTTTTTTTTAATTTTTTTTTAAAAAAATATCCAAATATTGATAGCAGCAACATCTTATATAAGTTTTTTTTTATATTCAAAGCATCTTTGAATTTAACATTTGTATTTCTTACAATAATTTTTTTGACCTTTAATTCTTTTAATATACTTATTAGTATCTCTGAAATAATAGGCAATTGATGAATATGGTGATGTCCATCAATAAGTTTTGGATAATCACCAAATTTTTTTTTAAAAATTAGAATTTGACTCATTAATTCATTTTTAATTTCTTCTCTAGTAAGTTTCTTTAAAAAAATATTAAGATATAAACTAGCTATAGATCCAAATTTTTTTATTCTGAGTAATTTTGATGATGGTTTAAAACTTGTTAATGTTAGGTGTAACCCAATCACAAAATCTTTCTTAGAATTAAATTTTTTTAATAGATTTAAATTTTGAGATGCTTTATTTGCTATTACAATACAGCTAGTTGAATTTATTTTTTTTTTTTCTAGTAATTTAATTATCGCTTTTGAAACATTTGTAGTTATTGCAAAATCATCTGCACAAATTAATTTATTAATCATAATTTTTTATAAATGCACCAAATTTTAAATTTTTATTATTAAAAATTTTAATTTCATTAGAGAAATTTGATGTATAAAGTTTTTTAATATCCTCTAGGGTGTGATATTTTGGTTTATATCCTTTTGATTTATATCCATATGAAATATGAACATAAATTTTGTGCAAAAATTGGTAGATAGATTTTTTTTTCTCAGATATAGAGTGAAGATGCATGGAATTAGGATACAATTTGAAAATATTACTTATCTCGTTATTTTCTAACCAATCAAATAACCCTAATGAAAATACAATATCTATTTTTTTCTCAGATAAAAAATTGGTATCAGATGCAAAAAATTTTGCGTTATGTTTTAAACTTTCATTTATATTTCTAGCTCTTAAAATTGCATTTTCAGATATATCAACACCTATGTAATTTTTAAAACCTAAATCAAAAATTTTTTTTACAATTAAACCAGATCCACAACCTAATTCTAAAATTGTTAAATTCTTATCTTTGATATTATTTAAAAGTTTTAAAGCAAATTTTTGTCTGTAAATTAATGATGAACTTAGATTATCACTTAAACTTTCAACCACATTATTTTCTTGTTGTTTTAATCTATATCTACCATTTTCCCATTTTATAATTTTATTTTCCCAAAATTTTTTTCTATCAATCATCTTTAATTAACTCCAATTCTTTATTTAAGATCACATCTATCTCATCTTTTATTACTTTAATTTTGTAATTATTTTTATTGTATTTATCTAGTTTTATTTGTTTAAAAATTGGTGTTGTATTTAAATCAATACCAATGTTTTTATAATTTAGAAGATATTTTTTGGAGTTCAAATTATTTTCGGTCTCAATTTCAATTTTTAAATTTTTTACAAAATCATTTTTCCAAAATCCATTAAGTTCAGTTCGACTATTTCTTAGTTGTTTGCTATAAAGATTTATATACAAGTTTTCGTTAATATTTTTAATTTCAATCATTAAAAACAGAGGTTTTTCGCCATTATCATTTATATTTAAATAATATTTAAAATGTTGATTATTAATTTTTTCTTCTAGTGTTGTATAATCTTTGCTTATAAATTTTTTTAATAATTCAATTTCTTTATCTATAAAAATATAGTCATTATATCCACTTTTGTAACAGCTCCCATCAATTTGTTTATACTTTACTATTATAAATTTTTTTTCTGAAATAGTTTCAATAATAGGGTTTTTTAAACTTAAGAATAATTTATCTTTTTTAACAATGTCAATAATACTTTTATCTTTTAATTTTAATACATTGTGTGTTGGATATTTAGAAACTATCAATATACAATATTTTTTTTTATCAGAAGACGTATATTTATAGTTTTTCAATATATTTTGATATCCTTCGAGAGGTTGTAGATTTTTTTTATTTGTAATTTTTACAATACCCAAATTATTAAAAGCGTCATAGCGACTAAGTTCATTATTACTTATAACATAATCAATAATTTCCTTTTTTGTTTTGAAAGATGAGGCATGATATTTGAAGGTTCCATTTGAGGAGAATTTTGTGACTACTAGATTAATTATAAATAGAGTTATTACAAATAATACTAATATTTTATTTGTTAAATAATCATTTTTAAAAACTATATTTAAACAATATGATAGCCACAAACAGTAAAAGGGAATTAGTACTAAGTTATATCTTGTAAAATTACCAAATATTATCTCGTTTGAGTTATAAGTGAAATTAAATATTACATTAACAAATATTAAAATTGATAAAAGAAAATAACTTAATGTTAAAATAATTTCTTCATTTTTTTTGAATTCTATGTGATTTGATTTAATTTTTTCACTCCATATAGTAAAAGAAACTAATATGAAATAAAATATTACGCTTTTCCATTCTACGTACAATAAATTTAACAATTTAAAAGTTAAAATAAAAAAAAATAAAAAACTTAAGTTAATACCAAACAAATAATATTTTAAGTTTTTTATAATATAATCGAGTTTCAAATTTAATATTATTTTAAAAAATAAAAAATTTAGTAAAAAAATAATTGTCAATAATGAGCCAAATATAATAACTTCTTTTAATCCATAAACTTTAAATATAATTTGAGTTATTATATCAGATAAAAAAATTAAAAAAATTAAAAAAATTAAAAAATAAGTTGTCTTCTTATTTTTTTTTAGAAAATTTAGTATATTTCTAAAATGAAATAATAAAAAATTTAAAGAAAATAATATTAACAAAAATAACACATTATAAATACTAAAAGTCTTGGTTACTTTTATAGTTTCATTCTTAATAAATATAGGAGACGTTATAAATTCATGTATCAGTAATTCTGAATTTTCAAAATTAAATATAAATGTATAAAAATTTGTAAAATAAACAATAAAAATTGAGCAAATAAGAAATAAAAAAAATTTAATTATTATTTCCTTATTTTTAAATATTAAATATCCAAATATTAAAATTATTATAAATAAGTAACTTGAATGAAATTGCGATGCCAAAAAAATATATAGAATTGAAAAGAATAGATTTTTATTAAGCTTTTTTTTTATATAATTAAAAAAATTTGCTATACCTAAGATAGATAAAGGTAGTCCTAATGTAGGATTCCATAATTTATGCAATTGAAAAATAGTTGAGTCTAAGCAAAAAAAAATTACTAAAGCAAAACATGCTCCTAGGGTTGAAATTTCTTCTCTTAATTTATTTAAAAGATAATAAAAACTTAAAATTATAAAACTAAATAGGATGTATACGATGTAAAAAGGATTATTTGTAAAAAATTGAATAAAGTATAGAAAATAATAATTAAAGCCACCAATAACTCTATTTCCATATTTTAAATTGAGTTCAGCTCCATAAATTTGTAATGGATTAAAAGGACTTAATGATCTTAAAATATCTCGATCACTGAATATATCAAAGTCAAAATCTTTAAGTGAGTATGTATAAGTGAAAAAAAATAATATGAAAATTGTGTTTAGTAAAATTCTACTATCTTTATACATAATTTTTTTTAAAAAATATTACAATCAAACCTTGGTAATTCTAGCGGTTTAAATTTATAGTTATAACTTGTTATTTCCTTAGGATTGGCTAAGAAACCAAATTTAAATTTAAGTTTATTTAATATTTTTAACGTATCCAAATTATATGATAATTTATTACCGTAAGGATAACAAAAATATTCTACTTTTTTATTAATTATTTTTTCTAAAAAAATTTTAGAATTTTTAATTTCTTTCATTTGCTGTTTAAAATTAAGCCTAGATAAAAGAGTATGACTTTCAGTATGAGATCCGATAATCATTCCAAGACTACTTAGATATTTGATCTCTTTTTTATTTAAGTAAAAAGATTTTGCTGTTTCATCTATATGAAAATATTTACATAATTCATCCAATAGTAACGACTTAGTTTTAAGTTTACCAAAATAATTTATAATTTTTTTGAATTCTTTTTTATATTTATTATCATTGTGGTGTTTATAAAGATTTTTAAATTTTTCGATATTTTTATTATCAAGGAAATTATCATATTTTTTTTGTTTTATGATATCTAATAATTTTTCATATGCAATTTTTGCATTAATTTTCCCCAAAACCAGATGTGCTCTATGTACATCAAGAATTTTATTATTTTTAAATGGTAGCGATGAAATAAAAAAAATTCCTAATAAATTTTTTCTTTTTAATTTTTCAGCAACCCACAAATGATCTTTAAAACCATCATCAAAAGTTAAAATATTTAAGTTTTTATTATAGTATAATTCATCATTTGGTTTTAATTGTTGTTTGTTTTTTGAAAAAATATTTAAATTATCTTCGAATTTTTTTTTTGTAATAAAATTCCAATAAGGGTATTCTTCATTTTTTTCTCTTATATAATGATACATAATTGATTTCATAAATTTAATTTTCTCTAAACATTTCTACAGATCTTAAATAGTGGTTTAATTTAATATTATAATTTGAAAAATTTAATTTTTTAAAAACTTCATAATGTAAAAATCTTTTATCCGTAATTATATAATCTGCATTTTTTTCCCTGAGTAAATCTATAAGATTTCCATTGCAATAAATTTTTCGATTTTTTGATTTATCCCAATTATTAATCAACGAAGCTGTTGGACCATCAACGTATACTAAATCTATGTCTTTTTCATATTTAGTTATTGGAAATCTTAAAAATTTTAATTTCTGAAACTCTAAATATTCAGGTTTTAAGTAATTAAATTCAACATATTTATGTAGATGTTCTGGTATTTCTTTTTTAACTTTATTTAGCCAATGCACTGACTGATCAAAAGATATCAATTTTCCTTCAACAGATTTATTCTTTGCTTGATTATGGAGCAAACTTGCTAATTTGTAGGTGGAGTATCCACTTCCAAATTCATATACCTTTTTAATATTTTTTTTTTTAAATATTAAATCAAATTGAAGCTCACGATAGCTTTCATAAAAACCATACTTAAAGTCTACTTTTTTTATTTTCTTAAAATCAAAGTGATAAATTTTATAAAAAAAATATTTCATAATTGAGAAATTGTAAAAAAACCTAAAAAAAAGCATTTTTTTATTATGTAAAATATCATTATATAAATTATAAATTTTTTTAGTTTTTAACCAAAGTAATTCCTCATCATTTGTATAATTAAATTTTACATCTGCTATGTCAGATTTATCTAAAAAAAAGTCTTCTTCTATTTTGTTAGAATTCATGCTCGATTTTATAAATTAATCTCTTTTAAAGAAAAGAGAATTATTAATAATTTTCTTATGAATTTTTCTACCTTCTAATTTATTTTGATCACTAAAATAAATTTTCTTGAGATATTGCCCAGGCGTAAAGTTAAGTGTTATCGTATCTCTTACTTTTGATGATTTTAATCTATTCAATCTATGTATTACGTTAGTATCAAACAAAATACCAGTACCTTTTTTCCCTAAAATTTTTATTTGATTTTTTGTATTTATATTCTCATCCAAAAATCTACTGCTATTAAAATCATAAACTCTTTTAAATTGCGACTGAGGAATAATACTAAAATGATTATCATACTCATTTACATCTGTAATATAAATCATTAGTTTTAATTGTTTACCTCTTATATCTTTGTGCCAGTCGCTATTTGATTGACCCATCTTTGATATTTCATTGTGGTCAGCAGGCTCAACTCTTCTAATATCAAAGTCAGATAAAAAAAATTCTTTTTTAAAATAATCTGAAATTAAGTCACTAATATTTTTAAAATTTAAGATTTCCTCAGTTATATTGATAAAATCATCAACGCTAGACAACTTCCAAATTTTTTGTTTTTCGATAAATGAAATTTTTTTTTTATTTATTAGTTCATCAATTAGATTGCTTATTTTAACACACTCTTCATCAGAAATTATATTTTTGTAACGTACAAATCCAGTTTTTTTAAGAGTTTGTAATTCTAAAATATCTTCTCGGGCATGTAATTTTTTTACATAAAAAAAATTAGGTAATGTTGCCATTATAATTTTTGACTTTGATAAAAGTTTTTGAAAATTTGCTTTCATTATACCTGTTAATTAATATACTATATTTAAATTTTTGATCAAAAGTTCTAATTTTTAACTAAAAATCACGATTAAAAAGCTATAATTAAACATGTATTTTTAATATAAAAGCTAAATTTTTAATATGCATTATAATAACTTAAAAAAAAAGATATTAAGAAAAGAAGCTAAAGTTTGTATAGTGGGTCTTGGGTACGTTGGCTATCCTCTTTTACAACTTTTAAAAAAAAAAAATATTAATTGCATTGGAATTGACTCAAATAAAAAAAAAATTCATAGATTAAAAAAAAATAATTACTTAAAAACTTTTTATACAAATTATGAATTAATAAGCGAGTCAGATATTATAATCTACGCCTTACCAACACCTTTAAAAGAAAAAAATAATCCTGACTTAAAAATTTTGAAAAATTCAATTAAAAAATCGATAAAATTCTATAAAAATGGTCAGCTAATTATATTAGAGTCCACCTCTTATCCAGGCACAACTAGAGAATGTCTTGATAAAATTATTAAGAAATTCAAAATTGGTAAGAACTTATTTATTGGTTATTCACCTGAAAGAATTGATCCAGGAAATAAACAATTTAATGTTGAAAACATAACTAAAATTTCCTCAGGTTACTCAAATTTTTGTCAAATATTGACATACAAGTTTTACAAAACAATTTGTAAAAAAGTAGTGAAAGCCTCAACTATTGAAGTAGCAGAGTTTGCAAAAATTTATGAAAATATTTTTAGGTCAGTTAACATTGGTCTTGCAAATGAAACAAAACAAATCTCAAAGAAATTAAAAATTGACTTTAATGAAGTTTTAAATTTAGCAGAGACAAAACCATTTGGTTTCATGAAGTTTACTCCAGGACCCGGTGTTGGTGGTCATTGTATTCCTGTTGATCCATTTTATTTAAGTTGGTTGGCAAAAAAAAATAAAATAAAAACAAAATTTATAGAATTAAGTGGCAAAATTAATTCTAATATGCCCGTTTTAATTTGCAAGGAAATAAAAAAATATTTTATAAAAAAAATAAAAAAAAAAAATATCAAAATTTTAATACTTGGCTTGTCTTATAAAAAAAATATTGATGATATAAGAAATTCTCCATCCTTAAAAATACTATTGAACTTAAAAAATTTTTTTTCAAAAGTTGAATTTGAGGATAAATATATTAGAAAATATAAGATAAAAAATAAATTATTGAAATCTATAAACTTAAAAAATTATGATCTAATCGAAAATTATGATGCTATTATATTAGCTACAGATCATGATTATTATAATTACAATCTTATACAAAAAAAAAGTAGACTTATATTTGATTTAAAAAATAAGTTTTCAAGAAGTAGTAAAGTTATTAATTTGTGATAAAAAAACAAGATACACTTTGTATTATTCCTGCGAGATCAGGTTCAAAAGGCATAAAAAATAAAAATATTATTTTTATTAAAAAGAAACCTTTATTTCTACATTCTCTTGAATTTGCAAAAAAGTTATCTTTTATTAAAGAAATAATTTTTTCAACAGATTCAATTCAATACCTAGGTATTGCTAGAAAGTATGGTTATAATTTTAATAGTTTGAGACCAAAAAAATTATCCTTAGATAAAACAGAAACGATTGATGTGATTAAATATGAAATTAAAAATTTAAGTAAAAAAAAACTAGAACAAATTAAATTCATACTTATTTTGCAACCTACATGTCCTTTTAGAAGTATAAAAGATTTTAAAAAGGCTCATAAGCAATTAAAAAAAAATTATGATGCAGTTTTGACAATAAAAAAAATCAAAGAACACCCTGAAAGAATGATGAGAAAAGACAAAAATGGCAACGTTTTCAATTTAAGTAATAAAGTAAACTTTAAGCCTAGGCAAAATCTAGAGCAGCTGTACATAAGAGCAGGATCAATGTATTTTTTTAAAATCAAAAATTTAAAAAATAAAAAATTTGATCTTGGTAAAAAAATATATGGTATTGAAGTTAAAAAGAAATACGCGATTAATATTGACAATAAAGATGATTTAAATGAAGCAAAAAAGTTTTAATTAAAATGAATATAAAAAAAATTAAAATAGGAAAAAACTATAAAACTTTCTTGATAGCTGAAGTTGGATTATCCCACGAGGGATCAATTGGTATTGCCTTCTCAATGATTGATAGCGCTAAAGAAGCTGGAGCTGATGCAGTAAAATTTCAAATGCATATTGCAGAAGAGGAATCAACAAATTTTGAAAAGTTTAGGTCAAAGATATTTATTCAAGATAGAACCAGGTTTGCTTATTGGAAAAGAACCTCATTTACTTTAGATGAATGGTTTAAAATAAAAAGATATTGTAAAAAGAAAAAAATTATATTTTTGTGTTCTCCATTTTCACTAAAAGCTGTAGAATATTTAAAAAAACTTGATGTTGATGCATGGAAAATTGCTTCTGGCGAATTTAATAATTTACTTCTTTTAAACAAAATAACAAAAATATCTAATAAACCTTTGATTTTAAGTACGGGTCTAACTTATGAAAATGAGATAGTAAAAGTTTTAAAATTTTTAAGAAAAAAAAATAAAAATATAATTTTATTACAGTGTACTTCAGAATATCCAACAAAAATTGAAAATGTGGGACATAATCTTATAAATGAATTTAAAAAAAAATATAAAATTGAGATAGGTATTTCAGATCACTCAGGAAATATTAATTCACTAATTAGTGCTATCACTATGGGTGCTAAAGTTATTGAGACGCATGTTTGTTATCATAAAAATTATTTTGGAGCTGATACTAGTTCCTCAATAACTTTTGAAGATCTAAAATTTTTATCAAAATTTTCAATTGATTTTTTTAAGATACAAAATTCAAAAAATTTGAAAAGTAAACTCAATAAAAACCAAATAAAGTTGAGAAAATTATTTAATAAGTGTTTAGCTTTTAATAAAGAAATAAAAAAAAATACAAAAATAAAAGTTAATGATTTAATGGATATAAAACCTATGATTGGTATCCAGGCGTCAAATTTTGAAAAGATAATTGGTAAAACTACAAATTCAGATGTAAAGAAGAAACAAGTTATAAAATTAAAAAATCTTAAATGAAAAATAAAAGAAAGATCTGTTTTGTTATAGTTAATAGAGCAAATTATGGTCGAGTAAAGCTATTAATGAATGAAATAAAAAAAAGAAAAAATTTAGAATTGCAGGTCGTTCTCGTCTCATCTCCTTTGTTAAAAAAATATGGTCAACTAGATGATATAATTAAAAAAGATGGTTTTAAGATTAATGCAAGTTTTTTTACTCATGTTGAAGGTGAAAACTTACATACTATGACAAAATCAACTGCACTATGTTTACTAGAACTCTCTTCTTGTTTTAAAAGTTTATCCCCAGATATTGTTTTTACTATTGGTGACAGGTATGAGAGTCTTGCCACTGCAATAGCAGCATCTTATTCAAATATTTATTTATGCCATTTACAAGGTGGTGAACTTTCTGGATCTATAGATGATAGTGTAAGGCATGCAGTAACAAAATTATCTAATTTACATTTAGTGGCAACAGAAAGAGCAAAAAAAATTGTAAAGTTAATGGGTGAAAATCCAAAGAATGTTTTTAATGTAGGTTGCCCATCAATTGATGTTATCAAAAAAATAAATTTTAAAAAAAAAATAGATTTATCAAAGTATAAATATGGTGTAGGTCATAAATTAGATTTATCACAACCTTATATCGTCATTTTGTTACATCCAGTAACTACTGATTATTTAAGAAACTTAGATTTAATTAATAATGTTTTAAAAACAGTCATAAAATTAAAAAAACAAGTTGTTTGGTTATGGCCAAATAATGATGCAGGAGCAAATTTTATTACAAAAAAAATTAGATCTTTTAGAGAGAGTAATAAAGAGATAAAAATAAATTTTTTCACAAATTTAGAAACTGAGGATTATTTAAAGTTAATAAGGAAATCAGAATGTCTAGTTGGAAATTCTTCTAGCGGAATAAGAGAAAGCTCATTTCTTGGTATTCCAACAGTTAATATAGGTGATAGACAACATCTTAGAGAGAGAGGAAATAATGTAATAGATGTTCAGGAAAAGTCTGAAAAAATTTTTAATGCAATAAGGAAAATATCACAAAAAAAAATAAAGAAAAGTAATTTATATGGAACAGGTAATTCTTCAAAAAAAATTGTTCAAATTTTATCATCAATTAAATTAATTAATAAAAAAAATTTTTATATTAAATGAAAATTTTTTTATATGAAAAATTTGAAAATAAAAATAATTTTCTTAGGATAAAAAAAAAATATAATTTAATAAACTTAAATTATAAAAAAATTAATAAAAAAAAAGTATTTGCAATTTACTCTAGATTTTCAAAAAAATTATCAAAAAATTATTTTTCAAAATTTGAAAATTTAAAAACTGTAATTTCACCAACAACAGGCTTAAATCATATTGATATTGATTATTGCAACAAAGAAAAAATTAAAATTATAAATTTAAAAAAAGATGATAGAAGATTACAAAAAATATCATCGACATCAGAAATGGCTTTGTCGATGATACTTACAGGCATTAGAAAATTACCATATTTTTATCAGAATCTATTCAAGTTATCTGACCGCTACAGGTATTCAATTTATCAATTTAGGAATTATACCGTAGGTATAATTGGATATGGCAGAATAGGAAAAAAATTATATCGTGATCTTAAATCTCTTAACTTTAGAGTATTTTTTTTTGATATAGATAAAAAATTAAAAAAAAAAGGGGGCTATTTGAGTTTACAAAAATTATTGAAGAGATCAGATGTTATCTCTCTAAACATGAGTTACAACGAAGTATACTTTAATTATTTTGACAAAAAATTATTAAATGTTTGTAAAAAAAATTTTATTTTAGTTAATACCGCAAGAGGAGAATTGATAAATGAGCATGACCTTTTACATTTTTTGAAAAAAAATAAAAATTCTGCTGCTTATTTAGATGTGATACAGAACGAGACAACAAATTATAACAAAAATATTTTATACAAATATTCTAAACAAAATAAAAATTTGTATATTACACCACATTTAGGAGGCTCAACAAATGATGCATTAAAAGAAACCGAGGATGTTGTGATAAATGATTTCTTAAAACAAAAAAATAAATGAAAAAAAAAAATATACTAATTATTGGAGCTGGTTCAATCGGTAATCATTTTGCAAATGCGAATAGGTCACTTGGACTTGATGTTTATGTCTCAGACAAATATCCTGCTGCACTTAATAGGATGAAAAATCAAATTTATCCAAAGAGATATAAAAAATGGGATAAAGAAATTTGTCTTTTAAAATTTGAAAAAAAAGAATTAAAGAAATTGCCTCTAATTGATTTAGTAATTATTGGAACACCTCCAGCTTCACATTTTGAAGTTTATAGGTACTTAAATAGATTTGTGAAATTTAAAAAACTTATGTTTGAAAAACCACTGTGTACTTTTTTGCAAAATGAAAAAAAATTTCAATTTATGAATAAACAAAATGAATTTTTTTGTGGATATAACCACTCAATATCAAAATCATTTTTATTTTTTGAAAAAATCTTGAAAAAATTAAATAATATAAGATTAGTAGATATTAAATGGAATGAAAGTTGGGATGGTATTTTAAAAGCACATTTTTGGTTAAGAAATGAATATGACTCTTATTTAGGAAACTACAAAGAGGGAGGTGGTGCACTGCAAGAACACTCACATGGATTACATATAGGGGTTTGCATAGCAAAAAAATTTAAAAACTTGAATAAATATAGAGTTAAAAGTCATACTTTAATGAAAAATTTTAAAGGAAAAAAATATGATTACAGTAATAATATTTTTCTTGTATCAAAAAATATAAACATAAATATTGAAATTAATTTATTAGAAAATCCAGCAAATAAAAAAGCAAAAGTTTTTCATGATAATGGTTTTGTCGAGTGGATAGTGAATTATAAGAAAAACTATGATGCTGTAATCATAAATTATAAAGGTAGAGTAAGAAAATTAAGGTTGTTTAAAAAATCAAGATCTAGTGAATTTGCAAATGAAATTCAACATATTTTAAATATTAATAATATAAAAAAATACAATTTATCTAATATTAAATTGAAAAATGCTATAGAAACTATGAGTTTAATAAAAAAAATTATAAAATAAGCTAATGACTAAATTTTTTAAAAATTTGTATGTCCTTGATATTGCTAATAATCATTTTGGTGATTTGAAGCATGGTCTAAATATAATAAATCAGTTCTCTAAAATTGTTAAAAAAGAAAATATTAAAGCCACATTTAAATTTCAATTCCGTGATCTTGATACGTTTATTCATAAATCAGAATTAAATAATAAGTCTAACCATTATGTAAAAAGATTTTTAGATACTAGACTTAGTGAACAAAGTTTTAAAAAACTTTTATCTCAAATAAAAAAAAATAAAATTTTAGCCTCATGCACGCCATTCGATGAAAAATCTGTGAGCATAATAGAAAAATTAAAATTTGATATTATCAAAATTGCTAGTGTTTCAGCAAATGACTTTTCTTTATTATCAAGAGTAAGTAAAAATAATATTCCAAAAATTATATCAACTGGTGGTTTAGGATTAGATGAAATAGATAAAATTGTAAGTTTTATGTCTCATCGTGGACAGATTTTTTCTATAATGCATTGTGTTGCGATTTACCCAACACAAAATAAAGATATGAATCTAAATTTTATAGATACTTTAAGAAAAAGGTATAAGAATATTGTTATTGGATGGTCAACTCATGAGGATCCTGATGCATATCTTCCTGGAGTTCTGGCATACTCAAAAGGTGCAAGAATGTTTGAAAAACACGTTGGCATTTCATCAAATAAATATAAACTAAACAATTATTCAGTAACACCAAACAATTTTCAAATTTATTTAAAAAAAATGAAGGTTGCTCAAAATATTTTGGGTAATGATATTAAAAATAAAAATTTACATGAAGAAACTACTCTAAAAAAATTAGACAGAGGTGTGTATGTTAAAAAAAATGTAAAAAAAGGAGATAAGCTTGATTATAAAAATATTTATTTTGCTTTTCCCTTAAAACCAAGACAATTAAGTGTTACAGAGTTTACTAATCGTTTTTCATCCGAATATAATAAAGATATTTATTTTAAAAATAATATTGATAACGATGGTTATGTAAAAAAGACTGATATTGTTTCTGAAAAATTTGACTCTAAAAAATACGTTTTAAAAAAATCAATTCACAAATTAAAAGCAATGTTGAATGAAAATAAAATTGAACTTGGTTCAAATTTTGATTTAGAAGTTTCACATCATTATGGAATAAATAAGTTTGAAAAATACGGCTGTTTTCTATTTAATATTATAAATAAACAGTATTGTAAAAAGGTTTTAGTCATGTTTCCAAATCAAAAACATCCGTTACATTTTCATAAAAGAAAAGAGGAAACATTCCATATTTTATCTGGTGAGTTAATATCTACACTGGATAAAAAAAAACATAAGCTATTACCAGGAGACTTATTGGATGTAAAACCAGGAACCTGGCATGAATTTTATGCTGGTAACAATGGATGTATTTTTGAAGAAATATCTTCCACTAGTTATAAAAATGACTCTTTTTATCAAGATCAAAAAATACAAAGTTTAAAAAGAGAGCAAAGAAAAACAACATTAAAAAGTTGGGGAAGATTTGAAATTTGATCAAATTAAATAAGCGAACTTTATTATTTAAAAATAATATTTTATTTCTTTAATTTAGAGTATTAAAATAAGGCTAATTTTTAATTATTAGATTGTATTAAGTCATAATGTATAAAAATAAAAAAATTTTAGCAATTATACCCGCTCGTGGAGGAAGCAAGGGTATAAAACTTAAAAATTTATATAAAATAAAGGGTAAATCATTAATAAATCATGTTGCTGAAGTTGTAAAAAAAACAAAAAAAATTGACTATGCTTTTGTATCAACAGACCATATTCAAATTAAAAAAAAAGCTATTCAAACCAAAATATTGAATGTTATTGACCGTCCTAAAAATTTATCAGGTGATAATATTTCTGATTATAAAGTAATAAAGCATGTAATAAATAATTTAAAAAATCGAATACAATTCGATATTATCTTAATGTTACAACCAACTTCTATTCTCAGGAAGCCCAAACATATTGTTGAAACAATTAAATTGCTTTTGAAAAAAAATTATGATGCTGTTTGGAGTGTTAATGAAATAGATTCCAAATATCACCCATATAAACAGCTTAAAATAAAAAAAGGAAAAATTAACTTTTTTACAAAAAAAGGTGAGAAAATTGTAGCAAGACAGCAATTAAGTAAAACCTATATCAGAAATGGTGCGGTTTATGCATTTAAAAAAAGTTTTTTTGAAGATAATAAATTAATTATTAATCACAATACAGGTTTCTATTTGATTAAAGAACCAATGGTATCAATAGATACATATGAAGACATCAAATTTGTTACAAAATTAATCAAATGAAATTTTCTTTTTTTCAACTATTTACTTTCAGAGAAAAATTTTTTTTTATAATGCTATTAATTTTAAATATAATAGCTACTAGTCTTGAGCTTATTAGTTTAAGTACCATACCATTATTTATAACAGTTATAATTGACCCAATTAATTTAAAACTCATTCCTATTGTCGGACCTTTTTTAGATGAGCTTATAATTATAAAAAAATTAGATTATGAACGTATATTATTTTATTCTTCAATATCTTTAGTATTGGTATTTTTAGTAAAAAATCTATTTTTATTTTTTTTGATATTATTCGAGACTCAAATTGCAAAAAATCTTAAAATAACTTTTGGTTTAAAATTATTCAAATTCTATGTTACTCAGCCCATTTTTTTTCATTTGAGTAACAGCCAATCTAAATTAATAAGAAACATGCAAATAGAAGCCTCAAAAGCGGTAAGCGTAATATTCCTATACATAAATATTTTCAAAGAGTTTTTATTTTTGTTTGCGGTAAGCATACTACTGCTGTTTACAAATTTTTTGACAACTATTAGTATATTTATAATTTTATCGATATCATCATTTTTCTATTTTTTTTTAGTAAAAAAAAAATTAGGTTTATATGGAATTCAAAATTTGAAATTCAAAACTGAAAAAATTAAATTTATTAATTTTTCTCTTTCATCCATAAAAGATATAAAAATATTTTTATCTGAGCTTTGGATTTCAAAAATGTTTAGCTTTAACACAACCCAACTTGAAAATAATGTTAGAAAATCTTTAGTAATTCAGAAAAGTACAAAATTATATTTAGAATTAATTGGTATAATTATAATTTTAACTATAGCTTTTTTAACACTTTCTGAGCAAAATTTTAAACAAAGTTTACCAATTTTGAGCTTGTTTGTAGTTTCAATTGTAAAACTTAGTCCTTCAATTAACACAATATTATCAAGTTTATCTAGTATAAAATTTAACAAACCTTCTTTAAATGCGATAGGTGACGATATTGTAAAATATAATCAGAAACCCATATCATTAAAAAAAAAGAATTATAAAAAGATAAAAAATATAAAAAAAATTCAATTAAAAAATATTTCTTTCAAAAATATTGATAAAAAAAATTATTTGTTTAAAAATTTAAATTTAGATTTTTATAGTAATAATATATATGGTGTTATTGGAAAATCTGGTTCAGGTAAATCAACTTTCCTAAATTTAATATCCACATTAATTAGACCATCAAATGGTATTATCAAAATAGATGGAAAAAAATTAAGTTTTAAAGATATAAATTATATAAAAAATTTAGGATATGTTGCTCAAGATTCTAAATTAATTCATGGCACCTTAAGGGATAATATTGTTTTTGGAAATTCCAAAGAAAAAAATAATGATTTAGATTTGGTAAAATTAATTAAAGATGTTGGTTTATCAAATTTTTATAAAAAATTAGACAATGGACTTAATACATTAATAGAGGATGATGGAAAAAAAATATCAGGTGGAGAAAAACAAAGAATTATTATTTGTAGATCACTTTATAAAAATTCATCTGTTTTATTATTTGATGAACCTACTACTGGTTTAGACAAATATAATGAATATAAATTTTTATCATTAATAAAAAAAATAAAAAAAGACAAAATTATTTTTATGAGTTTTCATAATTTGAGGCATAAAAGAATGTGTGATTATTTGTTAAAAATTGATGAAAAAAATAATTTAAAATTAAGTAAAAATTAAATATGTTAAATAAACTTGAAAACAAAATTAAATATATATTCAGATACAAAATTGTTCATTCCGAAATCATCTACAGTGTTTATAAATTTTTAATTGACGTAATAAATTTTAAAAATTTTTTTAGAAAAAAAAGATATTTTTTAAGAGATGTTAAAAATTTTTATTCACTTGAATTAAAAAAAAAGGGGTACGTATTTTTAGAAGAAAGATTATGTAAAGGTTTAAGATTTTCTGATGTTAATAATCTAATAAATATTATTATAAATCGAAAAAAAATAAATATTGAAAAAAATAAAGCATTTACAAAGTTAGCTACTACAGAAGATATTTTATGCATTAAAGAGTGCTTTGATTTTTTAACACATCAAGAAATATTAAAAATAATTGGATCATATTTGGGTGAAACTCCACAAATATTACATACACAAGTGTGGTATTCAAACAATCAGAGGTTTATAGAGGGCACTTCACAGGAATTTCATTTAGATCACGAGGACGGTAGACAGGTTAAATTATTTCTATTTTTAGAAACAGTAAGTGAAGATAATGGGCCACTTCAACTAATAAATAAATCTAAATCAAGACAAATAATCAAAGAGACAAAATATCAATTAACGGGAGGAAAGCCAAAAAGATTAAAAGATATTGATATAAAATCTGGAAGAATTATTAGCTGTACAGGTGAACAAAATTCAGTTTTGTTAGTTGATACTACAAAAGTTCTTCACAGAGGATCTTTAAAAAGCTCCAAACCCAGAATTATTTTCATGGCTCAATATGTTACAAAATATTCAACTAGTAAAAATAAAGATATTATCAATAAAAATTATGATAATGTAAGATCTGATAAAATTAGACTTTTTATTGAAAAAGATCCTTCTTTAAAAAATAAAAAACAATATTTGAAATTTATAATTTAAGAAATGAATATAATTTCAATATATCTACCATCATCAAAATTAGCTTCAAGAGATCTTGAGCAATCAGATTTTTTTAAAAAAATTAAAAAAAGTTTTAAAATTAATTTAATTTTGGAAACAAAATCTCTAAAAAAATTAAAGAGTAAAAATTGCTTTAATAAGATACATACTCTTAACAATAATAAAATACGTTACTTAATTTGGTTATCATTACATCATCTAACAAGGACAAGATATGAAAAAAAAATTTTTCCTTCAGATGTAAAAAATCAATCACTAGGAATATCTACAAAAATTTTATTTATCTTAAAATTAATTATTTTTTTAAAAATTGATCCAATAGTAAATTATTTTCTTAAATTTATATTAGTTAAAACTTGTAAAATTGATTTTAATTTATTTAAGGACTCAGATCTTTTAATTCTATTTGGATCGTCTAAAGATATCTTTTTTGATGATTTAATCCGTATATGTAAAAGAATCAATTTAAAGTCTACATTAATTACTACCAATTGGGATAATGCCACCACAAAACCATACATAGAAAAACCAGATGAGGTATGGACCTGGGGAAATCAAACCGCAAAATTATCAAAAAAATTTCATGCAATTAAAAGTTATCCAGTTGGAACTCCAAGATTTGATAAGTATAAAAATTTTAAATTGTCAAAATTCAATTCAAAATTAAAACTAGGATTGAAAAATAGATATAAATATATTCTTTTTTCTGGTTCAGCCTTTCCATTCGCTGAAACAGAAACTTTACTATTAATGGTTAATTATTTACAAAAGAGAAAATATAACAATATAAAAATTATCTATAGACCCCATCCATATACTATGGTCAATCATCTTAAAAGTATTCAAGAAAATCAAACTCTAAATAAAATTATAATTGATCCAACCTTAAATATATTTAAAAAAAAAACTTTTATGCAATACCCATACTTACTAAATTCAGTTTCTGCTCTAGTATGTCCAAGTTCAACATTATTAGTAGAAGCCCTAAGATACAATGTTCCAACTATGTGTGTTGCTTATAATTTAGAAAAATATAAACTATTTAATTGGAATTATAATACAAAATATCAACCTCATTTTGGCATATTTAGAGAAAATAAAAAAACACATTTTTGTTGGAAAATAGAGAGATTTGATGCTGTTTTTAAAAAATTAATAAGAGACATGCTTTCTAAAAGAAAGAAAAATAACAACGAAATATTTAATAGTATTGTTTTTGATAACAAAAATGATTTTTCAGAAATAGTAAAAAAGAACATTAGACGTATATTAAGATGATTATGAAAAAAATTATACCATACGGTAAACATTTCATAGATAGTAAAGATATAAAATCTGTTATCAAAAATCTAAAAAGTGGGTCGATAACTCAAGGCCCTACAATAGAAAAATTTGAAAATAAGATAAAAAAAATTTTAAATTGCAAATATGCAGTAGCTGTATCTAGTTGTACTGCAGGTATGCATATCTCTTTAATAGCTTGTGGATTTAAAAAAGAAAATACTTTGTTAACTTCTCCAATTTCCTTCGTATCTACAGCAAATGTTTCAAAGTTTTGTGGAGGTAAAGTGTCTTTTGCTGATATAGATCTAAATGATATTAATATTTCATTAGATAAAATTAAAAAAAAAATTAAAAAGCGAAAAATTGATGCAATTATTCCAGTCCATTTTGCTGGTAAGGCATTTGAGACAAAAAAACTAAAAAGAATTATTAATAAAAAAACCATAATAATAGAGGATGCTGCTCATGCACTAGGTGCAAAATATGAAGATGGTACAATGGTAGGTTCATGTAAACATTCTCATGCAACAGTATTTTCTTTTCATCCAGTAAAATCAATTGCTTGTGGAGAGGGTGGTGTGGTTACAACAAACGATAAAAAAATTTATAAGAATTTACTACGTTTGAGAAGTCATGGTATTAATAAATTAGATGACAACTTTATAATCAAAAATCAAGCATTTACTAAAAAAATTAGAAACCCATGGTATTATGAGATGAGAAACCTTGGTTTTCATTATAGGATGACAGAAATACAGGCAAGTTTAGGAATCTCTCAACTTTCAAAATTAAATAAATTTATTAAAAAAAGGACATCAATTGCAAAAAAATATTTTAATTTTATCAAAAAAAACGAAGATATTTTGAATTTTAATTTAGCCCAAAAAGTAAATTATGATGATAGTAGCAATCATTTATTTATAATAAAATTAAATCTTAATAAAATAAAAAAAACTAGAGCTGAGATTATGAAACAATTATTGAAAAAAAAAATTCAGACTCAAGTTCATTACATTCCAATTCCAATGCATCCCTATTATAGGAATGAAAAGAAAACTTATATTTCTGATTTTAAAAATGCCAAAACATATTATGAGACTTGTTTAAGTATTCCAATTTTTTACAGCCTCACAATGCAACAACAAAATTACGTATTAGATAACTTAAAAAAGATAATTAATTAAAAATGAGGATGAAATTCATTGCTGAAGCAGCCTTGTGTCACAAGGGTTCAGTCAAAGTAGCTAAACAATTTATTGATTCTTCAATAAAACTTAATACAGATTATTTAAAATTTCATTTAATAATAGCTGACGAAATAGCAGATAAAAATTACAAACATTATAATTTATTTAAATCTTTTGAAATAGTAGAAAAGGATTGGATATCAATTTCAAAATATGCAAAGAAAAAAAATATTAAATTGATATTCGATGTTTTAGGGCCCGTCTCACTGAAAATTGCTATTAAATGTAGAATTCGAACCATTAAACTTCATGCTACTGATATATATAATTATCCTTTTCATCAAATTATAAAAAAATCCTCTATCAAAAATGTTATAATAGGTGCTGGTGGATGTGAGGTTTCTGAGTTAATAAAGATTTCAAAAATTCTAAAAAAAAAAAAAATAACTTTTATGTTCGGATATCAAACATATCCGACTGTAACTAAAAATTTAGACTTGTCCAAAATAGGCCTAATTAAAAAATTGATAAAAAAAAAAAATATTCAATTGGGTTATGCTGATCATTCTCCAACCGGAATGTTAGAAACGATTTATAATTGTTCATCATCAATTTCTCATGGAGCAAATATTATTGAAAAACATTTCTCTTTTGATAAATCAATTAAAACTGACTTAGATACAAGTGTCTTTAATAAAAGTGAATTTAATAAAATGGTAAGTTTAATATCTAACTTTGCTAATTTAAAAAAAAATTTGAAATGGTTTCACAACAATGAAAAAAAATATCGTAAAAGTGTGAGTAAAAATTATTTTGCACTAAGGGATATAAAAAAAAATGAAATTATAAGTTTTTCAAATTTAAATTTAAAAAGAGGTAAATTTGCTCCTAAAGTACATATTGATAAAATTCTAAATAGGAAATCAAAAGTGCAAATAAAAAAAAATCAAGAAATCAAATATAGTTTTGTAAAGTGAATTAATGAAAAGAAAACTTGTAGCTGTGATAGCATGTAGAAATAATAGTTCTAGATTATATGCAAAACCTATGCAATTTTTAGATTATGATTCAAAAATTACAATAATAGACTGCATCATAACAAGTCTAAAATCAAATAAAAATATTAAAGAAATAATTTTAGGTATTAGCAATCATAAAGATAATTTAATTTATAAAGAATTTGCAAAATTAAAAAAAATAAAATTTTTTTTTGGTTCTGATAAAGATGTTTTATCAAGATTAATAAAAGGTGCTTTAATAACTGAAGCATCAGATATTTTTAGGGTAACTTCAGAATCACCATTTATATCTTTAGATTATATTGGGGAGGTATGGCAAAAACATATAAAATTAAATAATGATCTTACTATATTTTCAAATAATATTGATGGCATGGGGTTTGAAATATTTACAAAAGCTTCATTAAAAAAATCTCATAAGAATGGAAATCATAGACATAGATCAGAACTATGTGATTTGTATATAAGAGAAAACATCAAAGACTTTAGAGTAAAGTATATCAAAAAAGAATTTACCAAAAATAAATTCAGACTGACTGTTGATAATCCAGAAGATTTAATTCTTTGTAGAAAATTGTTCTCAAATTTAAAAAAAAATTATCCTAAATTTAAACAAAATGAAATAATTAAGTTTTTAACAAATAAAAAAAATGTTAAAGATATAAAATTAGTTAATCAGTTCATTAAGAAAAGTAAAACGATAGATAATTTGTGGAAAAATGTTTAAAAAAATTTTAGTAGTTTGCGCACATCCTGATGATGAAGTAATAGGTTGTGGAGGCACACTTGCAAAGTTATCAAAAAATGCAGAAATAAATCTTTTAATCTTTACAGATGGTGAAAGTTCAAGATTAAATCGTAGTAAAAGATCCAAATTAAATCAAAATATTAAAAAAAAAATAAACAATAGAAAAAAGATGTTACAAAAGTCATCAAAAATTTTAGGTATCAAAAATTTTCACCAGCATAATTATGAAGATAATCAACTAGATAATTACTCAAATCTTGAACTTACAAAGTTGATTGAGAAATATATTATAAAATATAGTCCAGATACAATATTTACTCATTTTAAAAATGACCTAAATATTGATCATAGAAAAATTTTTAGAGCTGTAATAACAGCAACAAGACCTTTTAAAAATAAAACTTTAAAAAATGTTTTATCTTTTGAAATTACTTCAAGCACAGAACTTTCATTTTATAGTGAAAGATTTAACCCTAACTTTTTTATTAATATTGAAAATAGCATTCAAAAAAAGAAAAGAGCTTTAAATGTTTATAAAAGTCAGTTAAACAAAGAAAAAGGGTTATTAACTATTGAAAATATCATAGATATATCAAAGTACAGAGGAAATTTTATAGGATGCAAATATGCTGAGGCATTCGAGATAATCAGGATGGCGATATAATGTCAAAAAAAAGCAAGTATTATCTTAATGTCATTGATCAAATAGAAAAGGTAAGATCAAAAAATAATAAAAATTGGATGAATGTTTTAAGACTTGCTTTTAAAAATTCTCCTAGAGAAACAGCCAAAGTTATGTCCGAAATTTATAAGCAAGATATTAAAATATCACAACTTGCTAAAAAATTGACAAAATAAATGAGTGTTTTGCTTTTGGGTGAAACTGGATTTTTAGGAAAAGAAGTTTCTGATTTATTTTTTAAGAAAAAGACTTATTCACGTAAAATTGATTTATCAAAAATTAGACTAATTTCAAATATTTTAAAAAAAAAAAAACCAGATTTAATTATAAATTGTGCAGTTGTTGCAAACTTTAAATCCAATTATTCTAAAAAAATGTTAGCAGTAAATTTTTTAGCTGTTAAAAAATTAGTTGATTATTGTGTTAATAATAAAAAAACTTTAATTCAAGTATCTGGGACCATAGTACACCCAATGTTAACTACTTATAATAAAAACTCTAAAATCAAACCAAAAAGTTTTTATGGAAAAACAAAATTTTTTGCTGATAAGTTCATACTTAAAAATAAGAAAAAATTAGATTATAAGATAATTAGATTTGGAGGTATTTATGGTAAAAAAGGACCAGACCATCTCTATATTAATCAGTTAATATCAGGAAAAAAAAACATTTTTAATGGAAATATAAATTCAATTAAAAATTATATTCATGTAAAAGATGCAGCAAAGTGCATTAAGAAGCTTTCTAAAATAAAAAAAAAGGGAATTTATTATGCGGGAGGAGAAATTTTAAGCTTTAAAAAAATGATTGCAATTATTCAAAGAAAGTTTGGCAAAGAGATTATAATCAAATCAAATAAAGATGAAAAAACATCCGAAATTGTCATAACAAATAAAATTTTTAAAATCAAACATTTTGGTTTTTATTTATGATTTATGTGATTTCAGATATACACGGCAATATTTATGCACTTAAAAAGTTTTTCAAAAAGATAAAATTAACTTCAAATGATAACGTAATAGCACTTGGGGATTATATTGGATATTATTATGACGCAAATGAATGTTTGAATTTACTAAGGAGAAAAAAAACAATTTGTATTTTAGGAAATCATGATGAAAATTTTTTGAAATATTATAATAATAAAAAAATGTTAAAAAAACTTAGCGATAGATATGGCAATTCTTACTATTTAGCAAAAAAAAATATTTCTACTACAAATATGAAATTTTTAAAAAAATTAAAAAAAAATAAGACAATAAAATTTGGAAAAATATCTGTTAAATTTAGTCATGGATCTCCTTGGAAAATTGATCAATACATATACCCAAATACAGATATTTCTTTGTTAAATAAATTTAAAAAGTTTCCAAATGATGTTTTTTTTGTTGGACATACTCACCGAAAACTAAAATTAAAAGTTGAAAAAAAAATTATCTACAATCCAGGATCAATAGGTCAACCACGTGATGGTAGAAAAGGTTTACATTGGATAGAATTTAATGAAAAAAACCTTAATGTAGAATTTAAGTCAGCTTTGTATGGAGTTAAAAAATTGAAAATGCAAATTTTATTAAATGACAAATTAAAGTATAAACAACTTTCAAAGTATTTCTAAATAATGAAATTTTTAGTAACCGGTGCTAATGGTGATATAGCTCTATCAATAAAAGAAATTCTCAAAAGAAATTTTAAAAATAGCGCTATACACGGATGTGAAATAAACCTTAATGGTAAAGGCAAATTTCATTTTGATAAAGTAATTAAAGTTCCAAAATCAGATGATAATGATTTTATTGACAAGTTAAATAACTTATCCAAAAGATATGATTTGATTATTCCTACAGTAGAATCAGAGATTAAGGTTTTTTCCAAAAATTATAAAAAAATTAAAAAAAGTAAGTTTTTGCTAAATAATCAAAAACTTGTTAATTTGTTTTTAGATAAACTTAAAACCCAACAATTTTTAAAAAAAAATAAAATCGGAAATCTTAAATTTACTGATAATTTATCGAACTGGAAAAAATACAAGTTTCCTATGTTTTTGAAACTTAGAGAAGGTGCTGGAAATCAAAATTATAGGGTATTATTATCAAAAAGAGATATTCCAAAATCTAGAGATAAATCAAACCAAATAATACAGGAATATTTGAATGTACAAAAAGAATATACAGCTTGTATATATTCTTATTTAAATATTAAAAAGATAGTTATATTTGAAAGAATTTTAGATAAAGATAAATCTTTTTACATAAAATATGTTTCAATAAAATCATTAGAAAAAAAGTTATTAACAATTTCAGAATTAATTAACTTAAAAGGTTCTATTAATATCCAGTTTAAAATATTTAACAACAAATTGAAAATATTTGAGATAAACCCACGTTTATCTTCAACGGTAAATATGAGAGATATTTTAGGATTTAAAGATTGTGTTTGGTGGATAAAAGATTTTCTAAATATAAAATATAATTTAACTAATATCAGTTATAAAAAAAATACAAAAATGATAAGATATGAAAAAATTAAAATCTTCAATTAAAAAAATTCTTTTTACAGGCGGGGGAGGTGTTGGTAATGAATTAATATGGAGAGTTTTAAACAGAAAGTATCAATTATTTTTTTGTGATAGCAACATAAATAAAATCAGTTCAATTATACCAAAAAAAAATATTTTTAAGGTTCCAAATGTTAATTCAAAAAATTACATAAAAAATGTTCAAAATATATGTAGATATAAAAAAATTAATTTAGTTGTTCCTGGTATAGATGAAGAATTAAAATTATTTAAGAATAATTCAAAAAAATTTGAAAATTTATTCCTTCCATCAAAAAAAATGATAAAAATTTGTAATGATAAATGGTTGTTTTATAAATTTATTTTAGAAAAAAAATTAAATGTCCCAAAGACTTCATTAGCAAAACATTATAATCCAAAAAATCATGATAAAAATGTTTTAATTAAACCAAAAGATGGAAGAGGATCAAGAGGTATTTTTTATTCTACCTCAGTAAAAATTACTTATTTGTATCTGAAAATATTAAAAATAAAAAATCTATTAGATAACTATATTGTACAAGATTATATAAAAGGAGATGAGTTTACGGTAACTCATTTTCATAAAAAAAAATCATTTATATTTCCCCTGAAAGTTAAAGAAAAAAAGGGAATTACTATTAGAGCAAAAACTAGTAAAAATAAATTTGTAATTAAATTTTGTAAAAAAATATCTAAAATTTTTAATCAAGAGATGATTTTTAATTCACAACTAATTAAGAATAAAAAAAATAAAGTTTTTTTGATTGAAATTAACCCTAGAGTATCTACAACTTTTTGCTTTCTCATAGCAAATAATTATGACCCATTTTCAGATAAATTTCTTATTAATAAGAAAGATAAATTTTCTAGTTTATATCGTGAGATAAATAATTTAGTAAAGTAAAAATGAAACCTATAAAAATAGACAATAAAAATATTATTTCTTCGAAAACTAAATCATTTATAATTGCAGAAATTGGATCAAATCATAATCAAAATTTATCTCTTGCATACAAAATGATTGATAAAGCAAAAAATTGTGGTGCAGATGCAGTTAAATTCCAAAGTTTTAAAGCAAGTAAGCATTTTTCAAAATTTTCACCAAGTTTTAAATTTCTTAAAAATAAACCAATGTATAAATTAATTGAAAGTCTAGAATTAAAAAGAGAATGGCACAAAAAACTATTTGATTATTGTAAAAAAAAAAAAATCATATTTTTTTCTTCACCATGTGATAACGAGGCTGTTGATGATTTAGAAAAGATTGGAGTTCCATTATATAAAATTGCTTCATTTGATATTACAGATTTAGAATTGATAAAGTATGTTGCACAAACAAAAAAACCAATTATTTTATCAACAGGATTGTCCAGTTTTAGTGATATTGAGAGAGCAATAAAAACATGTGAGAAAGTAGGAAATAAAAAAATTATTCTACTAGAATGTACATCTTTATATCCAGCACCAGAAAATTTAATGAATTTAAATGCCATAAAAGTGCTAAGAAATAAATTTAAGGTTATAACTGGCTTATCCGATCATTCTCTTGGTGATCATATGATTTTAGCTTCAATTGGTGTTGGAGCAAAAGTAATAGAGAAGCATTTTACATTAAACCAAAAAATGGAAGGACCAGATCACAAATTTGCAATGGAACCAAAAGATTTTAAAAGTATGATTAACAAAATCAGAAAAATTGAAAGTGGACTTGGATCTGGAAATAAAGGAATGCTTTCTTCAGCTGAAAAAGAAATGGCACTTAAAGGAAGAAGATCAATTCACAGTTTTAAAGAATTGAAAAAAAATGAAATTATAAAAAAAAATGATTTGATTTTCAAAAGACCTGGGCTTGGCATACAACCATACAAATGGAAAAAGTTAATTGGAAGAAAAGTGAATAAAAAAATTAAAAAAGATTTTTGGATAAAGTGGGAAGATATAAAAAAATATTAATTACAGGATCTGAAGGATATCTAGGAAAATCACTTTACAATTATTTATCTAAAAAAAAGTTTTTTGTAAAAGGTATTTCGAAGAGTGGCTCAGATATAAAATTAAATTTATTAGATCAAAAAAAAACGATTAAAAAATTAAATGAATATAAAGATTATACACTTTTACATTGCGCTGGTTATGTTCCAAAAAATTTAAAAAACTATAATGATAAAAAGAATATTACAAATGTTACAATAACAAAAAATATACTTAAAAGTAAAATTAATAATATTTATTATATATCTACATTAGCTATCTTTAGTAAAGATGCAAATATAACTGAAAAAAAAGTTAAAATTACAAAAATTCATAATCTATATTGTAAAACGAAAATTAAATCAGAAAATTTATTTTTAAACTCAAAAAAGAAAATAAAAATTCTACGAATACCCGCATTATTTGGTGGTGAAAGAAAAAATGGCTTGATTTTTAATTGCATAAAAAATTTAAAAAAAAGGAGTAAATTTAAAGTAATAAATAATTATCCACTATGGGTAGGTATACATATTGATGATATTACAAAAATAATATTTGAATTTATATCTAAAAAAAAAATAAATAAAAGTGTAGTAAACTTTGCATACAAGAAAAATTATACTTTGAATCAAGTAATTCAAATGATTTTTTTTTATTTTAAAAAAAAAGTAAAGTTAGGAAAAGGTAATGCATATAAAAATATAAATAAATTTAATTATTTATCAAAAGTAAGTTTTAAAAAAAGTCTTAAAAAAGAAATTATAAAAATTAAAAATAATAGATATGTTTAAAAAATTAAAAAAAAAAAAAATTTTAAAAATATATAGAGGCTACAAATTATTAAAAAATAAAAATAATTTAAAATTTATAGCTGAATTTAGAAGAGTTATCGAAAATCAAATTAATATTAATCCTAAAAATTCAAAAAAAGATATTTATTTTCATAATTTAATTTTTAAAGAATTAAATTTAGAAAAATTCATTGAATGTTTTAATAATCATTTTTTGTATAATATTGTCGATTTTGAATTTAATAAAAGTTTATTACAATCTTTAAGATCTAAGTTTATACACCCATTTCCTAATATTTTTACAAACTGCTTTAAGGAAAATGCTATAAAATTTAGTAAATTAAGTATTTTTTATTGGCATATAAAATTATTTTTTGAGATGAACAAAAGTTTTATCAAAATAATCCTTAATATAAAAATTAAACCCAAAAAAAAATACGATGAAGCTATTTATGTGGATAATAATAAAACAATTAATAAAAATTTTTTTTTAAATACAAAAAAAAATCAAGATTCTAATAATTTTTTTTGGTTATCTCATTATGAGAATATAAAAAACATATTAATTCCGAAATATCAAACAGAAAAAGACTTTGATAAAATTGATAATAATTTATCTGTTTCTTCATTAAATTGTTTTGAATTTTCAAATTTAAAAGATTGTTCAGTTTTTTTTATAAAATCTATTTATTATCTAATTATATTTAACATTCTTCAATTTACTAAATATTGGAGATATTCATTTATGTATTTTGAGATAATGAAATGTAAAAGTTTAAATTTGATTAATTTTGAAAAAATTAAAACCTTTTATTTTGACAATAATTATATGTTTAATAGACCACTATGGACATTTTTAGATCAAATTAATCAAAAAAAAATATACGTATATTTTGTTTCAAGTAATTTTGAATTCATTGAAACCAATAATCTTGAGCAAATTCCTCATTCTGGTTATTCGTCTTTAACTTGGGATAATTATATAACTTGGGATGAAAGACAAAAGATAATACTAAATAAATATATTAAAAAAAATGTTAATATTATTCCACTTAGACCTATTCCTAATTTTAATTCTAATAAAGATAGTATAGATTTAAGATTAGATAATAATTCATTAATCTTATTTGATGTTCAGCCATACAGATTTTCACGTCATATTCACCTAGGATATCCTAATGAATATTACGCATTCAAAAATGTAAAAAAATTTTATGACGACATATTAGAGGCACTTGAAGATAGTAAATTAAAAATTTTTTATAAAAGAAAACGTGAAACGAAAAATCTTAATAAAGCATATTTAAGATATTTGGAACAACTAGAAAATAGTGAAAAAATAATTAAAATAAGTAGTGAACAAAATATATTTCGCCTACTAAATAATGATTTAGATATAAAAACAATTTCAATGCCATTTACAGGACCAGCATTTATTTCACAATATTTTGGAAAATCATCATTTTTTTATGATCCATTAGGATCTATTAAAATAAATCATTATGACAAAAAAATAAAAATCATAGAATCAAAAAATAAAATTTTACAAGAGTTGTTAAATGCAAAATAAAGATTACTTTAAAAACATTCAAAGTATTATTAATAAATTAAATTTAAAAATATTAATTTCTATTCCTGGTATTTTTAGAACAACAAATAGAATAGATAAAAAAATAAAGACTAAACACAAATTCCAACTTTTTGAGAATGATACTGCAATTCAATACACTAAAAAAGTTAAGAATTCGAAAATTTTTTTTATTTCACATTATTTAGGAAACGTGAGTGATCAGAATCTTGATTTTTATTATCATGATCTTTTCAAAAAATTACAGAAAGATAAGAAAATGTTTAGTGTTATCTTATTAAATAAAACTTCAGAAAAACCAAAACAAATTATAAAGAAATTTTCAAAATCTAAAATTTCAAGAATTATAATAAATAATTATACTCATCCACTTAATAACCCATTATTGATACTATGGATCATATTTCAGTTTTTAATATTTAAATTTAAATTAACTTTTGTAAAATTAACCAATAAAGAAAAGCAATTAACCAAAATTTTCACTTTGAGAAAATTTCTGCAGACCAGAAATACTCTTTCATTTACACAAAAAATAAAAAAAATAGTAAAAAGAACAAAAATTAAATTTTTTTTTTCTACTTTTGAAGGTCATTCTTTTGAGAAAAATTTAATAAGTCATTTCAATAAAAGAAAAATTAAAACCTTTGGTTATTTTTTTTCAGTGATAAGAAATTTTGACTCTTGCATATTTTATGATTTTGAAAAAAAGACAACGCCTTTATATATTCTATTTACAGGTCAGGTAGTAAAAAAAATTTTTTTAAAGAAAATAAAAAGTTCATTTGAAGATACAAAATTTGATATAATGGGATATACGAGACCAGTTAAAAAAATTAAATCAAATTCCAAGAAAAAATTTATTCTTATTTGTCCTGAAGGTTTTTATAATGAAACTGAAAAAATGTTAAATTTTGCCCAAAAATTATTATCTAAATATAATAAAATAAGAATAATATTTAGATTGCATCCAGAGATAAAGATCAGCAATATTAAATTTCCAAAATATTTAAAAAAAAATGATAGATTTATTTTTTCCAAAAACACACTCGAAGAAGATTTGAGTAAATCAAAATTACTATTATATAGAGGATCATCAGTTTGTATTAATGCGATTAATAACAATATTATACCTATATATTTAAATCTTGGAGATTACTTAAATATTGATCCCTTGTATGAGATAAATAAAAATATAGTAAATTCTACAAAGGATGTTAAAAAATACCTAGATTTTATTGATCAAAAAAAAAAATATAATTTCAAAAAATTCCAAAAATATACATCGTCTTATTTTCAAAATTTTGAATACTCAAAATTTAAAAAAATGATATCTGGTTAATTTAACTTCTTTTAAAAAGAAAATTATATGTTTTTTTATCAATATCTTTCTCAATGAAATTTTGATTATTTTTTTTTTGAATAAATAAAAAATTATTTTTTTTCAATAGTTTAAAAATATAATTTTTTTTATTTTTTTCGTTTTCATTTATCTCAATCGAAATTTCCCTTAATTTTCTGTTAATCAAAATATCCTTAGCCCCCTTTAATATTAAATTTTCAATACCATCAACATCTATTTTAATATAATTGGGACAAGATAGAATTTTGTTATTATAAAGAGAATCTATACTTGTTCCATAAGTTGAATATGAAATATTATTCTTTTGTGACAGTCCATAATTATTGTGAGCTGACCCTTCTATTCCAGAACTTTCATTTAAATAAAGAAATTGATTGTCTTTATCTGATAGTGCATTTGGAAAAATACTGATCTGCTTAAAAAGACTATTAATTGCAACATTTCTTGAAATAACTCTTAAATTATTTGTCGAAGGCTCAAATGCAATTATTTTGCTCTTAGGATGTATAATTGCACAATATATTGAATAAAGTCCGATATTAGCTCCTATATCCCAAAAAATAATTTTTTTTTTTTCGAAATTATTAATCCACTCAATTGTTTCTGGCTCTTTGTAAAATAAAGTTTGAACTCTCCAATCGATCAATCTATTAGGTATAAAAAAATTTATTTTTTTATTTCTTATAGTAATTTTTCTATAATTATCTTTTTCTATATAAGGTTTAATAGTAAGCAAAAAATCTTTTTTTAAAAAAAAAAATATTAGTTTATTTACAAAATAGATAAGTTTATAAATCAAATAAGCTAATTTCTGGTACATTTATATAGTATATTTAAAAAATTTAAATAAATAAGGATTTAGCTTATATCTTAAATAACCCAAAATAAAATTCTTCTTTTCTATTTCAAATACCTTTTTAATATTTTTAGTTTTTAAATTGAAAACTAGAGCTATTCTATCAGATTTACCATTACCTTGATATGAATGCCACGTTTGTTTCTCTAATCTTGAAAAAAAAACTGCTCTATTAATTTTCCATTTAATTTTTTTTTTATTCTCTCCTTTTTTATTTGAATAGAATATCGTACCAGAATTATTTTTTGGATAAAGATACACCACTCCACTTAATATTTTATCTGGTGTATCGTCATGAATTGGAAACTTTTTATTTTTGTTTGTAATGATAATTGTAAAATCAGAAAAATTATATAATTGAAGTTTTTTAGGTGATAACTTTTTTAAAATTTTTGAAGCTTTAGGAAAATACCTTTTTTGTAACCTATATATTAATTTTTTTTCTATTGCAGAGTCAATTATCTTATTTCTTGAGTCTATAGTATTATGTAGGATTTTAAAATTTCTAGTTTTTTTATTTTTTAATTGATTTAATAAACTACATAAATCTTCTTTATTTAAAAAATTATCTATGATTTTAATATTACGCATATTTATGTTTTATTTATATTTAATTGAGTTTTTAAAAAAAAACAATTTTTATATATTAATAGCTAGTATTTAATAATATATTTAATCTAACCATCAAAAAAAATCAATTATTGATGTATATTTTTTAAATAGATGAAAAAAATTTTAATTTTAGGCGGGTCAGGATTTTTGGGTTTCTATTTGATTAATTATTTAAAAAAAAAAAATATATTATATGTAAATCTTAATAAAAAAAAAATTTCAAAAAAGAAAAATGTATTTCCAGTAAAACTAAATCTTAAAAATAATAAATCTTTTAAAAGATTTATAAAAAAAAATGAAATTAAATTGATAATTAATCTTATATCACTCACAGATATTGAAAAATGTGAAAATTTTAAACAAAAAGCAAAATTAGTAAATTCAACCTATATTAAAAATATAGTAGATTCTATTTCAACAGATCATGATATTTATTTAGTACATATATCGACAGATCATATTTTTGATGGAAAATTTAAAAAAAAATATTCTGAATCATCACCAACTAGACCTTTAAATTATTATGGGAATTCTAAATTACTTGCTGAAAAGTTTGTTAATAAGCATAAAAAATCATTAATTATAAGAACAAATTTTTTTGGTAAATCTTATACTAATAAAAAATCGTTTTCAGATAATGTGATTATTAATCTTAAAAATAAAAATAAAATTTATCTTTGGGATGATGTTTATATATCTCCAATGCACGTTATAAATTTAGTAAAAAGTATTGTTATCTTGATAGATGATCAATGCACAGGAATTATAAATATTTCGAGTGAAAAAATATCAAAATATAATTTAGGTATTAAAATTGCCAAATATCTTAATCTTGATACAAAATTAATTAACAAGAATTCTTTCAATCAAAAAAAGTTTATAATAAGACCAAAAAATATGGCTCTTGATAATAAAAAAATTATTAAGCTTTATCCAAAATATAAAAGTATGTTTACATTAAAGTCTCAAATTAAACTATTAAATAAATAATAAATTATTAATGATAACAGTTGTAATTGCTACTCTTGCAGATAAAAATTTAAATATATTACTTCAAAAATTAAATAAAGAAAAATATGTTAAAAGGATAATAATATCAGTACCCTTAAATTGTAATAAAAAAAATTTCAATTTTAAAACAAATAAAAAATTAATTTTGTTTAATGCATTTAGACATCAAGTTAAACAAAGAATTGCAGCATCGAATTTAGTTAAAACTAAATTTACCTTATATCTAGATGACGATGTTGTTTTTAATGATTTATTTATTAAGAAACTTTACAATTTTAAATTATTAATGGGAGATAAATCTATAGTTGGCCCCATTTACTATGATTTAAAAAAAAAAAAAATTCATTCATTTAGTGGTGATATATTTTTTCAAATAAAAAAGATTATATTATTTATTTTGTTTCGAATACCTTTGTCCAAAAAAAGAATGGGATTGGTTACAAACAATGGATTCAATTTTGGAGTTGATCCAGATTATATGGACAAAAATTGGCATGAAGTAAGTTGGCTTCCTGGAGCTTGTTTATTAGCCAATACTAAATACTTAATTAAAAAAAATTATTTTTCAACTCAAGGTAAAGCTTATTGTGAGGATTTGATTTTATCGTATTTATTTAAAAAAAAAAAATTGCAATTATTTGTATATAATAAATGTAAAATTTACACAAATCCTCAATCAAAATTAAAAGTATCTAAGGAAATTGATTTATATTTTAATGGTTTAAAAAATTATTATAAAACTCAAAATAAAGAATTGGATCTTTCATATTTTTTAAGAAAGATTTATTTTTATTTGGTAAGTTTGATAAGATAAAATTTTTTAAAAATTTTCAAAATTTTATTTTTTCCAAATTTTTTGATTTATAATTGGTATATAGCTTTGGATTGTATTTATTATCTTTTCAGAAACATTTTTCGCATGATAATCACTTACTTTTAAATTTGCGGTATCTTTGATTTTACGCGAAATTTTTATGCTGTTGATTATTTCCTGACCAGTGTCCGCAGATAATGTTACTACAGCTCCCTCAGCACCCTCCATTCTTTCATGTGACTCTCTAATTGTTACAGCAGGAAAATTTAAAATTGACGACTCTTCAAAAATTGTTCCACTATCAGATATGACAGAATAAGAATTTTGTTGTAATTTACAATAATCAAAAAAACCAAAAGGTTTTAAAAATTCAATTTTACTTGAACTTATTCTAAACTTTTTTAATTTTTTCATAGTTCTTGGATGTGTAGATAGAAGAATCCTTAAATTAATTTTTGATTTAATACCTTCTATTTGTTTTAAAATTTTCGTTAGGCGGTTTATATCATCAACATTCTCCTCTCTATGAAGACTCACAATTAAATATTTATTTTTTTTTAAATTATTTTTTTCCAAAATTTTTGATTTAAAAATATTATTTTTGTAAAACTCAATTACTTCATTCATATGTGAGCCAAATTTAAATATAAATTCTCTTCTTATTCCTTCGCTAATCAAGTTTTGTCTAGCATGCTCAGATATCGTTATATTGATATCACTCAAATGATCTGCTATTTTGCGATTTAATTCCTCAGGCACTCTTTGATCAAAACATCTATTTCCAGCTTCCATATGAAAAATTGGTATTTTTAATCTTTTTGCAGAAATTATACCTAAGCTTGTATTTGTATCGCCATATATCAATATAGCATCAGGTTTTATCTTCTTTAAAATATTTTCTGTTTTAGTTATTATATTACCAAGAGTTTTTCCAAGATCTTTAGATTTAACATTTAAAAAATAATCAGGTTTTTTTAAGTTAAGTTCATCAAAAAATATTTTGTTTAAACGATAATCATAATTTTGACCAGAATGAATTAAAGTATGTTTGAAATATTTGTTTAATTTATTTATTAAAACAGATAACTTAATGATTTCTGGTCTTGTTCCAACTAGAGTACAAATTTTATACATTTATAATATTATTTTTTTTTAACAACAATTGAAGTTGTGAGGAATTTAGTCTAGTTGTATTATCAGAATTATATTCGTTAAATTTTAAAAAGTTTTTATTGCCTTTAAAAAAAAACTTTGAATAATTTAAATCACGATTGTCTGGAATTATTTTATAATATTTTTTTTCATTTACAGTTCTTGCCATCTCTTCACTTGAAACTAGAGTTTCGTAGTTTTTTTCACCATGTCTTATTCCAATAATTTTTATTTTAGGTTTGGATTTAAAAATTTTTGATAGAGTAATTGCCAGGTTTTGAATTGTTGAAGCTGGAGATTTTTGAACAAATATTTCTCCTTGTTTTCCATTTTTGAATGCATGAAGAACTAAATCAATTGAGTCTTCAAGTGACATCATAAATCTTGTCATATTAGGATTAGTTATAGTTAGTGGTTTATTATTTTTTATTTGATTTACGAATACTGGTATGACTGATCCTCTTGAGTTCATTACATTCCCATAACGCGTAATACATAATGTCGTTTCATTTTTTTTCAATTCTTTAGACTTTGCTATTAGGATTTTTTCAGCAATTGCTTTTGACATACCCATAGTATTAATTGGATAAACTGCCTTATCAGTACTTAACAGTATCATCTTTTTGACTCCATATTTTATAGCTAGATTAATGACATTTTTAGTACCAATACTATTTGTTTTGATTGCTTCAAGAGGATAAAATTCACAACTTGGAACTTGTTTTAAAGCTGCAGCATGAAAAATGTAATCAACTTTTTTAAATGCACCAACCATACTCTCCTCATCTCTTACATCACCAATAAAAAATTTAACTTTTGCATTTTTAATTTTGTTTCTTAGATCTTCTTGTTTTTTTTCATCACGTGATAATATATTTATTTGTTTAAAATTAAATTTTAATATTTTATTCAAGAATTTTTTTCCAAAAGAGCCAGTGCCACCCGTGATTAAAATTGACTTATTATTAAATAAATTTTTCATTAAATTTTTTTGTTTCTTTTATCAAATTAGACCAATTAGGCGATAAATAATTCGTTTTTTTCTTGAATTTAGAGATATTTAAGCTTCTATCTATTTTAAATTTATCATTTTTAATTATCTTAATTTTTTTATTATAAATCCTTTTAATCAGCATAAGAATATTGTATTTAGATATTTTTCTACTTCCTATATGGTATAAACCATACTTTAAATGGCCCGATATAACATATTTAAAAATTATTTTTGCAATTTCCAGGCAAGTTGGTCCAGAAAAGTAAGCTTTTGAAAACCCAAAAATTTTTTTTTTTTTAGTATTTAGAAACCATTCCAGCAGTCCTCTTTTGCTAAAAACTTCATGACCCAAACCTGAACTTCTGAAAGTTAAAACATTTTTTTTATTTATTATTTCACCTGCTTTTTTAGATTTACCGTAAATATCATTACTAAATTTATTGCTTTTTTCAACATAATTTCCATCCTTACCATCAAAAACACAATCAGTACTTAGTATAACTAATTTCACTTTATTCATTTTGGCAAGTTTATGATTTAATAGATTGTTTATTTTTTTAGCATATCTTTTTTGTTGGTTTAAGCTTTTGTGTTTTGTAATACCACTGCAATTAATTATTACTTCTATTTTATATTTATTAATAATTTTTTTTAGTTTTAAGAAATTTTTTTTTTTTATTAAGTCTTTGACTATAAAATAATTCTTGTTTGATTGCTTTGTTTGTAAACTTCTTATCGTATAGAATACTCTCATTTTTTTTTTAGAACTCAGGTACTTTAAAATCGTATTACCCATCATTCCATTACCAGATATAATTAATATTCTATTGTATTTATTCATTAATTATACTGGATAATTTCTTAACAGTTTTTTTAAATTCAAAATTTTTAATAAAAAAGTTTTTTGAATTTTTTTCTATTTTTTTCTTTGGCTTATATTTTAAATTATAAACTTTAAGTATTATTTTTTCTAGTTTTTTTAAATTATTATTTTTACAACAAAATCCTAATTTGTTTTTAATAATAATGCTTTTAGTTATTCCTGAAATAGAGCCTATTATAATTTTACCAGCAGATAGGTAACTTTGCACTTTATAAGGCATTGTTAAATTTAAAATTTGATCATCTTTTAAAGAAACATAAAGACAACTACTTTTTTTATATATTTCATAAACATAATCTTGTTTATAGCTACCCAGAAAATATACATTACAAATTTTATTTAAAGTTACGATATTTTCCAGTTTTTTTTTTTCGCTGCCATCACCAATTATAATAATTTTGAGTTTTTTTAAATTTTGTAAATTTTTAGCAGCCATTATTAAAGTTTTTAAATCTTGTGCTTTACCAATGTTTCCAGCAAATGTGATGCAAAAGTTTTTTTTAAATAATTTTTTATGAATGCTTCTAAGTTTAATTTTCTCTTTCGGAACTTTAAATGAGTTTGGGTGATAAATTAATTTATTTTTCTTTGTTTGCTTTGAGATATATTTTTTAAAAAGTATTGACTGTACTAAAATCTTGTTACTAAAATAATAAATTATTCTAACAACAATATCTATTAATTTTAATATAAATCTATTTTTAATGTGGCCAGTAGATTTTAAATTTTGAGGCCATAAATCTTGTACCCAGAGTATCAATTTTTTTTTATAAATTAACTTTAAAATAATTGCAGGTATTGCAGAAGTAATAGGAGATGTTCCAAAGAATAGAATAGTATCAAATTTATTATATTTAAACTTCAGCCCATAATAAGTTGCATTAATTATAAATGATAAATAATTTTTTATTAAATCAAAACTGGTTGAATTATTTCTTGGCTGAAGTGGAACTCTAAATACATCAAGATTTTTATATTTATCTATATAACAATTTTTTTTTTTGTAACCTTTAAAAATTTTACCCAATGGATAATTCGGTTTTCCCGTAAGTATTTGAACTTTATGCCCAATATTGTTTAATTCTTCACAAACATCATTAATATGAAATTTTTCAGGCCAAAAATATTGGCTAATTACGAGTATACTTTTTTTCATAAATTATTAAAAAGATAATATATTAACCATGATTAATATTAATTCTAAAATTTATTTTCAATTAATTATTTTTACACTTTTTTTTTTATTATCTAGAATTGATAACATAGTTTTGTTTTATGAAATAAATATTGATTTAGACACTAATTATCAAACTGCAATATTAGAAAATTTTCAAGAGTATGCATATTTACAACATGTTAATATGTTTGGAAAAATTTTATTTGATAAAATAATTTTTACAATCTCTAGTTTTAGTGGATTAAATTACTATACAATTTTTTATTTATTCAATATTTTAACTTCTTATTTTTTTTTTAGTATTGTAATCTTATTTATAAATAGCTTATTTCAAAATAATCTTTTTATAAAAATTGGATTATTTTTATTTATATTAGCAATATCTTATTTCTTTGATAATTATGAGTTATGGAAGCCAAATTACCACGATCATTTTATTTTTACGTTAATTACAATTTTTTCATTATTAATCTTATTTGATAATTATCTTGAGAATAATTTTTATATATATTTAATTCTTTTTTTGTTAATTGTTTCCTATACATTAGGTATAACCTTTTTTATAATTTCATTTTTTTTTATATTTGTGCGAAAGTACCAAAATGAAAAAACGTTTAAAAAAGATCTAATTATTTTTTTTTTATTTTTGGCAATTTATTTTTTTTTAAGTTTAAAAAATTTTATAAATATTAAAATATTTTCTCCATCATCAAATGGTGGTGCAAACTTAATTCAAAGAACACTTCATTCAATAGGAAATGATAGTTATTATGATTTAATTAATAAGTCAAAAAAAATTCCAAAATGGTTTAAATTTTGTAATAATGAAATTTTCAAACAAAATTCAAATATTTCGAAAAGTAATAAAGATTATTTTCAATCGAAATTAGCTCACGGACAATGTTTTATGAATTCAAAAGGACAAGTTGATCTTTTAAGATATAAAAATCAGTTAATAAAAAAAAATTTTTCAAGCGAATTAATTAATATAATTGATCAAGATTTAAAAAATAGAAATAATAAAATTTGGTTATTTTCTGGGATTCATGATGATTTAAGTTATGCTATTACGTCTCAGTATACGTCATATGGGAATGTAATTTTTTTTGACGCTATCAAACATTATCCATATCAAATGTTAATTGGTGAAAAAGGTAATAAAGGAGTTTTTTTAACTTTTTTAAAAATGATATCTTATGGTGGTATGTTTCCAGAGTATTATGAAGAAATTTATCTGCCTACAAGAAATAAGTACAGCATTATGATATATAAATTTTGTATTTTTTTTATTTTATTTTTTAATTTATTCACTCCTTATGTTTTTTATAAAAAAATTAAATATGCCATAAAGATAAAAAAAATAAAAAATTTAGATTTCATCTATTTTTTATTTTTATTTATATTAATTTTTCAAACAATTATTATTTCAACAGCTACGTGCTGTGAAAATCCAAGAATTGCTGTTGTTTATTTTCCTATAATACTGTTAATAACTTTAATTAATATTAAAAGTCTTTTGAATAATTTTTTATGAATAAATGTATAATTTTTGGTGGTTATGGATATATTGGCAGTCATTTAGCTGAGTCTTTAAAAAAAAAATTTAAGGTATATCGTTATAGTAACTCAGACTTTAATAAAACGAAAAAAATTAAAAAATTTAGTTATAACCTTAAAAATTTTAGAAAATATATAAAAAAAATAAATCCAAAAATAATTTTTTTTTTGAGTGGAAACTCTTATCCAAATAATTCTTATAATAAAAGTTTATACGATTTTAAAAGAACAAATATTGTAATACAAAATTTTTTAACATCATTGAAGGAATTAAATTTTAAAGGAAAAATAATTTACGCTTCTTCAATAGCTGTATATGGAAAAGACAAAAATTTTACAAATGAATACGTTAATGAAAAATCACCAACAAATCCTAAAAATTATTATGGGCTTTCAAAAATATTAGCTGAAAATCAATTTATTTATTTTCAAAAAAAATATAAATTAAAAATATACATTTTAAGAATAACTTCAGTTTTTGGTTTAAATTTAAAAAAACAGGTTATTTATGAAATGATAAATAAAGTAAAAAATCATAAATCAAATATTATTAAATTATCTGGAAAAAAAAATGATTGTAGGCAATTTTTGTATATTGAAGATTTAATAAAAATTTTTTTAAAGCTTATTTCATTAAAAAAAAATTATTTATTATTAAATATATCTAACGGCAAAAAATTTAAAATACAATCTATATTGAATTATATATTAAGAAGTTTCAAAATAAAAAAAAAAATTATATTTGAAAATAATTATTCGCCAGATTTTCCATTACTTAAAAATGATTTATTGTTAAAAGAAATTAAAAATTTTAAATTTGAGAATTTTTATCATTCATTAGATAAGACTATTAAATACATAAACAAATAAATTGTTATAAGAAAAGTTTTAAAGATGTATATTTTTAAAATTAATATTGTAATTTAAGAAAAGCTTGTTAGAAAAAAAATTTGATTATATTAAATAAGTTTAATTTATTTATTCTTTTAATTTTTGGTTAGAATTACTTAATATAATCATTAGAAATAAAAAGATTGCAAAACCACCATTGAAATACCCAGCCCCACTAATTAATTGAGTGATTAATAATGAGGAAATTGTAGATTTATATTTTAAATCTATAGACTTGTTTAAAATAAATTTGTAAGCAAAATACAGAAATATTAATGATAAAATTCCAAATTCATTGATAATTTTTAAAAGAGTTGATCTTGCATCTGATTTATTGAGTGTAAATAGTTCATAATCTGAAGGATCTTTGGGATAATATTTATTTATTATATTTGCAATATTATCCTCGTAAGCTCTGTAATAAGAATTAAAACCCCAACCAAAAATTCTTCCTTTATCAAAAGTATTAATAGTATTTAAAATTGCGATATTTATAACTTCCGAGGATAAATTTCTGTTAATAATTAATTTATTTAATTTATCTTCATTAAAATTATTATTATCTGTATGCTTTATATCGTAATTTGTTTTGTCTACGATATATTTAATTCTATGAGTGCAGTCATTTTGCACTATTAATAAAGTTAAGAAAAAGAGTAATAAATAAAAAACATAACTTTTTTTAACCCGATGAATGATTAAAAATGTTAAACATAATAATAAAGATACAATGATCCCTACCATTAATGTTAATGATAAATAAATTAATGAATTGAAACATAGCAAAAGGATAAAAATAGAATTTCTTAAATTTATTTTTTCAAATATATAGTAAATAAATATTGGAACCATCATCATTGCATAATGAGAGTTTTCGTGAAAAATTATATTATCAATTAACAATAGATTGCAGCTATTAACGATTCTTATTTCATCATTAAATAAATAATATATTAAACCTAAAAAATTAATTAAAATGGCTAATTCAAAAAAACTTTTTAAGTTACTTATAATTCTATCTTTTTCATAAAAAGTAACAATATAAAGAAGAAAAAAAAATAAAATTGAGCCAAATTCTTTTAAATTAATAATTTGATTGTATAAGATTAAATTTACTATGATTTGAAATATAATGATTATGAATATAATAAAAAAATTTTTATCTAAAGCTTTTTCATTGAAAAAAAAATTTAATAAAAAAAAAAGTACTAAATATCTTAATATCCAAAAAGGTATACTTGCTGAATAGTTGCTAGCATTATTTATGTGAATTAAATCCCATAAAAAAATATGACTAAAAAAAACAATATAAAAAAGTAAATAAATTAATTTATTTTTTGAAATAAAATTTTTTAAGGACATGATTTATAACTATTATAAATGCAAGTGATAAAAATAAAGCTAATATAAATTTATAAGAATTTAACGGAGCAAATCCCCAGTGTATCACTCGATAAGCTAGCAGATTACCAATAAATGCAGAAAGGATCGGGTTATTTAAAATATTTTGAAATAGTAAAACTAATAAACTGCATAATATAGAAATTATAAATGCAAATAGAAAAACTAAAATCTTAGAGTTAGCATAATAACTAAAAGCTATGAAACCAGGAAGAGTTACTGCATGTTGATTACTAATTTTACTTAGACTATCTTTGTAGGAAGAAGAATTTTTTAAAAATTTACTATCATAAAATGATAGTGTATTTTCCTGATATTTTTCTGTCATTGCTTCTCTTAATAATTTTAAATCTTTGTTTTTTCTGCTTTGAACTGCCATTACACCTTCTATTCCAATAAAACGATACATCATTAAATTATAAAAATTTTTTAAATTATCATTAAGTAAATCAGCAATACTATTATTTTTTTTATTTATACCATCTTCAGTTTTCAAAGAAACACGCTTTATAATGATATTATTCTCATACAAATTTTCTGACTTAAAGATAGAATTCTCTTTTATATCTTTATTTTTTGTAAAGATATTTTGTTTAGTACGAATATTATTTGAAATAATAATTGATATAATAAATAAGATTATTACGGTAATAAGAAAATAAAATATTTTTGAAATATTAATTTTTATATTTTCATTTTTCAACTTATATAAATATCCTACCAAAAAAGGAAATAAATTGAAAATCATCGCTCTACTTAACATAGACACTGATGAAAAAAATGTTTCAAATAATGATAAGTAGATTATGTTGTATCTTTTTTTATTAAGTTCATAATTAATTATCATTGCAACACTTATACTAAAACCCATTATTAGTAAGTAAACTATTAGGTTTCTTATATAACTATGAAATAAAATGTTACTGACAAATCCTTTTTGAAAAATTTGAAAATACAAATTAAATATACATAAAAATATGATAAGAAAAATTAAAAAAAATTTAATAATAATACTGTAAGAGTTGTAAAATTTTTCAAGATATGAAAAATCAACTGAAATTTTTTTCTTTCGAGGACATATTAAAGATCCAGTAAAAAAACCTAAAATTCCCAATGAACTAACTAATAGGACCTCATTATAGGATTCTTCTAAAAAATTAAATTCACCAATCCCTTCAGGAAAAATTTTAATTATTTTAACACAAATATATAATTTAAAAAAAAATCCTAACCATATAAAAATACTTAAGAAAAATTGAAAATATTTAATATCATTTTTATTAAATGAATTTAAAAATAGAATACTAATAGATAACGAAAACAAAATAAAAATAAAAATATTTACATCAAATGAATTAAGTAAATTTAAAAAAATATAAATTGTAATTAATAAATAAAGTATTTTTATTATATAATTATATTTTAAGAGGTTAGCCATTTTTTTTAATATAAGATGTTTTTTTTAAATAATATCCAATCAAATAAAATGAAATTATTCCAGGATAAGGCTGTTTTAAAGATACTTTAAAAAAATTTTCAATTACAATAACAACTAGTACAAATAATAGTGAATAAAAATCATTAGATTTTTTATTTAAACTAATCAATCTAAAAAAAATTAAAAAAAACAAATATAAATATGGAATAACTAAAATTAAACCAAATTTGTAAATAATATCTAATATTAAATTATGAGAGCTTTTAAATATTTTATCAAGATATCCTTCTTTATCTCCTATAAGTAAAATTTTTTTATTATCTAATATTTCTTCATAATATTTTTTATAAATTTCAATTCTTAAGTTTATGTTGGCAGGACTTTTAAAATTTAAAATATCCTTAAACTTCAACATATTTTCATAATAATTCACATTATTTTCATTTGTCATAAATTTTGTTTCATCATCATTTTTTATGAGATTAGTAAAATAATTTGAAAATAAAAAAAAAAATATTATTGCTAATGTTAAAGTTTTAAATATTTTTTTTTTACTTTTATTTTTTTTAAAAAACACTTTAATTAGATATCCTAAAAAAAATAAAGCAAATATTATTAATGAAGATAAAGAGTAGACTAGAGTTGAGTAGATTAAGGATATCAAATTTAAAAAAATTATTTCGATTTTTTTTTCTCTATATAAATTCATTGAAACAAGGATAGTCAATAATGTAAAAATGGTACTAACGTATTGAATATTTTGATAGACTGTAAAAAATAAAATATTTGAAATTATTATTTTTTTCCCTAAGAAGAATGTTAAAAATAATTGTAAGCTTAAAATACAAAGTAAGAAATAATAAACAACATTGTATGTGTTTTCATAAATTTTTAAGTTTAGAGCAATAATCAATCCCATCCATGGTAACAAAAATTGAATAAGATTAACCGCTCGATAATAGTCTAATGATTTATTAAAAATCAGTAAAATTATTAGAGATATAATGGAGTAAATAAGTATTTTGATTATTTTGTTATCAAAAATTTTAAAATTTTTTTTATAGAAAAAGTAACAAATTAAAATTGTTGATATAAAATATGAAGCAGGAATTGGAACATTATATAAGTAGCTTTGTAAGTTTAAATTAATATCTGGTTCATAATAAATTTTCCCATTTAATAAGAAAAAAATAGGAATTAATAAAATTATTAAGTAAATAAAAAATAGGTTTTTATTTAAATGTATATCCATTTTTTTTTATTTTGTAGAAGTTATTAATTAAATTAATAAAAATCTTAGTAAAAAAAACTAACCATTTTTATTAATCATATAAAATGAGGTAAAAATCAAGACTCCGATTATTGAGTTAAATAAAAAAAGATAACCTAGGGCGCTCTCATTAAAAAATTTAATTAATAGAGGAATTAAACAAAGTATTATTAAACTATAAAGAATTTCTGCTTTTAATATTTTTTTAAGAGAGTTCTGAATTGTCAATATTTTATTCTTATTGTATATTGCATATGACATTAATATGCCACCAATCATTGAAAAAATAACATATACCAAGTAATCTTCTTGAAAATAATTTAATATTATTGAGTTTTGAATTTTAAAAATGTGAACATAAGAAAAATAGATTAAAATTAAAATATAACTTAATGTTATTACAAATACAGGAATAGGTAATTTGAACTTATTCCTTATCATTGTAGCAGTAAATACAAAATTAAAAAAATTTGATGGAAAGGAACCCATTGAGTATATAAAAAATAATATTCCTGCTATTTTTTTTTCAACATAAAATAATATTAAAAATCTGTGTAAGAAATTTGTAAAGTTTAATATAAATGAATTTATAGATATTAAATAAAAATTTCGATTATAGGTCTTTTTTAAAAAATATATTAAATTTTTAAACTTAGTTATTTTTATTTGATTATAAGTAATGAAAAAATTTAAATATAATAGAAAAAAAATAGAAAAATATTTTAAAAATATATTATCAGATAAAATTATCGCAATTAATAATGCATTAACACTCAATAACTCTATAAGATTCTTAATTAATAAATTTCTAGAATTTGAGAATTCGTGAATAACCATATTTGCCTCGATTCTCCAAATGTACAATATAAAAAAAATCCCAATAAAAATCGTGTAATAATTAATCAAATTAAGCATAAACGCTATTAAGGTTAAAATTATAAATAAAGGGATAAAAAGTATTTTTTTTAATCTTAAGAAAAATAAAATTAATTTTATATCATTTTTTATCAAACCAAAAGGTCTTGCATAAAATGAAATTGAAGAAGTAAATACTAAAGTTAAGCTTGAAATTATTAGTACTTCAGAAATTAATTCATATTGTTTATTTAAGTAAAATATTAAAATAATAATTGGTAGACTGGGTAATATTAAAAAATAATTTGTAGCTATTAATAAAAAATTATTTGAAGATAGATTAATTTTGGTTCTAGCTAAGTTATCTTTTTTTTTTTTGAAAATTTCATATAAATTAATAAAAACTTTTTTATTAAAAAAATTTAAAATAGTATAATAAATTAAGTTTTGTTCTTTTACGACATTTAAATATATTTTAAGAAACTTATTATTTTTTTGAATCTGATATAAAAAAATTAATGAGGAAATTAAAAAATATACTTTGTAAGATATTTTTTTTTCAGAGAGGAATTCAGTAATTTTTTTTAAGTAGAAAGGAATTTCTTGAAATAATTGAATTGATCTATTTTCAGATATCTTAAATATATATACTAACTCTGCATCATAGTATATTAAATGATTATTCTTAAAAATTTTTAACCAAATATAGATATCTTCACCAACATTAACACCTTTAGGAAATAGATTATTTAATATTAATTGTCTCTCTATGCAAATTCCACTTGAGCAAAAAATCCTCTGATTAAATGAGTATTTAAGAATTGGGTTAATTGTTTTAATTATATTTGTTTTGAATAATTTAAGATCTTTAGAATTATTGATTAAATCCAAGTTTTTGTAAATATTGTAATGTTTAGCTGAAAAAACTTTTGAATTTGGATATTTATTTAACATTAAATATAAACATGTTAAGTATTTATTATGTAATTGATCGTCGGCATCTAAAAAAACAATATAATCTGCTTCACTATACTTAATGCCCAAATTTCTTGCTTCAGATGAGCCTGAATTATTTTGATTATAAATTTCTATATATTCATTTTTTTTAAATATTTCATTAACTAGCAAGTCTCCGCCATCAGTAGACCCATCATTAATAATTATTATTTTGTTAAATTTTTTTAATTTTTGATTTAGCGCCGAATTAATAGAATTGATTATAAAATTTTTTTTATTATATAACGGAATTATGCAATCTATTTTCATTCAAATTTTTTAATAGCTAATCTTTAATTAGTCACTATTATTAGTGATATTATTATCAGAAAAAAAGAAATTTTGTCTTTAAATTATATACTTATAAATGCTAGATACTAAAAAAAAAATAAAATTCTCTATATATAATTTATCTGCATTACTATTTATATTAATACCATATAGTTTGATATTTAGTATATTTTTAACAGAAGTAATATTAATCCTTATAAGTTTTATTTCCTTAAAAAAAAATATTCCGAAATTAAAAGTATTAGTTCGAGAAAACACTTTAATTAAAATGTTATTAATATTTTATTTAATTATTGTATTTTCATCATTTTACAATCAGAGTAAATTTGAAATCATTTTAAAAAATTTAGCTTACTTACGTTTTATTTTTTACGCAATATCTGTTAGTTTGATTTTAGCTGAATTTAAATATTTAAAAAAATATTTTTTGTTTAGTTTAATTTCTTGTTATTTACTTTTATTTTTTGGCTCTTTATATGAATATATATTTAAACGATACTGTATTACATTTGATGAAAGCACTGTTGCACAGTTCACAGGTAATTTTAGATTTTGTTCAGAAAAATATTTTATAGGCAACTTAATAAGGCCTGATAGGATTAGTAGTTTTTTTGGTGATGAAATGATTGTTGGGTCTTTTACTGCAAGAGTTTTACCTTTAGTGTTTTTCTTAATTTTTGACCAAATTAATAATTTAAATAGAAGGATAACAATTTTAAGTTTGACATTTTTTGTTTCAATTGTAATTGTTATTTTATCAGGCGAACGATTATCATTATTTTATCTAATTATATTTTCAATTATTTTTTTATTATATATAAACATAAAGTATAAATATATTTTATTTATATTTTTAACAACATTCTCATATTTAATAATAACTTCTTCAACAGTATTAAAAGATAGAATATATGAACAAACTTATTCACAAATATTTAAAACTGACGGAAGTATAAAATTTTTTTCAGTAGAGCACCAAAGTCATGCAATATCTGCTATAGAAATATTTAAAGACAATCCAATTATCGGCATTGGACCTAAAAATTATCGTTATGAATGTAGAAAAGAAAAATATAACATCTCAAAATATTCATGCACTAGTCATCCTCACAACTTTTATCTACAATTACTATCAGAAGTAGGAATTTTAGGAATTTTAATTCCTTTAATAATTTTAATTAATATTTTTATGTATTTTTTGAAAATTTTTTATGAAAAATTAACTTTTAAAAGTGATAATCAAGAGATAAAAAAATTGCTTATTAATATGTCTTTTTTAATCACCTTTTTTCCTATTATACCAACTGGAAATATCTTTAATAATTGGCTAAGTATTATTTTTTATTTGCCTTTAGGCTTCTTTATTTTTGAAAAAAAAAATGGGTAATCTTTTATTTATATTTTTTTTTGTAAATTTACTTATTTATTTTTTTAGAAATAAAATTATTAAAATTTATAATATGTATGATCTTCCTGATAATAAAAGGAAGCTTCATCCAAACAAAACATCTATAGCAGGAGGCTTGTTTTTTTTTATAAATCTCATTTTATACACTTTTATAATTTTATTGAATAAAGAATTGAATGATTTTTCATTATTATTTCAAAGTGATTTAAATCTTTTATATTTTTTTTTTATTATATTGAGTTTTTTTATTTTTGGATATCTTGATGATAGATTTAATTTTAATGCCAACTTAAAATTAGTAATTTTATTTACCCTTGTGTTTTCAATTTTGAGATATGATAATAATTTATTAATTTCATACTTAAATTTATCTTTTTCAGAAAAAATAATTTTTTTAGATGAGTTTGAATTAATATTTACTATATTTTGTTTTATTGCATTTATAAATGCTTTTAATTTATTTGATGGTATTAATTGTCAAATAGGGCTTTATCTTTTGTTCTTTTTAACAACAATTTTTGTTTCCAGTTCTAATTTACTATTATTTGTCTGTTTATTATTTCCTTTCATAGTGTTTATGATTTTAAATTTTAAAGGTAAAATATTCATGGGTAATTCTGGATCGTATCTTCTTGGTTTTTTGTTGTCCTATATTACTATAAAAATTTATAATAATGATAGCTCATTATATTCTGATAAAATATTGTTAATCATGTTTTTACCAGGCATTGATATGATTAGGTTATTTTTTATAAGAATAAAAAATAAAAGAAATCCTTTTTCACCTGATAGGAGTCATTTTCATCATAAATTACTTAAAAAATTTGGATATAAATACACTATTTTAATTACAAGCAGTTTTATGATTTTGCCTTATTTTACTAGTTTATACGTTAAAAGCTATATTTCTTTAATTCTTTTTTTATTTATCTACTTTTTATTAAATAGATTTTTGAATTTAGCAAAAAACTTTTGAAAAAATTTTATTTAATAATTTAAAATTTTTAAAATTTACAAATTGATTATTTCCTAAGTAAATGCCTTTTGAATTAATTATATTTGAATAATAATTTTTTTTATTTCTATATTTTTTTAAGTATGGTTGTTTTGTAAGATCACCTGATATAATTGGCCTGTATTCTATTCTATTTTTTATAAATAAATTTTTAGCTTTTAATAGTTTTGATTTATTTTTGAATATTAGGGGTAGAGAAAATGAAGAAATATTTTTTAAATTTTTATGATTTATAATATAAAAGTGTTCTTGGTATTTTTTTATGAGACTATTAAATAACGTAAAGTTATTGTTTCTTATTTTTATAAATTTATTTAATTTTGATAGTTGTCTAATTCCTAAAAAAGCATTTAAGTTTGTACTCCTTAAATTAAAACCATCAGTCAAAAATAAAAAATTGAAATCAGCTTCCTTATATTTATTTTTTATATATTTTTGGTCTTTTATATCTAATTCTCTTGCAAAACCATGTGACCTTTTCATTTTGCATAAATCGTAAAATTTTTTATCATTGGTGGTTATCATTCCTCCTTCAATAGTTGAAATATGATGACCCCAATAAAAACTAAATGATCCTGCTACACCAAAATTCCCAACCTTTTTTTTATTAATTTTTGCCCCAATAGACTCACAACAATCCTCAAAGATTTTTATATTTTTTTTACCAATTATTTTTTTTATTTTTTTTATATTTGATGGAAATCCTAAAATATGAGCAAGAAATATTGCTTTAGTTTTTTTATTAATTTTTTTTTTTAGTTCATTATAGTCTAAAGATAAATCTTGGAAATTTGTATCTATAAATATAGGTTTTAAGCCAGCTTGTATTACTGGATTAACAGTGGTTGGCCAAGTTAAAGATGGAACAATTATTTCATCAAGATTATTCCATTTATAATATTCCTTTGCCGTATAAATCATTATTAGATTTGCAGAACTTCCAGAGTTTACCAATATGGAATATTTAGAATTATTCCAATTTGAAAATTTTTTTTCAAATGTTTTTACTTCTACACCTTGAGTTAACTTGGGGGCTTTAAGAATATATTTTGATAGAGATATCAGATCTTTTTTATCTAGGGCATTTTCTTGTAGTTTCCACATAATTAGAAATATTTAGATATTTGTTCAGAAACTTCAATTGAATTTCCTACACCTCTATCCTCAGGATAAATATATTCTAAACCACCATGCCATAAATTGCTTATTTTTGATTTATATGATGGCATATTAGACACTGTTTTAATATCTGGTATTGGTGCTGCATTTCTTGATTTAAAAACTTTAAACTCTATCACATCACTCCTTGAGAAATCTTTATAAATATTTTCTAAGTTTTTAAAAATTTTTTTTGATAAATCGTTATTATTCATTTTATATAGCTGGCTGGATTCGTTTGTATACTTTGAGGTGTAAATAATATGTTCCTTAGATTTAGCATATAGATTGTTTTGCTGAATTACAGCGTTAAAAGGTAATTTTTCATCGGTTACAGATGTCCAATAATATCTTGATAATTTTTTCTTAATTTTTGCGATGCATACTATGACACCAATTCCATTAAATTTTTTTAAATAATTAAGTTTTTTATTATTCAATATTTCTTTGAGACAAAAAAGTGGAATCGTTGAAATTACTTTTTCGTTTTTAGAAAGAAAATTGTTTTTATTAGTTAATATACTAATTATACGATTATTACTTATTTTAATTTTTTTAATTTTTGAATTATAAATTATTTTTGATCCGTTTTTCTCTATAAATGAAATATTTCTATTAATAGTTTCATTGTAAGTATTAGTTAAATACCCAAATTTAGACTTTTTTTTAATAAGACCTCTTGTTGATAGGTGTCTCTTTATTCTTGTAGCTAACCATATGGCAGAAATATTTTTATATTTTTTTTCAAATTTACCTTTAAGTAATGGTATCCAAATATCATCTGAAAACTTTTGGCCAAAATTACTATATGACCATTCCATTGCCCTCTTTTTTTTTAGTGAAACTGGAATTTTTAAAAAAAATATTTTAAATAAACTTAAAAAAATTTTAAAACTGTCAAAATTATAATTTTTTATGATGTCTATTAAACTATCAAAGTTGATTTTTTGCAGATTATTTTTAGTAACAATACCAGTATCTATATATTTCCAGTGGATTAAATCTTTATTTGAAAATTTTTTAACCCATTTCATTGCATTAAGATGATCATCTTTATAAAAAAAATGGTAAAATATCTCTATTAATGTTTTTCCTAATTTAAATGGTCTTGCATGTCCCCCAAGTTTTTTATTTGCATCAAATATTCTTATTCTGTAACCTTTTTTTATTAATAGATAAGACAAATATAAACCCATAGGCCCACCACCAATGATAGAAATATCAAATTTTTTTTTCATTTTAACAAATTAAAATAACTTATAATTACACTTCTCAACATTTTAACTGAATTATTTTTTGATATACCATATTTCCTATCATAAAATGAAATTGGTATTTCTTTAATTTTCTTGTTTCTTCTATTCGCATTAATTGTTAATTCCCAAAAAAATCCCGGGTGAGAAAAATTTTTTGATTTAATACTTATTTTCTTTGAAATTATTCTAAATGAATGTGACAAATCTATAACAGGAAGATTAAAAATTTTACTCGTTATATAGTTTAAATAAAAACTCAATTTAACTTTTAGCTCACTGGCCCCAAATATCCTTGAATTTCTTAAATATCTAGAGCCTATAACCATAGAATTTTGTTCTCTATAACTATAGAGTTTAATTATATCATTTTTTTTTACAGACAAATCTGCATCTATAAACATAACAAATGGGTTTTTAGAAATTTTGAATCCTCTATTAAGTGCATAACCCAAACCTAACCTTTTTTTATTTTTTACTACTTTTAAATTTATTTTTTTTTTGAAACTTTCAACAATATCTAAAGTTCTATCCTCACTATCATCATCTACAATTATTATTTCTGCTTTTGATAGTTCGCTTATATTGTTAATTTTAATTAATGTTTTACCAATATTTTTTTCTTCATTGATGGTTGGTATTACAATAGAGATCATTTAATTTTACGTTTTTTTATAAAATATTTATCAAAAATTAAAAATCTATTTTTACTGATTTCAATTTCACTATTTTTAAAAAAATATTTATTTACATTAATTGCAGCACATGGTGCTTT
>TARA_B100000963_G_scaffold360196_1_pt1 | contig 60717 bp, 48 predicted proteins | sample TARA_B100000963 | Tara Oceans TARA_B100000963 (sample SAMEA2622097) | marine metagenome | biome: marine biome (ENVO:00000447); feature: surface water layer (ENVO:00002042); material: "saline water (ENVO:00002010), including plankton (ENVO:xxxxxxxx)" | depth 5 m | reverse complement strand
AAGTCGTTTTCGACTAGCCCTCAGGGATCACTCTGAGAGGGTAAACTCCTATGCGGATTGGTATAAATATGAAATATACGTAATAGCTGGACTTTGAAGTGGCTGATAATAATGGTGTTTTAGCGCGAATTCGTGACAAGTATACCGATTTGTCACCCTCTGCGCGGGCTATCGCCAATTACCTGCAACAGTTTCCGCTGACCATAATCAGCGACTCCACCGCCGAAATTGCGGCCAAAACCAATACCTCCAAAGCCACCGTTAGCAGGCTGTTTCGTCAACTCGGCTATGCATCCCATCAGGATGCCAAACAGGACGTAGTGCTGCAGCGTGACGCCGGTATTCCGGTTAAACAAACGCTCACCCAGCATGATTATATCGCTGCCGAACTTGGCAACCTGCAACGTACCCTGGAGTCGATTCCGGGCGAAGAAATTAACCAAATTGCCGCCATTCTGGCCAAGGCGCCGCGGATCACGCTTATTGGCTATCGCAACAGTTATCCGGTGGCCCTGCACTGCCGCCAGCAACTCAAGCAGATCAGGCCCAATGTTCGGTTATTACCTCAGCCGGGGCAGAGCCTGAGTGAAGATTTAATGGATCTGGCCGACGACGAAGTTATTGTGGTATTTGGCTTTCGCCGTCGCCCACGTATTTTTGCCCGTATGATTGAAGCCTTACCGGCGCAGCGCACCATTTTGCTTACCGATCCCACCGGTCAGGTTTATCAGGACCGCGTCGGCCATACCCTGGTGTGTCAGTTGGGCAACCAGTTCGCCTTTGATAGTTATGCCGCCCCCATGAGTCTGGTATCAGTAATCTGTAACCAGGCCTACACCTTGCTGGGAGAGGAAGGCGATCACCGGGTGTCGACCATCAGTCAGCTCTATGCTCAGATGGGTGAGCTTGATCCGGAATAAGCCACAGTAATTCATATTCTGAAACAATCAAAGGCTTGGCGAACCCAGCCGCCAGCGTAAAATACCCACTACTTACAGGAACTAAGTGAAAAGGACGCAATACGGATGCTCAGTCAACCCAGTGAAAACGCGTTGGCGCTTAATCAGATCAGCAAAACCTATGCAGGTAAACAGGTATTAAGTCAGCTTAACCTGGCTGTCCCCTATGGCAGTGTTTTCGCGTTTTTAGGCAATAACGGCGAAGGTAAATCCACCACCATCAGAGTACTCACAGGTCTGGAAGCACCGGATGCTGGCAGTGTAACTATTTGCGGTAACAGCCTGTATACAAAGCGCCGGTCTTTGCTGTCTCGTACTGCTCGATTTGTGCCAGACTACCGCCTGTTACACCGCCTGGGCGGGCTGATAGATGCGCCCAGCCTTTACCCCAACCTTACCGCCGCTGAGTTTTTATCCATTGGCTGCAGAATTAAAGGCCTGCCGGTCAGTGAGATAGACCGGGTATTAGCGGTGGTCTCCTTAACCGGTGCCGCCAAACGACATATCGGCCAGTTCTCCTTAGGCATGAAACAGCGGCTGGCCATTGCTCACACCTTATTAGGCGATCCCAAATTACTGATCCTCGATGAACCTACCAACGGCCTCGACCCCAGCGGTATTCGCGATATCCGTCAGTTGCTCAGTGAACTACCGGCCAGCACCGGCACCACGGTATTTTTCTCTACGCATAACCTCGATGAAGTGGAAAAAATGGCCACTCGCTTTGCGGTATTAAAGGATGGCCGCATTCGTTTTGAATCGGATATCCCAAGCTGGAAAGCCGCGCAACAGTTCAATATGACACTGGAAGTGGGCGACGCTAACGCTGCTCATACGGTACTTTTACAACACGGCTTTCAGAGCACAATGACTAACCCCAACGCGTTACGGGTCGAGGGGCTGCCCCGTGATGAGCAACCGCGGCTACATGCCCTGTTGGTGAATGAAGGCATTGAATTATTTCAGTCTTACCAAAGTAAAACCTCGTTAGAGCAATGGTTTACCAATGAACATACCGATTAATCCATTTCCTGGCCTGAGCCGGCTGCTGGCAGTTGAGTGTCTCAAGCTCAAGCGCACATCAACGCTGTTGATGGTATTTGCCCTGCCTTTTCTGGTGGTGCTGTTTTCCACCGGATTAGCCGTTAAATCACAGAACCTGGCAGGCTTTGACGCCCAGGCCTGGCAACGTTGGTGGATGGGTGTCATGGCGTTATGGAGCTACTTTATGCTGCCGATGTTTATTGCGCTCATCACCGGCGCCATTAATGGTAATGAGCACAAAAATCACGGCTGGCGCCTGATGCTGGCACTACCGGTCAACCTCTACTCACTCTATATTGCCAAACTGCTCCTTGGCGTGCTGTTAACCGCATCAGCCCTGCTGTGGCTATGGTTGAGTGGTTTGCTTGCCACCTTACTGATGACCGCGTTGGGAGCGCCAGGGGAAACGGAATACGGCATGGTATTACTCAACGCGATGCCAGCCCTGATGCTGACTTCCCTGCCCGTACTGATCATCCAACATGCAGTGAGCTGGCGATTTGGTAATATCATTGTCCCGCTCTCGGTCGCGGTCATGGCCACTATGGGGATTGTCCAAATAGGCAGTTCAGAATACTGGGTCTGGTATCCGTGGAGCTATATGACGATGTCGGCAATGGGCGGCACCGAAGAGCTTAGGCATCATGCAGTTTGGTTATCACTGGCCGTGGCCACGGGGTTATTCTGGTTAAGCACCTTACTGGCAGCCAGCCACAAACGCGCTGGCTAACAGGCAACCGCTGCCAATTAACCAGGACTAAAGCTGGTTTCAACCTGACGCACTGGCATCAGGCGTATTATGCTCTGGTAAATGTTCGGTGCGCGGATCAATCTCAAATGCCGCAGGCGTGGTAATACCCGCCGACGGCTGAAAAGAAGGATGCGAGTCACTGGTATCAGGTAACACGTGGCTACGACGGCGAACAATCACGATAACGGCAAATAATGATAAAAAGAAGGTCATGTAGGCATACAGTCCTTTGGCGCCCATAATCCCCATCAGAAAAGCGGCTAACGGCCCACCGATGGCAGAACTGATGCCATAAGTGATGAGCATTCCACTACCGATGGGCAGAAAATCCTTCGCCGTGGCATTGTCATTCACGTGAGCCAGACAAATGGCATAGGAAGTCATACAGGTACCACCCCAGAGAAACGCCAGTATTGCTGCCGGCCAGCCAGCAAACCCTGACCAGTAAGATGTCAGCACTATAGCCAGTGAAATCAAACCGCCAGCCAGCGCGTTGTAAATTAAAATAATGCGCCGGTCGTAGCGGTCAGAAAAACGCCCTACCGGGATCTGAAAACAGGCGCCACCGAGAACGCTAGCCGACATAAACATGGCCAGTTGCGCATTACTGAAGTTGCTTTCGGCGGCAAACACCGGCCCCAGCGACCAAAAAGCCCCCGTCACCAGGCCCAGGATCACTGCTCCAATCATGGCGATATGCGAATGCTGCCAGACTTTCTTAAAGCTCACTGTTACGCTGTTGACCTTCGCCGGCGCCAGCGACAGCGTTAGCGATACCGGTATAATCGACAGTGCAACAAAGATTGCGGCGATGCTAAAGAGTAACGGATAACTGGCATCCGCTAACAAGAGTAACTGTTGAGCCAGGGTAATCATCAACAGGTTGAGCATGGAGTAAAACGACAAAATCGTACCACGATTACTTGCATCAGCGCGTTCATTAAGCCAACTCTCAATAATCATATACAGCCCGGACACACCTGCGCCCAGGGCGAAGCGCAGCGCCAGCCACAACACAAACGACTGTAACCAGGCAAACAGCAGGGTGAAAATGAGATAAGCACAGGCCAGTACCGCAAACCCGCGGATATGCCCCACCCGCTGCAGCACATGGGGCGTCGCCAGACAACCACCGATGATCCCCAGAAAATAGGCCGAGCCGGTTAAGGCGACTTCCACGGCAGTAAAACCCAGCTGATTGGCGGCCACGGGCAAGAGCGTCAACAGTAAACCATGACCCAGCAGTAACAGTGCATCAGACAACAACAGCGCGGATATCGGGATCAGAGAACGAACCATAAAAACAGTCACGCGAAGAGAAGTATTACCTTTACGATACAGAGTGAACGTAAAATTGCCAAGGCGGTCAGTATTTTTAACGCTGATAACCCGAACACCATGCCCTTACCGACCGGTTACTCCCCGGGGCGCACCTGCACTGTTAACAAAAAGCACAACAATTTAACAAACGTTTCACTTGACTTATGAGTGAAACGATTGTTTCATAGAGGTATCCTTCTGTAACATTAAACTTCATGGATCATTTTACCGTTAGTTCGCCATTTGTCTGGCAACCAGCGCCCACTGTGGTGCCTGCTGAACAAGCCAGTACACCTGCTCTTAATGCAGTAAACGATAGCGTTAATTCGTTGTCGGGCCTGCGCGTGGCTGTGAAAGACCTGTTTGCTATCGAAGGTACTGCCACCACAGCGGGTAATCCGCACTGGCTGGCAACGCACCCGTTAGCCCAGACCACTGCCAGCGCCGTGTCCAAACTGGTATCAGCAGGTGCCGAAGTGGCAGGCAAGACCATTACGGACGAACTGGCTTACAGCTTAAACGGGCAAAATATCCATTACGGTACCCCGCAAAATCCACTAACGCCTGAGCGCCTGCCCGGCGGTTCATCCAGTGGCTCGGCCGTAGCAGTATCGGCCGGTTTGGCCGACATTGGCCTGGGCACCGATACCGGCGGCTCCATTCGGGTACCGGCCAGTTATAACGCTCTGTACGGCATGCGGCCTACTCACGGTCGTATCAGCACCGACGGCCTGGTAGCCCTCGCCCCGGGTTTCGATACTATCGGCGTGATGACAAAAAGCCTTGATGTGCTCGAACGTAGCATGAGCTGTTTATTCGACTCGCCGGTGACTGATACCCCGGCTCTGACGTCTTTGGTGGTGTACCAAAAGGCGGTGGATAACAGTGAGCAGGCAAGCGCCGCTAATCAATGGCTTGCTTCCCTGCCAATAGCCAGACAGGCAGGTGATTTCAGTCAGCTGGAACAGCTACCGCTGGCTGAAGCATTCAGGGTGTTACAGGGGCGTGAGATTTGGCAAACCCACGGCGAGTGGATCACCAATACGCAGCCGGTATTTGCACCGGATATTGCCGAGCGACTTAACCAAAGCGCGCAGATCAGCGACGCTGAGGTAAAGCACGCAACACATATACAACAACAGGTACGTCAGCTGTTAGCTGCACTGCTAAACGATAACCGCGCCATTGTGCTGCCCACTACGCCGGGTTGTGCACCACGGTTAACCGCCAGTGCGGCCGAACTGACTGACTACCGCAAACAATTATTATCATTAACTGCCTTAGCCGGACTGGCGGGTTTACCACAACTGCATTTGCCGTTATTTCGCCTGAATGACGCACCCTGTGGCTTATCACTGATAGGCCCGGCGGGCAGTGAAACCAGCCTGTTCGCTCTGGCTCGTACCCTTACGGAATAAGAATAGAAAGCATGACAAAACAACAACACACTGCTTTTACCGCGCCACACTATGCTGCATCGACAGTCGGCAACGATATCCTGCAACGCGGCGGCACCGCCATTGAAGCCATGGTTGCCGCAGCGGCTTCCATTGCGGTGGAATACCCGCACATGAACGGCCTTGGTGGTGACGGTTTCTGGCTAATCAGTGAACCGGGCAAAGCGCCGGTAGCTATCGACGCCTGCGGCACCGCTGCTGGTCTGGCCGACAGCGATTTTTATCAGGGCCTCGATGCTATTCCCTCGCGTGGCGGCAAAGCGGCTTTAACCATGGCCGGTGCTGTGGCTGGCTGGCAAAAAGCGCTGGAGATCAGTGCCAACTGGCAATCTTCAATGCCGCTGCAGGACTTACTGGCCACCGCCATCAGTCAGGCTAACTGGGGCATCGAAGTAACTCAGAGTATGTCGGATGCCAGTTTCAAAACCTTCGATGAGTTAGCCGGTGACGAACATTTTGCGCAGTTTTTAATTAAAGGTAAGGCCCTTAAAAAAGGTAAAATTGTTAAACTCACCAAGCTTGCTAATACCTTACAGCGTCTGGCCGGCAACGGCCTGAACGATTTTTATCATGGCGATATCGCCCGCGAACTGGCGGCCGATCTTGAGGCTGCAGGCTCACCGATTCGTCTGAGCGATTTTAACCAGTACCAAGCCAAAGTCGTCACGCCGTTAAGTGTTTCAACCTCGAAAGGTAAACTTTACAACCTGCCAGCGCCTACACAGGGCATCGCCTCGCTAATTATTCTGGCCCTGTACGACCGCGTGGTCAGCCAGGGCAGCAGCGACGCCGATATGGTTCACCTGCTGATTGAATGTACCAAACAAGCCTTTATCAAGCGCAACGAATACCTTACCGATCCGGGCCGTTTAAGTGTTGAACTCGACAGTTTCCTGACCGATAAAGCGCTCGATGAAATGGCCACGGCCATTAAGTTGGACAAAGCCCTGCCCTGGCCGCAGGAAGCCAAATTGGGTGACACCATCTGGATGGGGGCCTGTGATAACGAAGGCCGCATGGTCAGCTATATCCAAAGCCTGTACTGGGAATATGGCAGCGGTGTGGTAAGCCCGCAAACCGGTATTGTGTGGAATAACCGTGGTACATCGTTCAGCCTTACGCCCGGCCACTTACAACAACTCAAGCCCGGTTTAAAACCGTTTCATACCTTAAACCCGGCCTTTGCTGAGCTTAATGATGGCCGCCGTATCAGCTACGGCACTATGGGCGGTGAAGGTCAGCCACAAACTCAGGCCGCTTTATTCAGCCGCTATGTATACCACAACCAGCCACTGGATAAAGCCATTGCCCTTGGCCGCTGGTTACTGGGTCGTACCTGGGGCGATCAGTCGCATAACCTCAAAGTGGAACGCGACCTTAACGAATACGTTGGCGAAGATCTACTGGCCCGCGGCCACGATATGGTGGTGGTTGATGCCTGTAACGAGCTCATGGGCCATGCCGGCGCAGTGGTATTGCACACAGATGACACCACCGAAGCGGCCACCGATCCGCGCAGCGATGGCAAAGCCTTCGCGCAAGCTTATACCGCAACAGGAGAAGTACAGTAATGGATGCATTCATGGAGTTACTGCCAACGATTCTGGCCCTGATGGCCACCGGCGTATTTGCCGGTATTCTGGCTGGCCTGCTCGGCGTGGGTGGCGGTATTGTTATTGTACCGGTACTGTACTTTTTGTTTCAGGCACTGGGCGTATCGGCCGACTCAGCCATGTTGATTGCCACGGCGACCTCACTGGCAACAATCATTCCTACGTCGGTTAGCTCAATCCGCGCGCACCGTAAAAAAGGCAACGTCGACAGCGAGCTGCTCAAACGCTGGGGCCCATTTATATTGCTGGGCGTGCTGCTTGGCAGCTACGCGGTAACCCAGGTGAACGGTGAAGTATTAACCCTGCTGTTTGGCGTTATTGCCAGCTTGTCTGCCATCAACATGTTTATTGGCAGCAAAAGCGCCTGGTTTAACGACCTGCCCGGTGCCCTTGGCCAGCGCATCATTGCCATTTGCATTGGCTTATTCAGCGCCATGGTCGGCATTGGTGGTGGTACCCTTACCGTTCCTACCCTGACCTTTTGTAATTATCCGGCGCACCGTGCAGTAGGCACCGCCGCTGCGGTTGGCCTGATAATCTCGCTGCCCGCAGCGATAACCATGCTGATTTTTGGTCAGGCGCCAGCCGATGCGCCCGATGGCACCATCGGTCTGGTTAACCTGATTGGCTTTGCCGCCATTGTCCCCCTTACTGTGTTATTCGCACCGGTTGGTGCTGGCCTGGCCAGCAAACTGGATGCCGCAAAGCTCAAGAAAGTGTTTGCCGTGGTACTGCTTATCACCGGCGTTAGAATGCTTGCTCAGAGCGTGCTCTAGGAGAAAAAATGAAACCCTTAACCATGCCACCCCGACTGCTGATGGGCCCAGGTCCGATAAACTGCTATCCGCGGGTGTTAACGGCCATGTCACAACAGCTGGTTGGCCAGTACGACCCGGCTATGACCAGTTGCATGAATGAAGTGATGGCGTTGTATCGTCAGGTCTTTGAGACCAACAATCACCACACCCTGTTAGTCGATGGTACTTCACGCGCGGGTATCGAAGCCGTGCTGGTGTCTGCACTGGAGCCCGGCGATAAGGTGCTGGTGCCCATTTTTGGCCGCTTTGGCCACCTGCTGTGTGAAATTGCCGAACGTGCCGGTGCCGAGGTACACAGTATTGAGGTGCCCTGGGGCGAAGTGTTTGAACCTGAGCAAATCGAAAAAGCCATCCGCGAAGTACAGCCTAAAATGCTGGCGGTAGTTCAGGGCGATACCTCCACCACCATGCTCCAGCCACTGGGGCACTTAGGTGAGATTTGCCGACGCTACGACGTGTTGTTCTACTCTGATGCCACGGCATCCATTGGCGGTAACCCGTTTAAAACCGACGAATGGCAGCTCGATGCGGTATCCGTTGGCCTGCAGAAATGTTTAGGCGGCCCCTCTGGTAGCGCACCGATTACCTTAAGCGATCGCTATGTAGAACTGGTGCGCAAGCGTCATCACGTTGAAGCCGGTATTCGCGAATCTGCCCACCAGTCAGGCTCGGGCAGTCGCATACGCTCCAACTACTTTGATATTCCCATGCTGCTTGATTACTGGGGTGAGGAGCGCCTTAATCACCACACCGAAGCCGCTTCTATGCTGTTTTGTGCACGGGAATGTGCCATTAATCTGATTGAGGAAGGCATTGATAACAGCATTGCCCGCCATAAACAGGCCGGCGATGCCATGCTGGCCGGTGTGCAGGCGCTGAACCTTGAGCCTTTTGGTAACCTCGCGCACAAAATGCATAACGTAGTGGGCGTGGAAATTCCTGATGGCGTGGATGGCGAGCAAATCCGCCAGCAACTGTTGCTGGATTTTAATATTGAAATTGGTACCAGCTTCGGTCCGCTGAAAGGCCGTATCTGGCGGATTGGCACCATGGGTTACAACGCGCGAAAAGATGCCGTACTGCACACCCTGCAGTCGCTGGAAACCGTGTTACGCCGCGCCGGGCACAAGCTGCCTGCTGGTGGTGGTGTTGACGCCGCGCTGGATAGCTTTTCGGGTTCATCACTATGATGGATTTTGCCAGCCTGGCCAACCAGGTGATGTTACGTTGCGATCAGCTCGGTGCGATTACGCAGTCGCCCGGCATCGTTGACCGTCGCTACCTTACCCCTCAGCATCGTCAGGCGAATGATGTAGTCGCACAATGGATGCGCGAGGCCGGAATGACAGTCTGGCAGGACGCCGCGGGTAATCAATGGGGCCGTTATCACAGCACCGACGCCAACGCGCGTTCACTGGTGCTTGGTAGTCACCTCGATACCGTGCCCAACGGGGGCAAGTACGACGGCATGTTAGGCGTGATTGCACCGCTGGCTGTAGTGCATCATTGCTTCGAAAACGGCATCCGTTTTCCGTTTCACATTGATATTGTCGGCTTTGGCGATGAAGAAGGTACCCGGTTTGGCTCTACTCTGCTGGGCAGTCGCGCGTTAACCGGCCGCTGGAAAGAAGACTGGCAGTTACTGCGTGATGAAAACAAGGTGTCACTGCCTGAAGCGATGGCCGAATTTGGTCTGGCTTTCGATAAGGTTGGCGATGCCACGCTTAAGCCCGACAGCGTACTGGGCTATCTCGAAGTACATATCGAACAAGGGCCGGTGCTTGAAGACAAGAACCTGCCGGTAGGTTGGGTTACCGCGATTGCCGGCGCCAAACGCCTGAATGTGCAGTTAAACGGTATGGCCGGGCACGCGGGTACGGTCCCCATGGACATGCGCCAGGACGCCCTGGTTGCAGCAAGCGAAATGGTCCTGGCGGTAGAGTCTATTGCCAGCCAGTTTGGCATTGTGGCCACTGTCGGCCGACTCGAAACCAGGCCCGGAGCCGTAAACGTGATCCCCGGTCAGGTGAACTTCTCACTCGATATCCGCAGCGAGCACGACCATAAGCGGGACGCGGCATTGCAACTGATTGAAGAAGTGTTCCGCGACATTGCCCAGCGCCGTCATATAGATGTTAACTGGCAGCAAACCCACCATGCCGATGCCGTGCATTGCGACCCTTACCTCTCGCAAACCTTGTCCCAGGCTATTCAGCTAAGTGGTCATAATGCCGTTAGTTTACCCTCCGGGGCCGGGCATGATGCCATGGCCATGGATGCTATTTGCCCGGTAAGCATGCTGTTTGTGCGCTGCAAAGGTGGTATTAGTCACCATCCTGGTGAGTCAGTGACCAGTGCCGACGTTGCTGCCAGTTTACAGGTTATTTATCGATTTTTTGACGCATTTTCGCCTGACTTTTAGGCCATTTATCAAGTAGAAGGATGATACGCATGAAGATACCCAGAATTTATAATGATGCAGACGGCAAAAGCCATTTTGGTGAAGCCGAAATCCCGCTTAAAGATGGCGGCCCAATCGGCTTATTATCAGAGAAGATCCCTGCTGGTTCGATTATTTTTCGCGAAACACCCGCCGACTACGACTTTAAATGGCACCCTGCACCAGCACGCCAGTTACTGTTCATTTTAAAAGGCCGCGCTGAGTTTACCGTCTCCAATGGTGAGCGCCACGTGTACGGTGCCGGTGATGTGTTATTACTGGAAGATACCGAAGGCGAAGGCCATTGCAGCCGCGCCATGTACAATGAAGTCCGCCATTCGATTTTTGTTACCCTGCCCGACGGCTTCCCTTATTAATTAAACGCACAGAGTTCTCCGTATGGGGCTGGCTGCTCATGAGTCAGTCACGCCCCTCTCTGGTGCAGTGGCTTTTTAACGCCGCAAGCGCAAACTACACAGCGTAATTATAATCTTTAAAATACAGCAACTTAAATGTTGCCCCGTCATTCGGACCAAATGGTCAGATTATTGCTTCATCCGTAACGTCTTTTTTTACGTCTACAGTGAGCAATATGTGCAGTATGTTTTACCGGTGCAATAGTCGCCGTTCAGCCTCCCCTTTGTTTCGTTTTCTGTTTGCCGCCGCCCTGACGCTGACTTCGCTGTCGGTATTCAGTGCCGACATGAACACCTGGTTCCGGGAATTCAAGCAGAATGCCAGTGACCAGACCCTTTATAAATTGCTGTGGTCACTGCCCAAAGGCGGCGATTTGCACCATCACTTAAGTGGTGCCGGCTTTAGCGAATGGTGGTACGACATTGCCACCCGCCCGGAACAAAATGGGGGCTACCGTTACTACACTAAAACCCGTTTACTGCAATGCCGCGGCTACGGTACCAATGAGTACGGCCCCAATCCGCAGAACCTGTTATTCCGGACCATTCAGGCCTCCACCTATGCCGCGCTGAATGACTGTGAAAAACAGGAATACGAATTACTCAGTGAACTTGACGAAAATACTAAACTTGCCTGGTTCAACAGTATTCGCCTGGATAAAGCCCATGAAGGGCGCAATGAGTTTTTTGAGCGCCACTGGCAACGACTGAACGAACTCAACAACAACCCGCATATTGGCGCCCACATTCTGCTGAAAAATATGCAGGCATTCGCGGCAGAGGGGTTGCAATATCTTGAAACGCAGGTGAATGTGGATCGCAGCATTACTCCTGAGGGCGAGTTAATGTCGCCGGCAGCGTCGCTGCAAGTCTATACCGATATGCTGGCCTCACAAGCCGCCAGGCAGACCGGCGTTACGGTGCGTTTTCAATATGCCCTGCTACGCTTTTTACCCCATGCAGAACAGCATTTACGCTGGATGTATGATTTTGTTGATCAGCATCGCGACCTCTATGTGGGCATTAACATGGTGGGGCGCGAGGATAACGACAAAGGCTATCCGTTGCGTTTTCTACCGGTGCTACGGCAATTACGCCGCCAGTATCCGGCGATTAAGCTGGCCATTCACGCCGGTGAAGTTGATGAACCTAACCAGCATGTAAAAGACACCCTGCTGCTGGGTGCCCAGCGTATCGGCCACGGCCTGAACACCATTACCGATCCGGACACCTTGCTGCTGATGCGCCATGGCCCGTACCTGATTGAAATTAACCTGATCAGTAACCGCCTGCTCGACTACACAGAAGATTATGCCAGTCATCCATTTCCGGAGTATTTGCGCACCGATATTCCGGTGGCGCTGACTACTGACGATCGCGGTATGTGGGACAGCACTCTTACCGATGAATATTACGTAGCGGTAAAAGAGTTTAACTTATCCTGGCAGGAGCTGACCGGCCTTGCCCGTCAGTCACTTAAACACAGTTTTTTAGCCGAAGACGATAAACAAGCCGCGCTAACCACTTACGAGCAGCGTTTGCGCCAGTTTGCAGAAGCCCTTGCCCGTGACGGCGTTTCGTCATTACCGCAAGCCGCCCCCAAACGGCGTTTTATCTGCGACTATCAACCCACTTTGTGTCATCAAGGATAGCGAATGTCACAGCATCACATACTTTACGCACTGGAAGATAAGCCCGGCTTTATGGTCAGCCTGACGGCGGCGGTGCAACACGTTCTGGCCAGTTTTATTGGCGTAGTCACCCCTACGCTGATCATCGCATCGGCGTTGGGTTTACAGGCTGAGGTGCCCTACCTGATCAGCATGGCGCTGCTGGTTACCGGTATCGGCACGTTTATCCAGACCCGCGGATTTGGCCCGGTAGGCAGTGGGCTGGTGGCGATTCAGGGTACCAGCTTTGCCTTTATCAGTGCTTTGCTGATGGTCGGGACGACGATTAAAGCCCGGGGAGGAACGAACGACGATATCCTCGCCATGATGTTTGGCGTCTGTTTCTGGGGCGCATTCGTTGAAATTATTCTGAGCCAGTTTATTACTCAGCTCAAACGCGTGATAACCCCTATTACCACCGGAGTTGTGATCATTGCCATTGGTATTTCACTGATAAAGGTCGGCATGACAGACCTGGCGGGCGGTTTTAACAGTGATGATTTTGGCAGTGTGGAAAATTTAAACCTGGGACTAACTGTACTACTGGTGATTATTTTCTTTAATGCCCATCGTAACCGCTGGTTAAGATTATCCGCCATTTTTATCGGTATGAGCCTGGGTACACTTATCGCTTTTTTTGCTGGCATGACCGATTTCACGGCGCTGACATCGCTACCGGTTTTCAGCTTTCCGCAACCCTTTAAATACGGCTTCAACTTTGACTGGTCGCTGTTTTTACCTATTGCGTTAATTTACTTTTTTACGGCTATTGAAACGGCCGGCGATCTCACCGCCAACAGTTTATTTTGTCAGTTACCGATCCGCGGTGAAAAATACCTCAAACGGATCCGGGCCGGCATTCTGGGTGATGGTTTTAACTCATTGATGGCGGCCATCTTTTGTACCTTTCCCAACACCACCTTCGGGCAAAATAACGGCGTAATACAGATGACAGGCATAGCCAGTCGTAAAGTAGGCTACTTTGTGGCGGCAGTATTTGTAGTTCTTGGCGTATTTCCCTTTATCGGTGCAGTCCTTCAGGCAATTCCAAAACCTGTGCTGGGCGGCGCCACACTGGTGATGTTTGCTATGGTCGCAGTGGGCGGTGTTAAGATCCTGACCAGCGAACCATTGACTCAGCGCAACAGCCTGATTACCGCGTGTTCGCTTGGCATGGGGCTGGGCGTAATGATGGTCGGAGACGTGCTTGCTCAGTTGCCACCGTGGCTGGCCAACATATTTGTATCTCCGGTTACCACCGCAGGGTTAACCGCAATTGTTCTTACCGTAGTGTTGCCAGGCAGTAAAGTAGCCGACACCAGTACCGATAGTTTGCAATCTGACGTGACAAAGCAACAGCCATGTACAGAGAAGTAAACAGTTGGCCCGGTTCTGATCGGGCTTCAGGTTTACATGGTGCAGTGTTCAGAGAATACTCCCTGAAATGGTGCATCGCACTGAACAAACATTCGTCGTTAACAATTAAGTAACGAAAAGACATTGTCGGGCCATAAGTTTTATCTTTAAATATCAATCGATTAAAAATAAAACCAACCCTGACCACATGGACAGGATTTTGGCACTAAACCTGCAGTGTGCAAGTCTGCATAGATAAATCTCACTTAAATTTACAAAAAATCCGAGAACATGAGGAACACCATGAAAACGACCAAATTTAGTGTGGCGCCGATTGCGCTGGCCGTCACCAGCAGTCTGATGCTATCAACTGCTGCCTTTGCGCAGGAAGAGCCATCTGATGCTGAAATCGAAAAAATTGAAGTAAAAGGCTCTCTGGGCAGCTTACCTGGCCAGGACGTCGAAGCTGTTTTCGGTTTTGGTAAGTCAATTCTGGAAACGCCTCGTTCTGCATCAACCATCTCTGATGAGCAAATGGAACGTTTTAACGTATCCGACATTGACGAACTGGTCGCTTTCGCTCCGGGTACATTTACCCAGTCATTCTTTGGTGTAGCCGGTTCCCTGGATATTCGTGGTAACCCCGGTGAAGCTTATTTCCGTGGCATGAAGCGTCTGGACAACCCGGGTAACTACCCTACGCCAATTGGTGCATCAAGCCGTATCGACATCGTACGTGGTCCGGCATCGCCTATTTATGGTCCGTCAAAAATTGGTGGTTACCTGAACTTTAACCCTAAATCTGCCCGCGCTTCTTCAGGTCAGTACCTGGATGCACCTACCGGCGCGTTATCTTATACCCACGGTACCTGGGATAAGAGCATTATCACCGCTGAAGTGGGCGGTCCTGGCAGCATTGGCGGCAAGGAAATGGGTTACTACGTTTACGGTGAGGTTGAAAACTCAGGTTCTTACTACGACAACACCGATACCGATCAGTCAATCATTCAGGCTTCATTTAACATCGACCTGACCGATAACCTGCGCGTTGAATTTGGTGGTATGTACCACAACTATCAGGGTAACCAGGTAGCGGGCTGGAACCGTCTGACTCAGGAACTGGTTGACAACGGCACCTATATTACCGGTACTGCTCAACCGCTTGATACCAACGGTGACGGCTCTATCTCGCACGAAGAGTACGGCGCAGTTAACCTGGCCGGTGCAGGCTTCTTCTACGTACCAGCTGCGTCATTTACTGATGACGATGCGCTGCCACTGATGAACCTGGAAAACGTAGGCACTACTACGCTGAAAGGTAATCAGACGCTGGTTGCACCGGATGACCAGTTAGGCAACAAAGCCACTACCCTTTACTTTGATGTGATTTACTACGCTGGCGACTGGGAAATCAAAAACCAGTTATTCTATGATGCCTACGATAACATCAACGAAAATGCTTACGGTTTCTCACAGTTCCACGATAGCTGGGTTGTTGAGGACAAAGTGGTATTCTCTACCGAAGTGGAAACCGGTTCGCTTTACGCACAGTTCCAGGTTTCACCGTCAATCCGTTACACCGACTTCTTACACGGCGACGACTTTACTTATGAGTACTTCAACCGCCGTGACCTGACTATGCCTTCAAGCGCACTGGATCGTCGTTTACTGTCTACCCGCTCTGGCATGAACTACGACAACTATGACCAGGGTGATTACCTGGATCTGGGTTTTGCAGCCATGACTGACTTAACCTGGGATTGGGGTCTGAACATCGTGTTAGGTGCTCGCTACGACACCATCGACATCGAGACTACGTCTCGCCAGGATCTGCTGTTACCAGGCGCACGTGAAGACGCTGCTGTTACAACACCCATTACGCTGGATGAAACCGTTGATGGTGTATCCTGGAACGCCAGTATCTCCTACACCACACCAATTGGTCTGATCCCCTATATCACTATGGCTGAGCAGGCTACACTGGTTGCTGGTCAGGGTGCTGAAATCAACATCGGTCAGTTAGGCAACGCTGATGGCAGTGGTGCATTCGATACCTCTGAGCTGCTTGAATACGGTGTGAAAGGTTCATTCCTGGATGAGTCGCTGTATTTTGCTCTGTCAATCTTCGAGCAGGAGCGTACCGACTACAATACACAAAACACTGTTACCAATAACACCACCAACAACGAAGGTCTGGAATTTGAACTGCGTTGGGTAGTGAACGAAAACCTGGTACTGTCTGCCGGTTACTCTAACGTTGAAGTTGTTAACCTCACAGCCCTTGAAAACGGTACTCAGTTTGGTTTCTTAGGTGCCGAAGATCTGGTTAACCTGAGCGATCCATCACTGGTATTCGGTGGTAACGTTATCGGTCTTAACCTGGTTGGTCCGGGTACTAACAACCCGAAAGGCCTGAAAGCCGGTATGCCGGAAAACATCTACACGCTGACTGGTACCTATGACTTCCAGAATGGTTATGCGGCCAGCCTGAGTGTTATCGATGTTGACTCGGTTTCTTCAGGTTTCTCTGGTGCGGTTACACTGCCTGCTTACACCCTGGTTAACGCAGGTCTGTCTTATCAGGACGAAAACTTCGGGGTTAACCTGACAGTGAAAAACCTGACCGACGAAACCTATTTCCGCGCGAACTTCCCGGACTTATTCGGTAGCCAGATTGTGTTACCTGAACTGCCACGTCACTTCAACGTGAAGTTCTCTTATAAGTTCTAAGCAATACTTTGTTCTACAATAACGGCATGCCTCGGCATGCCGTTTTTTTACCTCCTGGAGAAACCATGCGTTATTTATTATTGAGTTTGCTGAGTTGTCTGGCATTGAGCGCCTGTCAGCCGGGCACGGATGCTCCCGTACAAACCACTACCGCAGAAGCGGTAAAAACACAGGCTGAAAGCGCCGAAAAACTGCAAGTAAAAGCCGTTGTCGTTGCCATGTTTGAAATTGGCGAAGACGAAGGTGATCGCCCCGGCGAATTTCAGTTCTGGAAAGAGCGTTACGGCCTGACTGAAAAGTATCCCTTCCCGCACGGCTTCCACGACCTTTATTACAACCCGGAAAAAGGCGTACTGGGCATGGTCACCGGTATGGGTATTGCCCGCGCTTCATCGGCGTTTACCGCGCTGGGACTGGACCCTCGCTTTGATTTAACCAAAGCCTACTGGCTGATTGCAGGTATTGCCGGTATCGACCCGCAGGATGGCTCTATTGGCTCTGCGGTATGGACGGATTACCTGGTCGACGGCGACCTGGCGCATCAGATTGATGCCCGTGAAATCCCGGAAGACTGGTCGACCGGTTACTTCCCACTCTTTGCCAACGAACCTTATCCAGAGCAGGAAGGTGAAGTCGTTGCCCGTAACGGTGAAGTTTTTCAGCTGAATACCACGCTGGTAGACTGGGCATTCAACCTCACCAAAGATATCGAGTTAATGGATACTGTTGCCATGCTGGCTTTACGCAGCAAGTACACCGAAATGCCGGCAGCTCAGTTACCTCCGAAGGTTTTACGCGGCGACCACCTGTCTGCGTCTACCTTCTGGCACGGCAAACTGTTTAACGACTGGGCTAACGACTGGACGGCATTCTGGACTAACGGCAAGGGCAACTTTATGACCTCAGGCATGGAAGACACCGGCAGCTATCAGGCACTGACCTATCTGGATAACGCCGGTCTGGCCGACAAAAAACGCGTAATGGTGTTACGCACCGCCAGTAACTTTACCATGCAGCCAACAGGCATGACTGCAGCCGAAAACCTCGCCTCTGAAAGCTCTGGCGCTGGCTATGCGGGGATGCTGCCGTCGCTGGAAGCCGCTTATAAAGTCGGTAGTACCGTGATTGATGAAATTGTCCTTAACTGGGACAAGTATCAGGATACCCTGCCTGGTCAGCAGTAATTCTGCAGAACCTGCAGCGAATACAAGAAAGGGGCCTTCTGGCCCCTTCTTGTTATCCGCAACGAAAAACTTAAGCCGCTTTGGCCACCAGGTTATCAATACATCGCAGCCACTTATTCTTTTCCTCGGCCGGCAAAAATGAACCAATAAAACTGTTTTTAACCAATTGCACCAACGCCGTTTCATTCATCGCCAGATGGGTCATTAACGCTTTATAGTTGTCGTTCAGATAGCCGCCAAAATAACTCGGATCATCAGAATTAACCGTTACACATAGCCCCTGTTCGAGCAGATCGAGAATATTGTGTTGCGCCATATTATCAAATACACACAACTTAATATTACTTTGCGGACACACCGTTAGCGCCATGCCGCTGTCGCGTAAACGCTTGATAAGTTGTGCGTCTTCCTCGGCTCTGACACCGTGATCGACGCGATCTATTTTAAGCAGATCCAGAGCTTGCCAAATGTAATCCGGTGGCCCTTCCTCACCAGCATGGGCAACACATTTGAAGCCCAACGCCCGTGCGGCAGTAAACACCTTCACGAACTTTTCCGGCGGATTACCCTGCTCCGAACTATCCAGCCCCACTGCCTTAATAACCGGGTAATAGTCCCGAGCGTTATTAAGCGTTTCAATAGCCGATGCCTCAGAGAGATGGCGCAAAAACGACATAATCAGGTATACGCTAATGCCCCACTGAGCTTTCGCTTCATCGATGGCGCGCTGGAACCCCGGCATAAACACATCAAATCCGACGTCCCTTTCGGTATGGGTCTGCGGATCAAACATGATCTCGGTATGCACAATGTTATCGGCATGACAATGCTGCAAATAACTGCGCATTAGCTGGTAAAAGTCTTCTTCCTCGCGCAGCACGTCTGCGCCCTGATAATACAGGTCCAGGAAACTCTGTAGATTGTCAAACTGATAGGCTGCTTTAATGGCCTCTACGGAATCGTAGGGCAACGACACCCCGTGTTTCTCCGCCAGCGCCCACATCAGCTCTGGCTCCAGTGTGCCTTCTATATGCAGGTGCAATTCGGTTTTTGGCAATTGCTCAATTAAATCAATAAGTCTCATCGCGTAACGGGCTCCCTCGCGCACTGTTGTCAGGCAAATTCACCATTTAGGTGCATCATTGAATGGCTCCATGCCAAAATAGCCTGCATCAAACTGATTTATAGTAAGATTGGTCTGTTCGGTACCAACCGTTTATTGTGATATATAAAAGTCTAGCAGATACCAGACCAACTCTTTGACTAAATGGTCAGTTTTTTGCTTGCACTAAGCCAACACACTCAACAATTACAAACCATAAAAGAGATTCACTATGTCATCATCGCTGATAGAGCGGCTTTTCAAACTTGAGGCCCACGGCACCACCATTAAAACCGAGGTGATCGCCGGCCTGACCACGTTTGCAGCAATGTCTTATATTCTGGTGGTTAACCCGGGCATTTTGGGCTTAAGCGGCATGCCGGCTACCGGTTTAATAACGGTTACGGCACTGGCCGCCTGTTTGGGCACCATGCTAATGGCGTTTATGACCAACTACCCGATTGCACTGGCACCGGGTATGGGCCTTAACGCCTTTTTTGCTTTTACCATTTGTATGACCCGGGAAATCCCCTGGGAAGCCGCCCTGGGCATCGTATTCTGGAACGGTGTGTTGTTCTTATTATTAACCCTTACAGGGGTGCGAACCTTAATTGCCGAAGCCATTCCTGCGTCTCTTAAAATAGGCGTGCAATGCGGTATTGGCTTATTTATCGCGTTTATCGGCCTCAAAAATGCTGGTTTGATCGTGTCTAACCAGGCAACCTTTGTGACCATTGGTGACTTATCCAACCCCGCGGTGATGCTTGCCCTCGCCGGGATTCTGCTTACTGTAATTCTGGTGAAGAAAAACGTTACCGGCGGTATTCTGCTGTCGATTATTCTGCTCACTTTGATGGGATTTATTATTCCTACTGAAGACGGCATGCTAACGCCTACACCAGAGGCTATTGTGGGCATGCCTGAGCCTATCAGTGACACCTGGTTTGCCATGGATATTATGTATCCGCTGGAGCATTTCGCTGAAACCTGGGATCTGATATTTGCCCTGATGTTCGTCAACATGTTCGATACTATCGGCACCCTGATTGGCGTATCGCGCCGGGCAAATCTGCTCAATGAAGAAGACAAACTGCCTAAAATTGGCGCTGCGATGACCGCTGATGCGTCAGCCAGTGTGGTCGGCGCGGCTTTAGGTACCTCACCGGTAACCAGTTATGTAGAATCAGCAGCCGGCGCTTCAGCCGGTGGCCGCACCGGCCTTACCGCTATTGTAGTGGGTATCTGCTTTCTGCTGGCACTATTTTTAACGCCACTGATGAAAATCATTCCGCTGATGGCCACTACTCCTGCTTTGGTGATGGTAGGTATCTTAATGATGGAATCGATTCGTCATCTTGAGTTTGATGATCTTGGCGCTACCGCTACCGCCGTCGTTGCGCTTATGGCTATGCCACTCACCTTCAGTATCAGTGAAGGGATAGCGCTGGGTTTTATCACCTATGTGGGTGTAAAGCTGGGCACTGGTAAACACAAAGAAATCAGCGTTATTACTTACCTGCTGGCACTGGTATTTATTCTGCGTTACGCCTTCGGTCTTTAAATTACTGGATACACCAGGTAACAAATAGACTACTTTCCCCGTCATACCGGAAGCGGCTTTAGCCGGTATGACAGTGATATTTGAAGGCTGCACACACTCCCGTCATCCCGGAAGTTTCACCGAAACTATCCGGGATCTCCTGAAATGTTTTGCTCACTCAATAAAACTGTTTCAAGCAGTCAAACTGTTTGGAAGATCCCGGCTCGTGGGCCGGGATGACGATGACGTTTGAAGGCTGCTACCCCCCGTCATACCGGAAGCGGTTTTAGCCGCTTTCCGGAATCCCCTATACTTGCTTACCAACAAAAGATACTGATTGATAACGCTACCAGTCTCCACATCTTGTCGGGGTGCCGACTGCACCCAAAGGGGAGATGGCTCCCCTTTGGAAACCTCCAGTTCTTTAATCGCGAAGGAGCATACTGTCACCGGGCAGGTAAAACCTATCGGTCAGAGAGGGCGTCCTGCCCTCCCGACCGGAGTCATCATCCATGATGCCTCTACGCTTTTACTTGATCTGCCCGGTGACAGTATTTCGCGATACAAAGAACCAAATGAAAAGCAAAAACGCGCTAACGCGCTGGTACACTCCCTACTCATCCCCCCGCTGATATATCCTCCGTCATCCCCGCACGCTTTTGAGCGGGGATTGCCCTCTGGGATCCCCTGAAAAGGTTGTCTATGCTTATTCACTGCTATTGGAGATCCCGGCTCGGAGGCCGGGATGACAGTAGTGATTAAGGCGGCATAACGGGGTTATTTTTCGCCATGAGGAAAATGCTCTGCCCAGTGCTGAGCGATCTGCTCCCTGGTACAACACCATACCTGTTCATGACTCTGCACATACTCTACAAAGCGCTTTAACGCAGCAAACCGGGCCGGGCGGCCGATAATCCGGTTGTGCAGGCCGATGGATAACATCTTCGGTGCATCCTGCCCTTCTTCGTACAACACGTCGAAAGCATCTTTAAGATAAGTGAAAAATTGCTCACCGCTGTTAAAGCCCTGCGGCGTGGCAAAGCGCATGTCATTGGTATCCAGCGTGTAGGGCACCATCAACAATGGCTTACTGTAGTGTGTATCATAGTAGGGTAAATCGTCGGCATAGGAGTCGGCGCAGTAAAGAATATCGTCGCGTTCGGCAATCAGGGCCAGTGTATTCGGGCTCGTTCTGCCAGTGTACCAGCCTGCAGGGGCTTTGCCCGTTAGCGCTTTATGACGAATAACAGACTCTTCAATCTGGGCCCGTTCTTCATTAATATCCATGTCCTGAAAGTGGATCCAGCGCAGTGCATGACTGGCGATTTCCCAGTCGGCATCAAGCATGGCTTTAACCGCTTCAGGATGTCGCTCAAGTGCCATGGTCACACCAAACACAGTAACCGGTATGCTAGCCTGGGTAAACAGGCGGTGCAAACGCCAGAACCCGGCCCTGGAACCATATTCATAAATAGATTCCATGCTCAGGTGGCGGTCCGGATAGGCTTGTGCACCAATAATCTCCGACAGAAAAATTTCAGAGTGGCTGTCACCGTGCAGCACACAGTTTTCTCCGCCTTCTTCGTAATTCAGGACAAACTGCACTGCCACCCTGGCATCGCCCGGCCACTCAGGATGGGGAGGGTTTGCACCGTAGCCAATCAGATCTCTTGGATAATCACTCATTTCGCTGACTCCAGGTATTTTTCAGGCACGGTGAGTCCACAGCCTGACAATATCAATTGCACCAGTTGCCGGGTCGCTTCGTCAAAATCTGCCCGTTTCATGGTTTTGCCTCGCAAACTGGTAATTTGTGCCGAAAAATCGGCGTAGTGCTGGGTGCAGGCCCAGATATGAAATAACAGATACAGCGGATCTACGGCGGTCATCCGCCCCTGGGCTATCCAGCTATTCAAAATAGCAACACGCCCTTCCATCCAGGCTACGTGCTCATTGCTGAAAAACTTATTGAGATAAGGCGCGCCATTGAGCACTTCCATGGCGAAAATTTTAGACGCCTGGGGATGGGTTCGCGACATGGTCATTTTATCGGCGATATAATCAGCCAGCGACTCTGCCGGATCGTCGTCTTCGGTCACCTGGTCGAAGCGTGAATTCCACAGCGACATAATGTCCTGCAACAGGGCCACGTATAAGCCCTGCTTGGATTTAAAATAATACAGAATATTGGTTTTCGGTAACTCCGCCTCGTCAGCAATTTGCTGTACCGAAGTACCCTTAAAACCGTAAGTTGCGAAAGCCTTTTCAGCCGCGACCAGAATTTTCTGTTTGTTCTTAGCCCCGATACTACCGTCCATTTTCGATTTACTCGCCATTAATACTGCGTTCCTTGTTTTTCACTGAAATTGACTGAGCACCTGAATGTCATCAGGCATCGCCCTGCCTGTGATAGCGGGCGGATGTCCATTCATGCTATATCTTGTCACTTTCTCGTTGCTTTGTCTCAGTACTGAGTCTGATTTACAGCAATTTCCTGACCACTTAGTCATTTTTTTGCAGAGCAAGTGGTCAGTCCACGTAATTGTCGTCGCAGTATCCTGCGCTACACTTTACCAAGAGCAGGCAGAAGCCTGACAGGCGTCCTACCTGATAACGCCTGGTTCGCATGCCGGTTAGGCTGCAGCGCTATTTAAACACAAAAAACTGACCACTTGGTCTACTTTTTGAATAGTATTTCCGGTATGGTATGCGCTAATTAGCCCGCCATCTCAGGCCCGGAGCACAGGATGATAAAATTTTTACTTAATAATGAATTAGTTACGTTAGAAAAAGATGCTGCAGAAGTGTCTGTACAGCAATACTTGCGTGACCAGAAAGCGCTGACAGGCAGCAAGGAAGGCTGTGCAGCGGGCGATTGTGGTGCATGCACGGTCGTTCTTGGTGAAATTGCCCCTTCCCAAACAGGTATTTTTTACCGCAGTGTGAACAGTTGTATAACGCTCATGGCTGCGCTACATGGTAAACAGCTGATCACAGTGGAACACCTCAGTGACGGCAACACCCTGCACCCGGTGCAGCAAGCCATGGTTGAACATCACGGCAGTCAGTGTGGTTTTTGTACGCCGGGTTTTGTGATGTCGATGTTTGCGCTTTACCATACTGACCAACCCGCCACGCGTGAAACCGTTAACACAGCGCTGTCAGGCAATCTGTGCCGCTGCACCGGCTACCGGCCAATCATAGATGCGACAATAGATAGTTGCGCACATCGGGACGCGGATAAGTTCACCGTACAGGAGAGCGAGGTACTTAAACAGCTACAGGCCATCGCTGCAGAGACATCCACGCCGGTGATAAACAAGGTTTATTTACCTTCGAGCCGTGAAGCCATGGCAGCCTTGCTAGAGGAACATCCGGATGCCCGTTTTGTTGCCGGTAGCACCGATTTGTCACTTGAATATACCCAACAGTTAAAAACCCTCCCCACCCTGGTAAGCACTACCCAGGTTAAGGAATGCCGTGAACTGAAGGTAGACGAGCAGGCAGTTACCGTTGGTGCAGCGTTGCCGCTCAGCGACATAGCACCGGTACTGCACGAGCATTTTCCTCAGTTACATGAACTGATTGACCGCTTCGCCTCCCTGCCTATAAGAAATCAGGCCACGCTTGGCGGCAATGTAGCCAATGCATCTCCCATCGGGGATATGCCGCCGGTACTACTGGCCCTGAATGCCACCGTCATTATTGATAACGGCAGCGACTACCGCGAGGTCCCGGCCGATAAGTTTTTCACCGGCTATCGCCAAACCGTGTTAGCCGATAAAGAGTGGATAAGCGCTATTCGCTTTAACCATCTGGATGAGCAGACGCAGTTAAAAGCCTACAAAGTCTCCAAACGCCATGAAGATGATATTTCTGCGGTCTGTGCCGTGTTCACGGTAACGCTGGAAAACGGTAGCGTTAGCGCTATCAGCTCAGGTTTTGGCGGTGTGGCCGCTACCCCGGTTAGTTGCGAAGCGCTGGAACAGCGCTTGCTGGGTAAAACCTGGAGCGATCAAAGTACCCGCCAACTGGGCATGAAAATCCTGGCAGAGGCATTTTCCCCCATTGATGATGTGCGGGCCAGCGCCAGCTATCGTAAACAAATTCTCGCCAATTTATGGCAGCGCTTCTGGTTTGAAACACAATCTGAACTATTAGCCACAACCCGGGTGACAGCATATGCGTAAACTTGTCGATCAACCTTCACACAAGGCCGAACACTCACCGCTGCTGCGCTCTGAAAAGCACGAAAGTGCCATCCGCCAAGTCTCGGGCAGCGCGAGGTATGTCGACGATATCCCCGCACCGGCATCGCTATGCTATGCCAGCGTTGGGGTTACCAATGTCGCCAGTGGCACGTTGACTTCACTGGATCTCAGCGCCGTAAAACAATCTCCCGGGGTTATCGACGTCATTACCATCAGCGATATTCCCGGCCATACCGATATTGGCCCGGTGTTTGGTGGCGATCCCATTTTGCTCGATAAAGAAGTGAAATTTCATGGCCAGCCGGTATTCGCCGTCCTGGCAGAAACCCAGGAACAAGCACGGGTTGCCGCCACTAAAGCCACCATGACCTTTGCCGAAGCAGAGGCTATTCTGACCACCGATGAAGCACTTGCCGCCGATGCCAAGGTGCGCCCCACTCATGAATTTGGTCGTGGTGATGTCAGCAATACCCTGCAATCCGCCCCACTTACCGCTTCCGGGCATTTATCGGTGGGCGGTCAGGAACATATGTATCTGGAAGGTCAGGTCAGCCTGGCGATCCCTGAAGAAGAAGATCGCATGAGCATTTTCACCTCCAGTCAGCATCCCAGTGAGGTGCAAAAACTGGTGGCCGAAGTGCTGGATGTAAAATTACATCGCGTAGCGGTAGACATGCGCCGTATGGGTGGTGGTTTTGGTGGTAAAGAATCCCAGGCCGCTCAGTGGGCGTGTCTGGCCGCAGTGTTTGCTCTGCGTACCCGGCGCGCGGTAAAAATGCGTCTGCCGCGTATGATGGACATGCAAGTCACCGGCAAACGTCATCCCTTTGAAAATGACTATGAAATTGCCTTTAATGAATCCGGCAAAATGCTTGGAGCCAAAGTAACCGTATCAGGCAACTGTGGTCACTCACCGGATTTATCTGACGCCATTGTCGACCGCGCCATGTTTCACGTCGACAACGCTTATCAGCTAGGCGACACACACGTCACCGGCCACCGTCTTAAAACCAACATTGTATCGCATACGGCATTTCGTGGCTTTGGCGGCCCTCAGGGGCTGATTATGGCCGAGCTTTTGATGGACGTGGTAGCACGGAAAACCGGTCTGGATCCGTTAAGCGTACGTAAGCTTAACCTGTATGGCCAAGAGAATGGCACGGTTACCCCATACGGGATGCCACTGGAGCAGGATATTCTGGCCGACCTCATTGGCAAGCTGGAAGCCGACAGTAATTACTGGCAGCGCCGCGAAGAAGTAAAGGCCTTTAACGGGGCCAGCCCGATAATTAAAAAAGGCCTGGCCCTGACACCGGTTAAATTTGGTATTTCATTTACCGCAAAACACCTTAATCAGGCTGGTGCACTGCTGCACATTTACACCGATGGCAGTATTCAGGTTAATCACGGTGGTACTGAAATGGGCCAGGGTCTGCACACAAAAATTGGTCAGATAGTGGCCCATGAATTTGGCGTATCGCTGGATAATATCGAGGTAACCGCCACACGCACCGATAAAGTACCTAATACCTCGCCCACCGCGGCATCAAGTGGTACCGACCTTAACGGTAAAGCGGCACAAAATGCCTGCATTACTATTAAAGAGCGCCTGGCCGGGTTCTTTGCCGAACAATTTAACGTGCCGGCAGAAGATGTGATCTTTGCTGCGGGTCAGGTAAGCGCCGGCGGTCATCACCTGCCCTTTACCCAGTTAATTCAGAATGCCTACATGGCACGTATTTCGTTATCGGCTACCGGCTACTACCGCACGCCCAAAATATACTATGATCGCGAAACCGGCTCTGGTCGGCCGTTCTTTTACTTTGCCAACGGTGCCGCGGTTTCTGAAGTCAGTGTGGATACCCTGACCGGCGAATATACCCTCGATAAAGTGGATATCCTCCATGACGTAGGTACAAGCCTTAACCCCGCCATTGACCGCGGCCAGATTGAAGGCGGCTTTATTCAGGGCATGGGCTGGCTCACTACCGAAGATTTACGCTGGGATGACAGCGGCCGGTTAATCTCCAATAACATGGCTACCTATAAAATTCCGGCAATTGGCGATACGCCTGCACACTTTAACGTCGCACTGTTTGATCGGCCCAACGCCGAAGACAGTATTTATCACTCCAAAGCCGTAGGAGAGCCACCCTTTATGCTGGCCATTTCCGTGTGGTGCGCCATTAAGGACGCCATTGCCAGTCTGGCCGATTATAAAGTGGATCCTGACCTGCCAGCCCCGGCCACACCAGAAAAAGTTCTGATGGCCATTAACGCCATACAGAATGGCGGTGGAGAGCAGTAATATGCAAAACGAAAAATGGCAGGTACGACGCTGGTTCGAGGCTATTCACTGCTGCGAACAAACCGCCGAGGGCTATGCGCTTGTTACGGTACTCACCACGGCTGGCTCCACACCCCGTGAGCAAGGCACCAAAATGGTCGTCACCGCCGACCGCCAGTTCGACACCATTGGTGGTGGTCACCTGGAATTTAAAGCCATAGAACTCGCCCGGCAGGCTCTGGCAGACAGTGTTAACCAGCGCCACAATCAACAGGCGATCCACAGTTTTCCGCTGGCCAGTAAACTGGGCCAGTGCTGCGGCGGCGCGGTAAAACTGCTGATAGAAACCCACGTTAGTCATCGTCAGGTGCTGGCGCTGTTTGGCGCGGGCCATGTGGCCCAGGCACTGGTGCCTATCCTTGCGCAACTACCGCTGTCTGTGCGCTGGATTGATAACCGCGAATCACTGACTCCCACTGAACCATTACCAGCTAATGTAGACTATCTGTGTGACGATGAGCCGGTCGGCGAGATCCCTCTGTTACCCGCTGGCAGTTGGGTGGTGATTATGACCCATGATCATCAACTGGATTTTGAGCTGGCAGAAAAAGCCCTCAAACACCCGGATTTACCTTACGTAGGTATGATTGGCTCTCAGACCAAAGCGAAACGGTTTGTCCACCGTTTACAAAGCAAAGGCATTAGCGACGGGCAACTCAGCCGTTTTGTAACGCCCATCGGGCTTAGCGATATTCCCGGCAAACTGCCGGTGGAAGTGGCTGTGTCGGTAAGCGCACAAATTATTCGGCGCTTGCACGGAGTAAACGCTACAGAAGCCCCCTTAACTGCCGATACGACTAAGGAAGCACTTCATGACACTCAATGAATTAAATCAACTGGACGATAATGCCGCTTACGACTGGTTTGAAGCCAGCTGCGCGGCGGAGCGCTGGGTTAATGCCATGGTCACCGGCCGGCCATATAAAAGCGCTGCCGATGTCTACAGCTACGCGGTAGAAGTGTGGGAATCACTCACTGAAAGCGATTATCGCCAGGCCTTCGAGGCTCACCCAATGATTGGTGATGTAAACAGTCTCAGAGCCAAATTCGCCAATACTAAAGATACCGCTGCATCAGAACAACAAGGCACCGCGGTAGCCAGTGAAGAAACACTACAGGCATTGCATACGCTGAATCACGAGTACCTCAATAAGCACGGTTTTATCTTTATTATCTGTGCCACCGGGCTTAGCGCCGACACCATGTTAGAAGCGCTGCAAAAACGCCTGCCTAACGATACCGTCAGCGAGCTCGAAAACGCCGCTGCCGAACAAATTAAAATCACCCTGCTACGCCTGACCAAAGGGTTAAGCGAACCAACACAGGAAGCTTCATCATGATCAGTTTATCCAGCCATGTGCTAGATACCACTTCAGGTAAACCGGTTGCCGATATGCCGGTCACACTGACCGGCCCGGACGGCAGTCAGGTAACCGCCGTTACCAACAGCGATGGACGTTGTAAGGACTGGCCTGGTATCACTTTCAGTGCCGGTAGTTATGCCATTCGTTTTGAGTGCAGGGACTACCTGATTGCCAATCATGGCCAGTCATTTTACCCCTTCGTCGATATCCATTTTGAGATGACCGAAGACGGTGGCCACTACCACGTGCCGCTGCTTATCTCTCCGTTTGGTTTTAGCAGTTACCGGGGTAGCTAGTGGCAACAACACAACTCATTCGCGGAACGCTGTATCATTATCCGCATTCGACAAACCAGTATCAGAGCGATTTACAGAGCTTTAAAGATGGTGCAATGCTGATAAAAGACGGCAAGATTGCCGATCTTGGCGACTTTTCAGCGCTGAGAGCAACCTATCACGATGTAGAAGTTACCGATTACTCAGGCCGGGTTATTATTCCGGGACTGATTGATACCCACCTGCATTTTCCGCAAACCGAAATTATTGCCAGTTACGGTGAACAGTTGCTGACCTGGCTGGACAACTTCACGTTTCCGGCCGAGCGTCAGTTTGAAGATGCCGACTTTGCCAACACCATGGCCGATGCCTTTTTAACCGAATGCCTGAAAAACGGCACCACGACCGGTTTGGTATATTCAAGCGTGCATAAGGTCGCCACCGAGGCGCTGTTTGAGGCGGCCAGCCAACGCAATATGCTCACCGTGGCCGGTAAAGTATGCATGGACAGGCACTGCCCGGACTGGCTACAGGATACGCCCGAATCAGCCCAGCGGGACAGTGCTGACTTAATCGACCGTTACCACGGCAAGGGGCGCAATTACTACGCCCTTACCCCGCGCTTTGCGCCCACCAGCAGCAGCGCACAAATGGCTGCACTGGGTGAGCTGGCGCAGCAATATGAAGATGTGTTTATTCAAACTCACCTGTCGGAAAATCACGACGAAATCGCTTGGGTGAAAACCCTGTATCCAGAGTGCGAAGATTATCTTGCGGTGTATGAAAAATACCATATGGTGCGCCCCAGAGCCGTTTATGGCCACTGTATTCACCTGTCTGACAGTGAATGGCAGCGCATGGCCGATAGTGGCGCCATTGCCGCTTTCTGCCCCACATCTAATTTGTTTTTAGGCAGCGGCTTATTTGAAATGAGCAAAGCCGAAAAATTCGGTGTGCCAGTCACGCTGGCTACCGATGTAGGCGGCGGCACCAGTTTTAACCTGCTCAGAACCCTCGGCGAGGCTTATAAGATTTGTCAGTTACGCAATTACAGCCTGTCGGCGCTACAAGGCTTTTATATGCTCACCCAGGGGGCTGCCGATAGTCTGGGGTTAAGCAATCAAATTGGTAACCTCAATCCGGGCAGTGATGCCGATTTTGTGGTGCTTAATCCTCGTTTTGATGCACTTACTCAGCTTCGCATCGACGCAGACAGTACCTGCGAAGACACCCTTTTTGCCCTGACCATGCTCGGCGACGATCGCGCCACTGTGGCCACCTATGTGGCGGGTCAACCACAATATCAACAACAGGAGCTCTAACCATGCCGTGGCTTGATTGGCTTTCATTATTTGTGCGCTGGTTTCACGTAATTGCCGGCATCGCCTGGATTGGTGCGTCGTTTTATTTTATCTGGCTGGATAACAGTCTGGAAACACCGCCGGAGTGGAAAAAGCAAAAAGGCATTAAAGGCGACTTATGGGCCGTGCACGGTGGCGGCTTTTATGAGGTCGGCAAATATGCTTATGGCCCGGAAGTGATGCCTAAAACCTTGCACTGGTTTAAATGGGAAGCCTACTCCACCTGGCTGAGTGGTTTTGCACTACTTATCATCGTGTATTATTTCGCCGCATCGGCGTATCTTATCGACCCGTCGGTGATGGCGCTTAGCGAAGGTGAAGCGATTGCCCGCGGCCTTGGCTTACTGGCCGGTGGTGTACTGTTGTATGAGCTGGCCTGTCGTTCGCCGCTTGCCAACTACCCTAAAGTGTTTGCTCTTGCTCTCACCGCACTATTAGTGGTCGCCACTTATCTGGCCACCCACTGGTTCAGTGGCCGCGGCGCTTACATTCATGTAGGTGCGTTGATTGGCTCGATTATGGTGGCCAATGTTTGGCTCAATATAATGCCGGCGCAGCGCAAGATGGTCGATGCCGTGGCCGCCAAGCAAGCCGTTGACCCGGCTTGGGGCGCTGGCGCTAAATTACGCTCAGTGCATAACAACTACCTGACGCTGCCTATCCTGTTCATCATGATCAGTAACCACTATCCAATGACCTATCAGCATCCTCAAAACTGGTTAGTGTTAGTAGCAATCATGGCGTTATCAGCCTGGATCAGGCACTTTTTTAATCTGCGTCATGTGGGTAAGTTCAGCCCGGCAGTACTGGTGAGTGGTATGTTGGGTTTGTTGGCCGTAGCGCTGTGGGTATCCTGGCCAAAACCGCAGCCTGAGGTGAGTGTCGCCCCGGCAGCAGCGGTGACTGAAACACAGACTGCTTCGATGTCGGCACTGGATACACAGGTGCTGGCCCTGGTGGAAACCCACTGTGTAGGCTGTCATGCATCGACCCCTACTGACAACATTTTCAAGGTTGCGCCGCTGGGGGTTAAACTCGACAGCTGGGTCGATATTGAGCGTCAGGGCCGCCAGTTGGTGAACCGCACCACCGTTACCCGGGATATGCCGTTTTTAAACAAAACCAATATGACCGATGAGGAAAGGGCCATTATTGCCGCCTGGGGCAAAGAACAGGGCTATTAGTCTTACCCCGGGCCAGCTAACCTTACCCTGCTTGTGATACACATTAGGGTAAGGTGGCTAGGATGCCTTATTCCCTTTCACGTGATACATCTGTCTGTCTGCTTCATCAATCCATTGCTGAACGTTTTCCAGCTCCAGATGCCATTCGGACATACCAATAGAACACTGAATAAGGATCTCCTCGCCACATTCCCCCTTGACTATCAGCGGCTCCGTAAAAATACGATCAAGCAGATGCTGTGCTTCATAGTCCCGAGTATCTTTTAGCAGCAGCAAGAATTCATCACCGCCATATCGTCCCACCAGATCATTGGCGCGCATGGTGGATTTTATCCTTTCAGTTATGACCAGCAGCGCTTTATCGCCCGTCTGATGGCCATACTGGTCGTTGACCTGCTTAAATTTATCCAGATCTAAGAACGCCAGAGTGGACGTGGTACGCTCGCCAATCCGCTGTAATCGTTTAAATTCTGCATCAAGCGCATATAAGCACTCACGGCGGTTATTAATCCCGGTCAGGCCATCGGTTCTTGATAGTACATTGAGTCTGTCGTTCGCAGACTTAAGTGCTTCATGCATTTGTTTATCGTGGGTGATGTCGTCTGCCGTTATAACCAGACTGATCACCTCGCCTGCCGGGTTGCGGATCACTTCGCCACGTTCACGAATGTATCTTAGCTCACCGTCATCGCGCATGATGCGATATTCAAAGGACCAGGGGCTAGTAATGGTATGCCGGTAGAAATCCATTACCCGTGGCCTGTCTGCCACATGAATATGGCCGATAAAGCTTCTTGGATTATCATAGAGTTCTTTGGCGCTGCGCCCCCAGATACGCTGATAGCCCTCATTAATATAGATTAAAGACGTCAAGTCTGGGCTGACAACGCTCACAGCCATCCGATCGGACAGTGAACTGATAATAGAGCGAAGGGTTTCCTGGGATTCAAAATAATCCTGCTCTATCCGCTTCTTCTCGTCGATATCCTCCACCACAGAGATAAAATAAGCTGGCTTATCATCGTCATTTCGCACCAGAGTAACCGTAAGGTTACCCCAAACCATTTTGCCACTTTTATGGATATAGAGTTTTTCCATCCGATAGGAGTTGTAGAATCCATCGAGTAACTCCGCCACGTGCTGAAGGTCCTTGTCGAGGTAGTCAGGATGGGTAATATCCTGAAAGTCCAGCTTTACCAATTCTTCTTTACTGTAGCCAAGAAAGCTACTGAGTGCGGCATTGACGCGAATGAATCCGCCTTCTGGTCTGACATGGGCCAGGCCTACGCCACACTGTTCGAAGGTTGACTCAAATACATTCGCTGTTGTCTCACTGGCCATTGATTCCTCCATTCTGAACCGGCTGTATACGTCCATTTAATTACTTTGCGCTGTTCGCACTTCAGTTATTCGCTAACCCGGGGTAAACGGATCAAAAAGCATGTCCCTTTGGCACTGCTTGATTCAAGATGTAGCTCGCCACCATATTTTTCAATAATCGCCTCTGAGATGGATAATCCCAGTCCGGTTCCCATTCCCACGGTTTTAGTGGTGAAAAACGGATCAAAAATTTTAGCCGCTACCGCATCCGGAATACCCGGACCGTTGTCTGCTATGCGGCAATCCACGGTGGTTTTACCGGCTTCAATAGTAATGGTTATCCTGCCTGTTTTATCGGTTATTGCCTGGATTGCATTAGTCACAATGTTAATAATGACCTGGGCAAGCTGATTGGCGTTAACGTGAATGACAGGTTTTTCTTCGCTACGAGTAAAATCGATATCCACTACCGTTTTTGCCTGGGTTTTGATAATTGTCAGCGCCAGCTCAATAACGGCGTTTAAATCCAGATCAACACGGTTTTTTTCATCCGGGTGTGAGAAGGACTTAAGGTTAGCAATAATATCGCTGGCACGTCGAATGCCTTGTAGCGACTCATCAATCAAATCGTCCGTGTCTGTTAAAATATAGTCCATATCCATCTTTTTGTGCAGCATTTCCATCGCCGGTGATGATTTTGTTGCTTCGCTGACAAACTCTCTGATACCGCCAAGATAATCCTGCAAGCTGGACAAATTGCTGTTTATAAAACCCAACGGGTTGTTGAGTTCATGAGCTACGCCGGCAGCCAGTTGTCCCAATGCGGCCATTTTGTCCTGGTGCATCATTGATTTTTCAATTCGGTCGCGTTCCTCAAGCAGACTTTCGCGTTCAAGGATAAGACTACGTTGTTCAAAATGAGACAAGGTATTCGCGACAAACGCACTAAAAGATACGAAAATATCTTCGTACTGCTTAGAAAATGCACCTATATTTCTATCGGAAATCAGCCAGATATATTTTGCCTGGGAGGTACTGATAGGGTGAATGAGCACTGAGTTCGCATCCGGTAACCAGTCTCCCAGGTGGGTTTTCCACCCCGGGATCAATGACACATTAACTACGTTCATAGTTTCTTCAAAAACGCTGGTTAAATCCGTGTAGCGCAAGGGTTTAAAAGTTCTCCCACCGATGCTGCTACAAACCGGCATCACCGTACTTTGCTCTTCATTATGATGGGCGATGAGGATCTGATCGCAAGGTAATATCTCGCCAATTACCTCAAATAAACGCGCAAACACTTCACTGCGGTGGGTGGATGTCATGATCGCATCCATACTATGCAGCAGTAGTTGATTAATCTGCTTAAAGCGTTGCAACTGGCCGTTTTCGTAACGTAACTTTTGAATCGTTTCGTGGAGTTTTTCTACATCGGTCACGAATTATTTCACCCTATCGCCGTGGCAGAAATCATTAAATTACCATGGCGACTGATACCGTCTGAAAAACAGCCCTGCTCGCCAAAAGTAAATCCTACAATAAATGGCACGTCCTGAGCCAGTACCAGCAACGAGCGCTGGATCTCATCAAGATGCTCCTTAACAGCCAGCATACAGCCGCCACAAAAAACAATAATTATTGCCTGGGGACGACATTCATAATTCAGCTCATGGGTTTGCAACACTACTTCGGTAACTTCGGTAACGCGCCGGATTAGGTTATCCGGTTGTCCGTTCATTAGCGTAATCTGCTCGCCGACTTCCAGGTTGGCAAACAGCTCAATACTGCCATCGTCATTCAGTCGTGCCGGATGGCTTAGGAGCGGCACCCCGAAGCTCAATGCCCCCTGTTGGCGACTAATTGGAAAAAAGGTACTTGCCTGCAATATGTTGCCCGGTTCCAGTGGCGTTTGCTCTAGCAGATTCAACCAGCGATTGTAGACCGTGCCAGCCGGTTCGCCGTCGAGGGTATAAATTATTCGACCTTCTCCCGCGGTGACCTGGGCAGACAATTCTGTCGGCTCATAGCCCGAACTAAAATAACAGGACACCGGCTCGCTCATGTAAAGCACCGCGACCACAATACCGTTGTGATGCAGCTCATTCCCATCAAACTGCACCCATTTACCTTCGATACTGTTATCGGCACTGCTGCCGCCAAATATCGGCACACTGTCACCAAGCACGCCATGCAGGCCATTGAGCACTTCTTCTTCATTGCCCGGCGCCACGATCAACCAGACCAGCGACGGCATTTCACCCAGCTTGCCAGCGTCCTGCATCGCATTCACCAGTGTCGTCTCGGCGATAGCTCTCTCCTTACCGGGTGCCAGTTCTGCTGAGGCCACGCCCGCGCCGCCATCAATATCGGCCACAGAAAGCACATGCAGATAGCTTTCGCCTTTATCAGTGCCTAAATGGCTCATAGCCCCCAGACAACTGGAAGAAGCAATCCATCGCGCACCGTTTCGTTTATTTTCAGCCTTATTAGAGCCTGCCAGAGCGGTTACCGCTGCGACATCACCGAAAGCAATATTGATGTCCGCTTTTTCCAGTTCAGATATCACGCACGTTTCGCCAAATGATCCATTCGCATCCAGGGGGAAGCGATTGACACCGATATGCATAGCCAAAACCCTTTAATTGTCACAATTGTCGCAATATACACAATAATGACTTTGTATTTTGATTTTTACATTGATTTATATAGGTTATGAACAGTAAACTTGCAAAAAATATCGTATAAATAAGCATAACCAGTAATGCCCATTTTTCCTTTAAACCGTGTGAAGCGACACTGGCGGCAATAGGAGCAAGGTAGCGGGCAAAATGACTTTTGCTTTTAAGGCTGGCAGTAAAGCAACGATGACTAATAACTACTATGCAGTATTTATTGACGACGATGAACTGATGCTCAAAGCAATCAGACGCACATCAAGGCGTCTGATCCCAAATTGGGATGCTACTTTCATCAATCAGCCGCTGACATGGCAGGAGTCACTGCGAGAGAAAGCCTATCCGGATATTGTATTTTGCGACTACAGAATGCCGGGGATCAACGGCGCGGAGTTACTCAGGCAAGTCGCCGAAAAATATCCATTGTCTATCCGAGTTCTGATGACCGGCGATACCCGGGACGAAATCCTGCTAGGTAATAGCGGTAATGCCCACAGCTTGCTCAATAAACCTTTTAGTGACGAACACCTTGGTGAACTGTTAAGCCACGTAGAAAAGCTCAAAGCCTTACCGGTGACCTACTCCCAACAGCAATGCCTGGGTCAGTTAAGCCAGCTGCCGGTGTTACCCGAAATTATCGAAAAGTTACGTACCGCGCTGAGTGATGAACATACAAACGCCAGTAAGATTGCCGATATTATTATTGAAGAACCGTTGATTGGCGCGCGTATTATGCAGGTTGCTAATTCGGCCTACCTGGGTTTCCAGCGCACCACCGACACCCTGGAAGAGGCCATTAGCAGACTGGGTACACAGTTACTTTACGCCCTGACCATCAGCTTTGTACTGGAAACTGAAACAGCGCATCTCATGCCTGCCGCGCTCCACCAGCAAGTCTGTGAAAGCACCAGTCAAATGGCGGCCTGTGGCAAAGCACTGGCGGTTGAACTGGACTGCCCGGCCAAATGCAAGGAGCAGGTATTTACCGCAGCGGTATTAAATGGCACTGGCCGACTGGTACTGGCAATGGTCAATGAAAGCTCACCGCAACTGGCTGACCAGCTGAAAGAAGTGAGCACACATCCGGATATTCTCATTACGGTATTTTTACTTACCCTGTGGTGTTTCCCGGAAGAACTAATTGCGCCGCTACTGGATATCCAGGATGCACCGCTTGAAGAAGATAAAGCCTGGATAAATATTCTCTACTACGCCCACCAATACATTACGGTAAAAGACAACGCACAAAATCTGGCAGACTTTACCAGTACGTTACCCGAGGACGTTAAGGAAGCTTTGTTAAGAACTTAACCCGGCCAGTTCTTCAGGGCGATTGATGTTTACCAGCTCACCCACTTTGCCACTAAATGCCACGGGCCGGGCGTTCAGGCTGGCCAGTAATTTACGTACCGAAGGTGACGAGTCAGCGGCAATAAGCTTTCGTGCTGACTCCTGCGCTTGCGTGTTGACAGGTATAACCAAAGGTAAATAGTGCGCGCTGTAATAGACAGTCTGCTGATTACGCCTGGCGCACTCAAGTAAGGTATCAATGCTGAAAACAGAAAGACGGGGCATATCAACCGGCATAAACAAAGCCAGTCCCTGACTATCCTCTGTAGCAGAAAAACGCGCCAGCACATCACAAATAGCACTGGCAGGCCCCCGACCTGACTGCTGTTCGACTAAATCAGCTAGAGCGCCGCCTATTACAAAATGCTGATTCACCGCTGCCGCGTTAAGCACACCAGCCGCGATATCAAGCATGGTTTGCTGACCCACTTTGAGTTGCGCTTTGTCACTCCCCATTCGTCTGGAGCTGCCTCCGGCCAGGATGAAACCCAGGCTGTGGTACGGAGGCTGCTGGATCAGCTGATCTATCGCGGCTGCTGTCATGGTTGATTAAAACTTAGTGGCTATCCATACCCATAGTTTATCAGTATCTACCTTAATGTCGCCTGCTGAATAATTTGCATATTTAGCGCCGAAGCTAAATTTTTCAGCAATTTTGGTGGTGTACTGGATATTGATCTCACTACCCAGATCGTCAACCGTGCTGCTCGCTTCATCTGCACTGAAGTCATGATAGACAAACAACCACTTACCACCGGCAAATTTGGTTGCCGCACTCACGTAAACATCCTGTAAGCCCTGGGCTGGCGTACCTAACCATTGATCAGACCAACCATTAAATTTATGCAGGGTCGCCAGTGGTGTGGCAAAGCCGTACATGCCATCATCAGAGCCCAGCAGCTCATAACCTAACTTAGCGGTAACGCCTGAAACCACTGCACCCGCTTCCAACATTGCATAAGTAGCAGAGTAATCAGTCGCTGCCGTTTCGCTGGACTGGGTAGCAAACTCAGCGCTGTAAAGCCATTTAACCGAATCCGTTTTATAAGCGCCGGTATAGCTTACACCGTAGGTATCCAGACTGTTGTCAGTATTGTTATCCACCTCAAGCAGGTAGGCATAAGCGGTTAACTTACCAAAGTCATCTTTGTAACTTACGTTGAGCAAATGGTCTTTTGAATCAATATCCGCGGCTTCACCAAAAATACGGTTACGCTTATTGAGATAGGCATAAAACGCATTCAGTTTATCACTTGCCTTATAGTTTACCGATACCGCATCATAGGTCTGCCAATCCTGACGCCAGCCAACGTGTCCTACAAAACGGTGGCCGTCCAGCGCAATAATCTGGCGGCCGGCTTTTACGGTCAGGCCGTCATTTTTAAACTGCACATAGCCCTGATTCAGTTCGGTGGTTTCCGGGTCGGCAATCACTGAATATTCGCCGAGGTTATACCCAGCCGGGCCAACAGTGTAGTCGCCCTGCCCCATTACGATGGTCACATCTTCCAAATCCGCTTTGAATGAAAAGCCGTTGTACTCACCGGATTCAAAGCTAAGTAAAGTACGCAGCGTCAGTGCGCTGGCATCTTTTACCGCATTATCCTGATTCGCGCCTTCGTAACGCAGGCGAAAACTGGCTGATGCCTTGGAGTCTGATAACGCATCATGCCACTCAGTAGCCGCCTGGGCGGCAGGTAATAAGGCCGCAGAAATAACCGTAGCCAGCAGGCCTCGTTTGAAGAAAGAGCATTGTGTTTTCATGATAAATTCCTAAATTGAGCGTGAGAATACCCGGCCCGGCCTCTACAGGCCGAGCTAACAAATTGTTTTTATTGAGATTACTTAAGCGGCGTCAGACTTCTTTTTGGCGCCGGACTGCTTGCTTTTTTTATGGCCCGAAACGGTTTCCACTTTTTTCTGTTTTTCGTACAGGAAGGTCAGCACTTCATGACGATAGTGGTTATATTCAGGGTTATCAGCCAGTGCCAGACGGTCCCGGGGACGTTCGAGTTTAACGTCGAGAATTTCGCCAATGGTAGCTGCCGGGCCGTTAGTCATCATTACGATGCGGTCAGATAACAACACGGCTTCATCTACATCGTGAGTGATCATGATCACCGTATTACCCAAATCTGCATGGATCTCCATCAGTGAGTCCTGCAAATGAGCCCGGGTCAGCGCATCAAGGGCGCCGAAGGGTTCATCCATTAGCAGCACTTTAGGTTCCATGGCCAGCGCCCGGGCAATGCCCACCCGCTGCTTCATACCACCGGAGATTTCCGATGGCAGCTTGTCCAGTGCATGGGTCATATGTACCAGCTCCATGTTGTGCATTACCCAGTCACGGATTTCCTGTTTGGATTTACCTTTCTGGGTCTGCTTCACGGCCAGCTCGACGTTTTTGTAGCAGGATAACCAGGGCAGCAGAGAATGGTTCTGGAACACCACTGCCCGCTCAGGGCCAGGCTCTTTCACTTCGGCACCGTCGAGAATAACGCCACCTGTGGTTGCCTGATGCAGACCGGCGACAATATTTAACACGGTAGATTTACCGCAGCCTGAGTGACCAATCAGCGAGATAAATTCCCCTTTCTGAATCTTCAGATTCACATCGGTTAACGCAGTAAACGGCCCTTTAGGCGTAGGAAAGTCAATCCCTACCTGGCTGAGTTCTAAATGTCTGCTTTGCATAATTTATTTCCTCGAATATATTAGCCGCTTAGCGCAGCACTGCGTTTTTGTCCCAGCTTACCAACCGCTGTACCGACAGCATCAGACGGTCGAGCAGGAAACCAATTAAACCAATGGTGATAACCGCTACCATGATGCGTGCCAGTGACTCTGAGCTACCATTCTGGAACTCGTCCCAGACAAACTTACCCAGGCCCGGGTTCTGCGCGAGCATCTCAGCCGCTATCAGCACCATCCAGCCTATGCCGAGTGACAAACGTAAACCGGTAAAAATCATTGGAATAGACGCTGGCAATACGATTTTCTGCACATGGCTTAATGGCTTTAACCGCAGCACCTTACTCACGTTCACCAGATCTGAATCGATGTTAGAAACGCCTACCGCAGTATTGATTAGCGTGGGCCATAAGCAGCACAGCGATACGGTGAAAGCAGACGTAATAAATGACTTGGAAAACATCGGGTCATCACTCACGTACACCGCACTGACCACCATGGTCACCAAAGGTAACCAGGCCAGCGGTGACACCGGTTTAAAAATCTGGATCAGCGGGTTCATGGCCGAGTAAGCGGACTTACTCAGACCACACAGAATTCCCACCGGCACCGCCACGATGCTGGCAATAAAAAAGCCCACCATCACCGTGTATAGACTGGTCCATATCTGATCGAAGAAGGTTGGCGCGCCGGTAAAATCACGGATTTTCGGCACGTAGGTCGGGTCCTGTGCAACACGCTTGGCGTTGCGAACTTCCTGGCGCTCGTAAAATGCGGCGGCTTTCTCTCGCTGCGCGCTGTGTTCATCGATTAACGTAAAGGTTTGTTCCCACACCTGCGCCGGGCCAGGAAACTGCCCCAGCGACGTATCGATGTTTTTGGCTACCACATTCCAAATCGCGAGGAATAATAATATGCCAACAACAGGCATCAATAATTTTGGTACGGTGGACATAATATTCCCTAACACATTTTTACCGCGGATCTGGCCAATATGGCTGACAACTGGTACCGATTTACTCATCGTCTTTACCTTTTATCATCGAGGGTCCGGGAGACACGGTTATAAAACCGTGTCGCCTTTCAGACCAATTGAGAATTTCTCTAAGTATTCATTGGGCTTGCTGCCATCAAACGTCACGTTATCGATAAACTCGGTTTGCGGCGGCTTAAAGCCGGATTCTGTGTCGAAGTCAGGAAAATCTTTAGGATCTGCCAGGCCTTCTTCAATCAGTGCTTTAGCAGCCAGGGTGTAGATATCAGGGCGATATACACTCTTAGCTGTCTGCATGTACCAATCGTCAGACTTAGGCTCAGCAATCTGGCCCCAACGGCGCATCTGGGTTAAATACCAAATCGCATCGCTGTAGTACGGATAGGTCGCGTTATGACGGAAGAATACGTTGAAGTCAGGCACCTCACGCTTGTCGCCTTTTTCGTATTCAAAGGTACCTGTCATGCTGTTAGCGATTACGTCGGCATCAGCGCCCACATAGCTGCTCTTAGCCAGAATTTTTACCGCTTCCGGGCGGTTAGCATTGTTGTTTGCATCCAACCACATGGCGGCGCGGATCATCGCCTTCACCACGCGAATGTGCGTATTCGGGTTTTCTTCGGCCCAGGCTTTACTGACACCAAAAACTTTTTCCGGATTGTTTTTCCAGATTTCGTAATCAGTGATCACCGGTACACCAATCCCTTTGAATACCGCTTGTTGGTTCCACGGTTCACCTACGCAGTAACCATAGATAGTACCGGCTTCCATGGTAGCTGGCATTTGCGGTGGTGGCGTTACCGACAGCAGTGCCTGAGCATCAATCTGGCCTGAGGTATCGCCTTTGTGCGGTGCATAGTAACCCGGATGGATGCCGCCTGCGGCTAGCCAGTAACGCAGCTCATAGTTATGCGTGGAAACCGGAAATACCATACCCATTTTAAATGGCTTACCCGCCTGTTTGTAACTCTCTACCACCGGCTTTAAGTAGTCGGCTTTAATTGGATGGACCGGCTTGCCATTTTCAACCGGAATGTGTTTTTCCATCTCGGCCCAGACATCATTAGAAACGGTGATCCCGTTGCCGTTTAAGTCCATGCTGAAAGCGGTGATAATGTGCGACTGGGTACCAAAACCGATAGTTGCACCCAGCGGCTGACCGGCCAGCATGTGTGCGCCGTCCAGCTGGCCGTCGATAACACGGTCGAGTAACACTTTCCAGTTAGCCTGGGCTTCCAGCGTGACATACAGACCTTCGTCTTCGAAATAACCTTTTTCGTAAGCAATCGCCAGTGGCGCCATATCGGTAAGCTTGATAAAGCCAAACTTCAGTTCTTCTTTTTCTGGCCAGCCAATATCCTCAGCAGACACGGTAGTCACTGAGGCAGTAAATAATGACGCAACCAGAGTCAGGGAGCCTGCCACCTGCTTGAACTTGTGTTTTACAGTCTTGTGTAACATGTACTTTCCTTAAGCCAAAAAAAAACCCACCCGTTCGAAATGACAGTGTCATTGTGAACGGGTGGGCTTCGTTGCCGTGTACCTCGCCTCATTAGAAGACAGCAAGGTATGAATAAATTGTTTAGGTGTAGCGCATACTAGTATTGCTGATTAGATACATACACATTTAGTGCCAATATTTAATAACCTTTAATTTCAATAACTTATAGGTTTCGGTTATTTGTCGCCGAAATTCAGCGACTCATCGTAGTGCATTTTGTGCACTGTCAGTGCTCACCATAAAAAGGCAACGCCTGCTTATGGCGCATTTGCCATAGTTCTGTTGCCCGCTGCTCGGCCTCTTGTTGGCTTAATTTTTCCAGTAATATCAGATACACCGCCAGCGAGGCAATCACGGCCTGGCGGGCGTAACCGTGCTCTATATCGCCCCGCCACACTGCTATCATGGTCGCCACTGAGAAATCACGTTCTTTCATTGCCCAGCCATCCGCCTCGGGTAACACCACTTTGGTGGTGGCGCCGCTGCGGGTGTAATACAAATCTGTTGGCCTGTCGCGATTCACCTCAGGGTCGCCGCCGTCGCCACGAAACACCAGTGACTGTTGTGAGCTAAAGGTTTCATTAACTTTGGCATGTCGCTCATCCAGGTGAGTATGGTAAACCCCCTGTACCGCAAAGGTTGCATTGCTGGGGTTTAATAACCGTGCCAGGGTATTAGCGCAGGACCGTAAGCCAAATAATTCCCGCAGTTTAATAATCCTGTCCAGCTCGGGTAAGGCAATGCCTAAATCCAGATAACAGGCATTGATACCGTCCATGGTTTGCTGGGCGTGTTCTATTGATGTTGCCAGTGGCAAGCCCAAATCGGCCAGGGCATGGCTGGCATAAAAGCGTTTTGAGCCGGGCTCGGAGGCACCATGTAAACAGACACGGTACCCTGCTTTAGCCAGCAATGCGGCACTCAGCAGGTACCAGGGTAACTGGCGGCGTTTACCGGCATAACAACCAATATCCACAGTGGCTTGCATTGCACTTAATTCGGCGGGTAATTTTTCGCGACACGCAGCAATAAAACCGCATAGCTCTTCAACTGATTCTTCCTGCATGCGCAGCAGCATTAAAAAAGCGCCGGCTTGTTCCGGCGCTATAGATTGGTTGAGTAATTGAGAAAAAGCATCGAAAGCTTCAGCTTGCGTAAGATGCCGGGCGCCCCGCTGGCCTTTGCCGAGGGCTTTGATGTATTCGCTAAATGGCGCGTTGCTCATAGGTATGATGTAACAAATCGGCGGTGATGGGCTGACGGGCAGAAACCACATGGCCAATCACGGTAAGTGCTGGTCCTTCGATTGCCGCGTCGAGCACGCGTTGATAAATATCGCTGACACTGCCAACGATGACCTGCTGTTGATTACAACACGCGTTTTCAATCACTGCAACGGGTAAGTTAGCATCGACACCCGCTTCTGTAAGACGCTGAGATAACAACGCCAAACGCTTTAGCCCCATATACACCACCGTGGTTTCGCGCTCACTGCTTGCCGCAATGGCCTGCCAGTCTGCTTCTTTCGCCGGATCCTTAAACTGCGCGGTCATAAATCGCACAGACTGAGCAAAACGGCGGTCGGTTAATGGAATTCCGGTATAGGCCGAAGCACCCGATGCAGCGGTAATACCAGGCACAATAGCAAACGGAATACCCGCCTGATGAAGGGCATCAGTTTCTTCGCTGGTGCGGGCAAAAATCGCCGGATCGCCGCCTTTTAAGCGCACTACCCGCTTACCCTCAAGCCCAAGCTCAACCAGCCTCTGGCAAATCATTTCCTGGGGCACGCTGTGCTTGCCACAACGTTTACCCACAAACTCGCGGGCCACATGACGGGGAATACAATCGAGTACAGACTGATCCACCAGCCAGTCAAATAACACTACGTCCGCTTCCTGTAATAAGCGGTATGCCTTCAGCGTGAGCAGTTCAACATCACCCGGTCCGGCGCCCACGATAAAGACTTCACCAACACCGCCACGCGTACTCTGTTTCTGATTGGCACCGGATAGTTCACTACCGTTATTGCCACGTAAAAACGTACCTAAACGCGAGACTCTCACCATGAAAGGCATTACAAGTGTATTAAAGCGCATATTCATTGGTCGTTTCCTCTTTAAGATGTGGCTTCGACACGGCCGAAGTCGATTCGATTAAACTGGCTAGCTCTGTTTTACAAGAACCGCAGTTGGTGCCGCATTTAAGCGCTTTACCCAGCCCTGCCACGGTATTATTGCCTTCAGCAATGGCTTGTTTAATGGTGTTTTCTCTAACCCCGAAACAGCTACACACCACTTTGCCCAGTAAAAAGGCATCATCGGGTTGCTGTTCCAGCAGGCCATTAATTTGCTCAGGTGACAGTTCATCACCGTTATAAAGACTATCCAGCCAGTCACGGGGAATATCGGTGGGTTTATCCGCTAACAATATCGCCAGAACCAGCTTATTTTTACGAGTAACCACTATGCTTAACTGATGTGGTCCTTGCAGCGTTGCCCACTGGGCATCTTTTGGCAGGTGTTTTATTACCTCAGCCACCATGCTTTGCGGGTCACGCTGATCGGCTATTTCGATGCAGGCAGCCACCGACGTTAGCGTATTCAGATAGTAATAAGTTGCTGACTGCAAAGCATTAACCAATGCTTCTTCGCCATACACCAGGCCATAGCTTTGCATAGCCACCGGGATTAGCTTTATCGCCCCGTGTTTTAATTCCGGCTGTCCGGACAGCGCATCGTTCGCGCCATTTAACAACGCGCCAACCCGGGCATGAGAGCCCCAGGTAGCAGACCAGTGGAAAGGCGCAAACATTTCGCCACGACGCTGTTTATCATCTATTTTTACCGGCAGAATGACTTCTATCCCACCACTACAGGCCGCTTCGGCTTTGATCAGATCACCGTCTTTAACGTCAAGTACTTGTGCATCCACTGGATGAATACTTAACCAGGGCCGGTCGATATGTTTGAGTAAGCGCGGCGCGTTACCAGTACGGGTCATGGTGTGCCACTGGTCCCGCACGCGGCCGGTGTTTAATACAAACGGGTATTCGGCGCTGGTTTGCTGCTCAGGTAAACGTGGCGTGATGGCCACAAAATTAGCTTTGCCGTCTGGCGTGTAAAAAGACCCGTCAGCAAACAGCCGGTCTGTCCCAATACGGTGGGTGTTACTCAGGGGCCATTGCTGCGGGCGCAGACTATCGTATTGTGCGATGTTTAAGTCGGCCAACGGGCCCAAATCCAGTGCTCGGCTGCCGTTGTTGTTGGCTGCAGTGAGTGCACAATGCTCTGCAAAAATCTCGGCGGGATGCTGATAGGCGAAAGCCTCTTCAAAGCCCATTGCCCGGCCTACCATCGACAGAATTTCCCAGTCGTGTTTGGCTTCACCCATGGGTTCAACCAATCCGCGCTGACGGGAAATTCGTCGCTCAGAATTAGTCACGGTGCCGTTTTTCTCAGACCAGCCCGTTGCTGGCAAGGCGATGTGAGCATAATTGAGGGTGTCAGTTTGTGCTGCCGTATCTGATACGATGACCAGCTCACAGTTTTTTAGCGCGGCTTCTACTAGCGCCCGGTTTGGCATGCTGGCTACCGGGTTGGTTGCCATGATCCAAAGGCATTTTACCTTGCCATCGGCTGCCGCCTGAAACATATCCACCGCCCGTAAACCGGGCTTAGTAATTAGGTTCGGCGCCTGCCAGAACTCTTTGACCGTTGCATGGTGCTGAGGATTATCGATATCCATATGCGCGGCCAGCATATTGGATAAACCGCCAACCTCACGGCCTCCCATGGCATTGGGCTGACCGGTAATCGAAAAAGGTCCACTGCCCTCTTTGCCAATTTTGCCGGAGGCTAAGTGACAATTGATAATGGCATTGCCTTTATCCACGCCACTGGTTGACTGATTAATGCCCATGGAGAAAAACGTAATAGCCCGGGGCAGGCTCGCAAACCAATTAAACAACTGCTCTATTAGTTTAACCGGTACATCACAGGTTTCAGCAACCTTCGCTACCGTCCACGGTGATGCTTCAGCCAACGCCTCGGCAAACCCATTGGTTGAATTTTGAATAAACGTATCGTCAAGGGCATTGTGATGGGCAAGATAATTCAGCAAGCCACAAAACAATACGGCATCGGTGCCTGGCTTAAGCGCCACATGCAAATCGGCCAGTGAACAGCTGTCGGTTTCTCTGGGATCCACTACCACTACTTTCATGTCCGGGTTACGCAGTTTAGCCCGTTCAATGCGCTGGAATAATACCGGGTGCGTCCAGGCCGCGTTGCTGCCGGTCAGGATCAGTAAATCAGTGTGCTCAAGGTCTTCGTAATTACACGGCACAATGTCTTCGCCAAAGGCCCGTTTGTGGGCCACCACCGCAGAAGACATACACAGCCGCGAGTTAGTATCGATATTCGCAGTACCAATAAATCCTTTCATCAGTTTATTGGCTACGTAGTAATCTTCGGTGAGCAACTGTCCAGAACCGTAAATCGCTACAGCATCCGGGCCATGTTGCTCAATAATACTCTTCATTCTGGCCGCGATGATCGACGTGGCTTCATCCCAGCTGGCCGGTTGCCCAAACACCACCGGCTTAAGTAAACGCTTATTGCCATCCAGGGTCTCCAGCAGATGGGTGCCCTTGATACACAGGCGCCCATAGTTGGCCGGATGTTCAGCGGAACCTTTCAGCTCGCTGAGACTGCCAGTCATGCCGCCGCTTTGCACCACATCCACACCACAGCCCACACCGCAGTAGGGACAAGTGGTTTGTACCAGTTTATTGGCTACTTGGTGCTTTGTGTTTACTTGCAACAGCATGGCATTCACCTTATCACCTGTTATTAAAGTTCGATTAATACGCGGTCTTGTTCAACGCGCACCGGATAGGTGTTAACGCTGATGTCATCGCGTTCAAGGCAAGCGCCCGAATCCAAATCGTAGTGCTCTTTGTAAAGCGGTGACGCCACGACAATTTTATCGGTTAACGTTCCTACGATACCTCGATACAGTACATTGGCCTCACCAATGGGATCCCAGTTGTTGATGGCGAAAAGGTTCTCTTCGCCGTCGAGCTGTACACTGAAAATCGCTACCTGTACATCGCCTATCAGCGCACACACACCACTATTGGTGACCAGGTCATCCACATGACACACATCATGCCATTGAGCAATAATATTAGCCTGAGCCTGCATGATAATTCTCCTAAACGAGTTCTACGGGAATGGCTTTACCAGCCGAGAATTTTTCGGCCTTGGTGGCCGGACGAATCTGCTCGCGCTCGGTAACGAACTGGATATTTGAATCCGACTCATCACTGTTAACGAACTGACGAAAACGTTTTAATGCTTCAGGCGATTCAACGGTGGTTTTCCACTCGCACTGATAGGTATCGGCGATATGCTGCATCTGTGCTTCTAGCTCGTCACAAATGCCCAGCGAATCGTCAATCACCACTGATTTGAGATACTCCAGGCCGCCCTCCAGATTTTCCATCCACACCGATGTGCGTTGTAAACGGTCTGCCGTTTTTGTGTAGAACATCAGCACACGGTCGATGTATTTAACCAGCGTGGCATCGTCCAGATCGGTGGCGAATAAATCTGCGTGGCGCGGTTTCATCCCACCGTTACCACAAACGTAGAGGTTCCAGCCGTTTTCGGTGGCGATAACGCCAATGTCTTTGCCCTGCGCTTCAGCGCATTCACGGGTACAGCCTGACACGGCAAATTTAATTTTGTGCGGGGCGCGCAAGCCTTTGTAGCGGTTTTCTAAATCAATGGCCTGGCCAACTGAGTCCTGCACACCATAACGGCACCAGGTACTGCCTACACAGGACTTAACGGTCCGCAACGCCTTGGCATAGGCATGCCCGGTTTCAAACCCGCCTGCCACCAGCTCTTCCCAGATGGCTGGAAGCTGGTCGACACGGGCACCGAATAAATCGATACGCTGACCACCGGTAATCTTGGTATACAGGTTATAGCGCTTGGCCACATCACCTAACAGAATGAGTTTGTCAGGGGTAATTTCCCCGCCTGCTACCCGTGGCACGATGGAATAAGTACCGTCTTTTTGCATATTGCCCAGATAGGTATCATTGGTGTCCTGAAGCGGTTGATGCTGGTTAGCCAGAATGTAGTCATTCCATACTGACGCAAAGATAGACGCTGCTGCAGGTTTACATATGTCACAGCCAAGGCCTTTACCGTGTTTTTCCAGCAGTTCTTCAAAGCTTTGGATTTTACCCACCTGAATCAGGTGATACAGCTCCTGACGTGAATAATCAAAGTGCTCACAAATGGCTTTGGACACTTCTACGCCACGTTTTTCCAGCTCGCTGTCGACCACGTTTTTCAGTAACGCCGCACAACCGCCACAGCCAGTGGCCGCTTTGGTGTTGGATTTTACATCACCTACTGAGCAGCAACCGCTATCGATTGCGCCTACGATGTCACCTTTGGAAACATTGTGGCAAGAACAAATAGTCGCCGTATCGCCCAGTGCATCGGCTCCCAGTTGTGGCTTTTCGCCAGCAGAGGGTAGGATTAACGATTCAGGACTGTCCGGCAAGGCGATACTGTTCAGGGCATACTGCAACAGGGTGTCGTAATCGCTGGTATCACCAATCAGTACCGCGCCCAGCACCAGTGATTTATTGGCATCGACAACCAGCTTTTTATATACCCCTTCCGGCTGGTTATGATAGGTGTAAGACAATGCGCCGGGAGTACGGCCATGGGCATCACCAATAGAGCCCACTTCCACGCCCATCAGCTTCAGTTTGGTACTCATATCAAAGCCGGTAAATTCGCCCTCACCACCGATGATATCGGCAACAGCAGCACGTGCCATGGCATAGCCAGGGGCTACCAGACCATAGATCTTCTTATCCCACAGGGCACACTCGCCAATGGCATAAACATTCTCATCAGAAGTTTTACACTGATTATCGATAACGATGCCGCCACGTTCGCCGATCACCAACCCAAATTGACGCGCCAGTTGATCGCTCGGGCGGATCCCGGCAGAAAACAGCACCAGATCGGTTTCCAGGTGCGTGCCGTCAGAGAACTTCATGCGATAACGACAAGTTTCACCCGCTTCAATACATTCGGTGGCTTTTTGCGTGTGCACCTGCACATCAAGTGCTTCAATTTTGTCTTTGAGCAACTCCCCCCCCATGGGATCGAGCTGCACCGCCATCAGCTGCGGGGCAAATTCCACCACGTGGGTATCCAGCCCGGCCTGCTTGAGCGCATTTGCCGCTTCAAGACCTAACAGACCACCACCCACGACAACACCGACTTTGCTTTGTGCGGCAGAAGCGCTGATAGCTTCCAAATCTTCAATGGTCCGGTACACCAGGCAGTGTTCCTGATCGTTACCCGGAATAGGCGGCACAAAGGGATAAGAACCAGTTGCCAGTACCAGGGTATCGTACTCATACGTCTCGCCTGATTGAGTTGTAACGATCTGCTTTTCACGGTCGATGTCGGTGACCCAAGCGTTGGTGACGGCATTCACGCCCCACTCCTGATAGGTTTGCTCATCGGTCAGCGCCAGGTCGGCAGCGGTTTTACCGGAAAAATAAGAGGAGAGGTAAACACGGTCATAAGCCAGTCGGCTTTCGCCACTTAATACCGTGATATGGCAGTTGTGCTCACTGTTAATCAGTTGCTCAACAAAGTGGTGACCCACCATACCATTACCAATAATAACGATGCGTTGTTGCCGTGATGAAATGTTCATTTCGTCTACCTTTTTTAAAGGCAAAAAAAAACCCACAACCATTCCTGGTTGTGGGCTTCGTTGCCTGTTTAAGCGTTTGCCAATCTGTTTGTGAAGACCCCTGTGTTGCGCTATTGCTTGCTATTGCTTGCTATTGCTTAACAACGAACATGCCACAAGAGTCTTGATGTAATTCTGATACCACTATAGCAATACAAGTTAAGTGCCAACATTTATAATTAATTATTTTCAATCACTTAGCTTTTTTCGCACTTCAATGCACCCTACTGACACGCACCAAAACGAAGCAAAATCCTATTATTGGTGCATCGCTTTGGCGGCTCTACGTGATGTCGAACAGCAGCACCAGCAGCACAATTACCATAATAGCCAGAATGCCAGAGATGCCCTGCCATGCCCTTACCGGGTGCCGCTCCATTAACGGTAGCGTGCGACCATACGCCGGATTAGGATGATGCAGGTCATAAACAAATTCCGACAAACTCTCGTAGCGCTTGTTAGCCTGGGGGTGACAAGCACGCTTTATAGTGGCATCCAGCCACGCTGGCACCGACACATTGCGCTGATTTAAGCTAATGTAACGCAGTTTAAGTAACCCTGAGTAACTGGTCTTTTTGGCCACGCTGGCATCATAGGGGTATTCCCCGGACAACAGGTAATACAGTAATACCGCTAAAGAGAATTGCTCGGCGCGCTCATCCGGCCACAGGCCAACGAAATACTCTGGCGCAGCAAACAGCAAATCGCCTGGAATAAACAACTGCTCGCTGGCCATTAAAAAGTTGTGACCGCAAAAGCTGGCAGCACCATAGTCAATCAGCGTAAGGGTATTGTTGTCGCCAACCAGCACATTCTCCGGACGAATATCCTGATGCAATATCCCCTGCCGGTGCAGTGCGGTTAAAGCGCCGGATAATTGCGTAGCCCAGTCTCTGAGTAACATCAGATCAGGAGCCCCGTTATCATCACGCCACTGCCGTAAACTAACGCCCGCGCTGTACGCAAGCACAATATAAAAACAGCTACGGGAAAACGTCTCACTGACGCCAGCAAGCAATTGCGGGTGAGCAACCCGCTTAGCCACCCACTCCTCTTTAATCATCTCATCTAAAAAGCCACTGTTATCCTGCATCGACACGGCAGGCACTTTAAGTACCACCTGTTCATTAGTGTGGTTGTGACGGGCAAGGTATACGCTACTGCGATCGGTTGTGCTTAGCTGCTTTTCCACACACCACTCGTCAATAACGCTGCTGGCTGTGATTGGGCTTTGAATAAATGGCAGGTAACCGGCCGACCCATAAGTCACTGGCACCGGCTTGTTAATAGCAGTAACGTTAACCGCAGCAATGGTCAGGTTATCAGTACAACCGAAATCCAGCGCCATATTGGCAACCTGTTCACAGCCCTTAGTTAAGTCGGTGTCAGCTTGTTGCAAAACGGCTAACCAGTCTTCGACGCTAAGTGTTTCGGCGATGCCGTCGGTCATCACCACAAAAATATCGCCGGGCAGAATATCCCTGGCACTAATATCGACATTTAACTCGGGTTTAATACCCAGTGCGTTACTGAGGTAATGATGGCCACCCTCACCTTGCTGACGATGATCTTCGGTACACAACTCGGCCTGGTGCTGACGCACATGATAAATACGGCTGTCGCCGCAGTGCAGTAATATGGCTTTATCGCCATACAGAAGCACGGCACTAAACGTACACACGTAGCCCTTATCCGGATTCTCCCGATAAGGGCTAAGCTGTGACTTGATATACAAGCGGGTATTAATGGTTCGCAGGACCAGCTCAGCGGCACGCGCCGGTGACCATACGTTGGCAGTCATCAGGTAATCGCGAACAAACTCATTAATAGCCAGTTCGCTGGCGTACTGACTTACCTGACTACTGCTGATCCCGTCTGCAACGGCGGCAATAACGCCACGCCGCTGCAAACGCGAAAAATCAGGCACTGTCACTGCGTGACAGTCCTGATTAATGGTTTTTATTCCTTTGCCGGAGAATGCTCCCCAGCGTACTTCAGGCATAAAAGCTTATACTTTATCGTTCACTTTCGCCGCCGGTACTGCTTTGTTAGTACCACCAGTAGCCAGTACACGCTTAGGTGCAGTTTTAACGTGCGTTGAATAAAGCGTCAGGCCAGTGAATGCTAACCCCCCTACCAGGTTACCCAGGGCGGTTGGGATCTCGTTCCAGATGAAATAGTCCATCACAGAGAAGTCACCACCCATGATCAGGCCAAACGGGAACAGGAACATGTTAACCACTGAGTGTTCAAACCCCATGAAGAAGAACAGCATGATAGGCATCCACATCGCCAGTACCTTACCGCTCACGTGGGTAGAAATCATCGCACCCACTACACCCAGTGATACCATCCAGTTACACAGCATGCCGCGGATAAAAATAGTAAACCAGCCTGCTGCACCGTACTCAGCATAACCCAGCGTACGCGCTTCACCGATACCCGCCACCTTGGTAGCAATAGCGCCGCCATCGGTGTTGTAACCCATGGTAAAGATAAACGACATCATAAAGGCAACGGTTAACGCACCGGCAAAGTTCCCCAGGAACACCAGCCCCCAGTTACGCAAAATTTGCGGCCAGGTAACCCCGGGCCGTTTGGCCAGCCAGGCCAGCGGTGCCAGTACAAACACACCGGTTAACAGGTCAAAGCCCATCAGATAAAGCATACAGAAACCAACCGGGAACAGGATAGCCCCAATCAGAAACACGCCGGTTTTCACGGCGATAGTAATAGCAAATACTGCCGCCAGCGCCAGAATAGCACCGGCCATAAAAGCACGAATTAACGTGTCGCGGGTCGACATGTAAATCTTCGATTCACCCGCATCAACCATTTTGGTTGCAAACTCAGAAGGTAGTAAATACGCCATATTAATCACCTAAATATATTGAACAAAAACACACCCACAAACACTTCATTACAATCGTCAGGCACAAAAAAAGGCGTCCGCACTCACTCCTGAGAAGTAAGTTGCGGACGCCTTTATCCGAATTCTTTTCCAATTGTAAAACCATTACGGTTTGCTGTTTTTACAAATACAATTTCGATGCCAATTCATATAAAAACAAATTAAATCTATTTATCAACAACTTAAAAATAATCTGTAATTTTTCAAAACGATTCCCCTTAAGCATAGCGCGCCACGATAGCGCAATTTCACCAATTAAGTGCATCCATTAACGGTACAACTTACTATGCTGCGGTTATTATTGCGCGTATTTTAGGCAAACCGTCCATTTACTGTTGATTTAAACCGCAAACAGCGCGCTTTATGACTAAAATATTACATAGGAATAAGAATTGCTTATCTCTCAGGTTTAACAGCCAGCGAATATTTCGGAGCGCCTGATGAGCAAACACAGTGACATTACCAAGCGATTTTTATTGTCAGCCAAGCATCAGGAAATTCAGGCATTACAGCATCTATCGTCAAACTGTCGCACGGTTAAAGCCGTAAAAGATATGATCCATCAGCTCCAGCGCGAACGTGGTTTAAGCAATGTATTCTTAGGTTCTAAGGGCGACCGGTTTGATGAGCAACGTCAGCAGCAAATTACCGCCAGTGAAGTCTGCGAGCAGGATTTACGCAGCCTGCTTAAGTCGCTTTACCTTGGCCAGCACGACAACGGCCAGTCCATGCGATTGCTTAGCAGTATCACCTTTGCCCTGCAGGGTATGGATCACTTACCCGATTTGCGCAATAAAATTGCTGCTCAGCAACTTACCCCGCTGGAATCCACCAACGCCTACTGCCGCTTAATTACCGGTTTACTCGACGTTGTTTTTGAGGCGGCCGATGTGGCCAGCGATCCAACCATGACCCGCCTGCTGGTAGCCCTGTTTAACTTTATGCAGGGTAAAGAATACGCCGGGCAGGAACGCGCCTGGGGCGCGATTGGCTTTGCTGAAAGTCACTTCGACAGTGATCTCGGAGATAGAATAAGCGCTCTCAGTGATTCACAGCAGCACTGTTTTGAAACCTTCGAAAACTTTGCCGATGACGAAGAAATGCAAATGTGGCAGTTACAGCAAACCAGCGACACGGCCACCCAGATCACCCGATTACGCGAAATGATCCAGTCGCTGGCCTCTGGCGGAGAATGCTCGGCTGAACTCAGCGAAATTTGGTACGACATCGCGACGCAGCGTATTGATGCCATGCAGTCAATTGAAGAGCACCTGACCGACCGCCTTACCGATCAGGCTACCCTGCGCATTCAACAGGCCGAAGAAGAGCTGCGTAATCATGAATTACTGATCGCAACACTGAACAGTTCACCACCACTTACTGATACGCCAATTACCATGCTTTACGACAATACGGTAAAGGGCCTCAAGGGGGCCGGAAGAGAAGCGAAAAAGCTGCCCGAGGGCTCTGCCCTGTCGGCGCATAAATCATTTTACGATCTTATCCGCGGCCAGGCTCAGCGCATCGAGGATATGGCAGATGAGCTCGGTGCCGCCAGACAGGCACTTAGTGAGCAAAAAGTGATTGACCGGGCCAAGTTGCTGTTGATGCAGCAGGGCAACTTGTCGGAGCAGCAGGCTTACCGCAAATTACAAAGCTCTGCCATGGAGCAAAATATGCGCCTTTCGGATCTGGCTCAGCGAGTAGTGAGCCGTGTTGGCTAATGACGCACTGCTAAAATTTTGCTATAAATCGCTGCCAACGTAATTAGCTAAAGGACATAGCCATGAAGAAGTACCTTGTTATCAGTCTGATAAGCCTGCTTGCCGGCTGTGCGAGTAACCAACTGACCACAGACTCACAGGCGGTAGACAGCGGGCTCGAACAACCGGCAGATGAGTCTGAGTTCGCATCACTCTGGACCCAGACAAAACGGGTAAATCCACAATATCCGATCAGCGCAGCAAAAGACGGTTTATCAGGTTGTGTGAATTTGTCATTTGTGGTTAACAATGAAGGCAGGGCTACGGAACAACAAGTGACCGACTCATTCCCTAAGGGCGTATTTGAAAAAAAGGCCATTGAGGCTTTAAAGCGGTGGCGCTGGAAACCCACAGCGGCTAACCCGGATAAACAGCCGGCCCGCTCTACCGTGCAGTTGGACTTTATGGTCCAGTACAGCAAAAACATCACCGTAGCAGAACAACGCTGTAGTATAAAGATACCTTCGTTTTAATAAAGATGGTGCGGCGATTAATGGATTCGTCACTTCCTCGCTTTTAAGGAGACCTCAGATGCGATTATGGACCTATCGACGTCCATTCAACTATGACAACAGCAACTATGAAGTCCACTATTCGTTTTCATTTACTACTTATACATCGCGGCTGTATAAAAACGGACACCTGATTGATGAGTTAACCGGTAACTTTATCGACGAGCTAAAAGTACTTACCCATACTGTCCACTCTGATAACGCAGGCAATACGCTAAAAGTGTCGGTGGGCTATATCAACTGGCTGACCGTTGGCATTGAGGTTTACCATAACCATGAGCGCATCTGCGCCAGTCACCCGGATAACGACATTTACTTTGCCGATAAGAAACTAAAAAAACTCGCCGGTACCCACGCACAAGAGACCGAAACACTCAAACAGGAACGCCAGAAACAAAGTGAACAGTGGCGCAAGAACAAACACTCTATCTTCGCCGATATCGGCTTAGGCGCGGCATTTTTTATTGTGTCCAAAACAACCGGCGACTTAACCGTGGCGGCATTTACCAGCATCGCTTTAGGCTTAGCTCTGGTGGTGGTACAGCGCTTTGTTAAAGTTGACTTACTCGGCGGCTTTGCTGTTTTTGGCACGGTTATGCTGTTGATATCCGCATTGTTATCGCTCACTTTCGACAGTGAGTTTTTTGTTCAGCTAAAAGGCACAATAATGGGAGTGCTGGGCGCACTGGTATTGCTAGTCGATGGCGTATTCCGTAAAGGGAGGTACTTCGCCCCTCGTTTTGAGCGTTACCTGAACTCACCGATAAAACATCAGCCATTTGTTATAGGGCTGAGTGTTCTCGGGCTAATGATGGCAGGCATTAATTACGCTGTGGCGACTCTGCTTACCGAAGATCAATGGTTAACCTACACCACGTTTATCGATATGCCCTTGTACCTCATTTTGTTTTTTATGTTGATATCGAAAACAAGCCAAAAAGAAGCGCCCGGAATCAGTAACCGGTAAGCTCCATATAGCCCTTTCCGGCATGACTGCCGCCAAATGAAATCGCTCCTTCGTAATAGGGATAGCGGCTGTCATTCCACTGGTCGGCTTTAAACGCTTCGGTGGTAATGTCGATTTGCTGCTTTGGGATACGAATTTGCCAGGTAACCGGGACTTCCCTGCCTGCCACCTCACTGGAGTTAACTGGTAAAATCTGCAGCTCATCCGGGCCAAGCGTTTGGGGCTCCCCCTGAGCACTGATTAACGTACCGGTGGTATAAGCCTCACTGCCCTCCACATACATGGTAAAGGCCATCAGTTTTCGCCCGTCGTCAAAATGCAGTGAAAACCAGTCCCAGCCCAAGGCGTCTTCATCAGCCAGTTGCGATGTCCATTCGTGATCGTACCAACCCATGCCGCTAACCTGATGGGTTATTCCATCCAGAGTGATCTGGCCGCTGGCGTTGATAAACGGCTGGCTGTAGTAGTAGGAACGATAGCGTCCGTCACCGGTTTTAAAACTCACGCCCTGTTGGCCGTGTTTTACAAAGGGCTTATCAGCAGTCAGATTCAGGGTAAGCGCCGCGGGGCCAGAAGTGGTGTTTAGCTCTGCAGGAAAAAGCGCTGCCTGCTGCTTACTCTGCCACTGCCAGTTATCGATATAAAACGCTACCGGCGTAGTGCTAAAACTGGCGATCCCCGTCCCCTGCTGAGCAAATTTCTCATCAAAATAATGCTGAGCCTGAGTATGCAACGAAGAATGCCCCATCCACACAATACCTTGCCCCCAATTCGAAGCCAGTTCAGGTCGGGCAAATTTGAATAACGTAAACTGATAATTAAACGGCTCGCCGGCATCATTCTCCAACAGCAGTGTTAAGTACCACCACTCAATCTGATAGCCCTGATGCGGGGCATGATCGGCGGGTAAAGACACAGGTTGTGCAATGCTTACCTGCGCCTGATTATCGGCCTTAAAACCACCAAAAAGAGAAGAGCGGTTGTCTTGTTGAGACTGCAACGGCACTGAAAAAGCACAGCTTATCACTAACAATAAAAGCAATAGCCTGTTCATAATGCCTCCTGTTGCGAATAAAACCTTGCCTGTAACCTGCCAAGCGGCAATGCCATAAGTAGCACTAACAAGCCCAGCCCGATTAGCAGACTTTGCATAATAATCATCGGGTCGAGGATCAGCGGATAGGTCCAGTGAAAGGCAAAACGATTCACCTTATTTACCAGCAGCCAGGCCAGTAACAGCGCGAATGGCAGAGCCAGCATTGCACAACTCACTGCAATAAAACAATACTGCGAAAACAATGACAGCTTGATACGAAACGGGCTGACGCCAACGCTGCGCAGCAGCAACAGCTGCGGTTTAATGTCCATCACCAGCAGCGTAATCGATACAAAGAACGACAGCGCGGCCACCAGCATAGTGACGAGGTTTAACGTGTCCGTGGTTAAAAATGTGCGGGAGAACACCATCATTGACTGCTCAATAAGGGTACTTCGCGAGATAAGACGTGCAGACTCACTGTGCTCGTTAAGCCAGCTTTCAAGGGCCGCCTCTTCTGAAGACGAAGCAAAAGCGGCATAAGCGGAAATATGCGCATACTCATTGGAGAGCAACGCCTCTGGCAGCAACACCTGAGCTTTAGGGTTACCGTAATCCGGATACACGCCTACTATTTCAAAGTCCTGCACCCCTGCGTTTAAATGCAGACTAACAGCATCGCCGGTACTAAGCCCCTGCCGATACGCCAGTTGTTGATTAATGAACACACCGCGCTGGGCATGAAAAGCAGACCAGGCCCAGCGCGACTGGTCATCAAGCATTAAATACTGCTGATATTTCGCACCATCGGGAAAACTGCGTACCTCAAGGGTTTGCCCGTTAACGCGAACGTCTTTGCCATAGCGGGCAAGCAATGGCACCGGCGCGCCTTCCTCTTTAGATAAATCCCCTTCAAAATCGGTATAAAAATAAAACGGTGCAAACAGGCGTTGCTCCAGCCATTGCTCCGTGGCCTGGCGAAAACTGTCGACCATCACATTCATGCCAATATTAGCCGCCAGCGCGATAAAAAATGCACAGGCCGCCAGTCTGGTGCGCTGCGACAGACTCACCGCATTGTGCATGCTCCAGTGCAGCAGCGGCTTTGTTGTACTTATCCGCCGTGCAACCAGGCTCATTAACTGCGGCATCAGCAACACAACCGTGGTGCAACCAGCAATCAGCACCAGACCAATATACAACAGCGCCTGTAGCTGACTGGCTACCAGCCACGCTCCAAGCGCCACTACAGCTAAGCTCAGCAACAGCCAGAAGTTATAGACCGGTTTAAAACGCTGCTTAAACACCGCCACCAGATAACTGCGCCGGGCCAGACTGTGCGCCAGACGTTGCCTGATCAACAGCCCCATTATCATCACCGCTATTGCACAAAACACAACGGCCATCAACATCAGGCGCGGCGTGGAAAACTGACCTCCGCTAAACTGCCCGTCCAGTAAAAAACGGTAAATGTTACTCAGCACCGGCGTGATAGCACTAACCAGAGAAGCCCCGGCAATGACTCCGCCGACCGCACCAACAAGCGCCAGGATAAACATTTCCAGTTGCAAGACCCGTAGTAATATTGCCTGACTAACGCCTAGCTGGCGCAGTTTTACCAACACCGGCGTACGCGCCGCCAACAGCAGGTTGAAGGCATTAAACACAATAAAAATGCTGACCAGCACCATCAGTGCGCCCATGGCCCACAGGTTGAGGCTGAAACTGTCACTCAGATTGCTGGCTGAGGAAGTCAACGTGAAGGGCGCTAATTGCAGGTGTGCAGGCAGTGATTCTTCCAGCAGCTTATACTGCTCGGGAGATAGTGCCCCAACCACCAGCAGGCCGCTTAGGGGATGGGTTTGTAAAGTGACGTCGTCACGGTAAAACTGATTGATATCCTCAATACCATTGAGCGCCGCCTGTTGAGCAAAGCTGTTTTGCTGAGACGTTGAGCGATTAGCGGCTGGCAACAGATTAAACAGCGTAACCGTATCAACCGCTAGCCGATCACCGGTTTGAGTGTAAGCCACTAAGGCGTTAAGCCCCTGCCGCCGAAGGGCTGCGTAATCAGAACGCGTAAGTGGGCTATTTTCACTGCGCGGAATGACATGAAAATTAATCGGTACATCACCCAGCGCAAACTGCTTTAACTGAGAGGATGCGCCGGCATTAATAAGTGTTACGGCTGTGAGGCCGGCGCTGGCAATAAAGATCGCCACAATGATTAGCATTGGCTCCCAAAAACGTTGGCGATAGGTAGCCAGTTGGGTGCGCAGCGCCAGGATAAGAACTCGCATGGACTGCGGCATTATACTTGCGCTAACCGGCCCTGATGGAGCCGATACTGAGTTTGAGCGCGCCTGGCAACATCCGAGCTGTGGGTTACGACCACCAATGCCGCGCCCTGCTCCTGACAATAATTAAACAGCAACTGGCTCACTATATCGCTGGTTTGCTCATCAAGGTTGCCGGTGGGCTCATCGGCAAGCACCACATCAGGCAGGTGGTTAAGCGCGCGGGCAATGGCAACCCGTTGCTGCTCGCCACCAGAGAGCATACTGACCGGCGCTTTGTGCCGATCCGCCAGTCCCAGATTGTTCAGCAAGGTTTGCTGGCGGGAGGCATTGTAGTTACCTTTTAAGCGAGCGGTAAAGGCCACGTTATCCCAAACATTAAAACAGTCCAGCAGATTAAACTGCTGAAAGATCACCCCAAGGTGATGCATTCTAAACGAATCGGCGGCTTCCTGGGATAAACGCTCTAACGCATGCCCGGCAATCACAATGGTGCCACCAGAGCTTTGTTCAAACCCCGCCAGTAAGGCCAGCAACGTGGATTTACCACAGCCGGATGCGCCCTGAATACTCACCGATTGCCCGGCGATAACATTCAGCGAAAGCTGGTCGATAATGGGGGAAGATGAGTCAGGGTAGTGTTTTAGAAGGTCAGATACTGCGATCATTATTCGATTTTGTTCCTTAATCGACTACACCTTACGAGGCGCTGTATACCTCTAGTTTAACGTAAATTAACCAATTTAAGATTAATTACAAGGTCACCAGATAGGCAGCATCAATGTTTTAGCAAAAAGCTTTTAGTCAAACACCACCACCGCCTGCCAGCTCAGCGCTACCAATCGTTCCTGTTCATCCCAAATTTTCGCCTCGGTGTGGGCATAGCCATTAGCGGCAAACCGGGTATTCACCTCATACGCAAACCAGGGGTTACCGGCAACGGGAATAAGCGGGTTCACAAACTCCAGATCCCAGCTTACCGTGCTCATCGGTGCCGGGGCTCCAAGTTGCTGCACCAATGCTGGCGGCCATGCATCAATTAACGCTATGAGGTGAGTAAGGCCAAATTGCTCTACCGGCGCGTGGTTGCGCATCCAGCCGAGATAATGACAGTGTGCGCTGCCGGTGAAAGGATGTTGCCCCTCTAACATTGCCAGATCGTAGTGATGAAAAAACCTCGGCAATTTATCTGCATCGGTTCCCATTAAGGTTGCCTTATCTGGTGGTTCAAATTGGTGCGAAGGCAGCTTGTTGATATGCAATTTCGAGGTTAGCTCAACACCATAACAGGCCTGAACACAAACGCTGACTTTGCCTGCCTGATTCAGCTTTACCAGATATTGCGACATATTGCGGCCGGAGCGTAACTGCTCTATGACGATTTCAAAGGGTTCATCAAATACCACCGGGCCAACAAAGTTAGTGTGAAATGTGCGCAAGACGCGATCCGGCGCGACTATCATGCTCAGTGCATAGTACACCATCGCCGCACTTATACCACCAAAGGCCGTACGCCCCTGCCCCCAGTCATCAGGCAAACCTGGGTGAGTTACCCGCCATTGGTTATCGCTTACAGCTGTAACGGCAGACATGCTCGCGAACAATTGATCAATGTGGTGCATCAGACTTTTGCTCCTTTTTACCAGTTATTAGAATGTTAATAGACACTTAACACTAGGGCGTGTTGATCTTTCGTGAGTAATTTTTAAACAGCATGGTAAAGGGTTATAATTTGCTTCGCCAAAAGTAAAACCA
>TARA_B100000963_G_scaffold289709_1_pt1 | contig 61517 bp, 51 predicted proteins | sample TARA_B100000963 | Tara Oceans TARA_B100000963 (sample SAMEA2622097) | marine metagenome | biome: marine biome (ENVO:00000447); feature: surface water layer (ENVO:00002042); material: "saline water (ENVO:00002010), including plankton (ENVO:xxxxxxxx)" | depth 5 m | reverse complement strand
TTTTTTTTAAATTATTAATATCAAAATTATAATTTAATTCATTGCTGAATTATCTTTGTGAATCTTTTTGTTTGAATTATGAATAGCAATTTATTACAATCTCAATTTAACATTTCGGTATTCTTAAATGATATAATGCAGCTGACTAAATTTAGATTAACATTAAGTGTTGTATTCTCCTCCATAGCTGGATATCTTCTTGCAACAAATACTATTAATGTTTCAATTATTCTTTTATTATTTTTTGGTGGATTTTCCATAGTAGGAGCTTCAAATATTATTAATCAAATTCTTGAAAAAGATTTAGATAAATTAATGACCAGAACAAAAAACAGACCACTTCCAAATAAAAGGATATCTATGAAGTTTGCGATTTATTTTTCAATAATTATGATTTTTTTTGGGATTTATTTATTGAATGAAATTAATTTTAAAACTGCATTTTTTTCTTTTGTTTCACTTTTGATTTATACACTTATTTACACGCCATTGAAGACCAAAACTCCATTTAGTGTATTTTTTGGGGCTATACCTGGAGCTTTACCATTCATGTTAGGCTGGATAGCTCATTCAAATAAGTTTGGAATTGAACCAGGAATTTTATTTATGATTCAGTTTTTTTGGCAATTTCCACACTTTTGGTCAATTGGTTGGGTTTTAAATGACGATTATAAAAAGGCAGGATTTAAGATGTTGCCATCTGGAAATAAAGACAAAAAAACAGGTTTATTAATTTTAACATACACTATGTGGATGATTTTGATATCAATAACGCCAATTTCAGATTATTCTGGTTCACTAAATTTAGGTTATTTTTCATCTTTAGTTATTATTTTTTTAGGACTTGTAATGTTCTATTTTGCAATTGATTTGATAATTAAAAGATCAGTCAAATCAGCAAAAAAGCTTATGTTTTCAAGTATAATTTATATAACCTTACTTCAAGTTATTTATGTTTTAGATAAAATTTTAAATGGATATGTATTATGAAAATCAATCAAAAAAATTATCGTGCCAAGAAAATGATGTTGTGGTTTGCAATGATCAGTATGTCAATGACTTTTGCTGGACTAACAAGTTCTTATGTTGTAAGTAGTAGAAGAGATGATTGGTTAAATAATTTTGATTTGCCAATTGAATTTTTGATTAGCGCAATTCTTATAATAACCAGCAGTTTAACTATACACATTGCTAAAAAATTTATGTTAAAAGGGGATAATTTTAAACAACTTATTTTTTTATGGTCAACTATATCTATAGCTATTGCTTTCTTGATTTTTCAATTTATTGGGTTTTCAAAAATTATTGACATGGGATACTATTTTACAGGTCCTGAAAGTTCAATAACAACCTCTTTTATTTATGTTTTAGTTTTAATTCATATGCTTCATTTTGTTGCTGGAATAATCACACTTATTGTTGTTACATATTATAGTCATTTTAAAGTATATAATTCAGTAAACAAAATTGGATTTGAATTAGCTACTATTTTTTGGCATTTTCTGGATATTCTATGGATATATTTATATGTTTTTGTTGTAGCAATCAACTAAAAAAATTAAATTTGTAAAAAAAAAAATAAGATTTTGTCAGCAGAATCATTAGCTATAAAAAACACGAAACACTCAGATTTTTCCGAACACGGCAATGATGCAATGAAAGCTAGTTATGGTAAGTTAATGATGTGGTTTTTTATAATATCTGATGCTTTAACTTTTTCTGGTTTTCTTGTTTCATATGGTTTTGCAAGATTTAAGTATATTGATTCTTGGCCTATTGCCGATGAGGTTTTTACTCATTTCCCATTTCTCCATGGTGTTGAAGCTCCAATGTATTATGTAGCATTTATGACTTTTATTTTGATCGTTTCGTCTGTAACAATGGTTCTTGCAGTTGATGCAGGACATAATATGCAAAAAAATAAAGTTACCTTATATATGTTTTTAACAATTGTTTTTGGGGCTATATTTGTTGGCTCGCAAGCTTGGGAATGGAATACCTTTATTAAGGGTGATTATGGAGCACTTGAGACCAGAGGAGGCCAAATTCTTCAATTTGTAAATTCTGAAACTGGAAAAAGAGCTTCAATAAAAGATTTTTCGATCAAACTTGAATCTGATAGATTAAATCACAATTCAAGTGTAGGTGTTTGGTATCAGACCGGAAGTTCTTTACCATCATTTAGTTTAGATGAGGTAAAAGAAGGATTTAAATCGAACAATAATTTATTGGTTAGAATTCAAAACCTTGATTCTAAGGGTAAAAAAGTTATTTTAAATAGGTCAGAATCGTTGTCTAAAATTCAGGACGCAACTGGTGTTGTTGAAGGAGCAAACCTTATTCACAATGAATACGGCCATAGATTATTTGCAGATTTTTTCTTTTTTATAACTGGCTTTCATGGGTTTCATGTTTTTTCAGGAGTTGTAATTAATATAATAATTTTTTTCAATGTTATTATTGGAACTTACGAGAAAAGAGGTCATTACGAAATGGTTGAAAAAGTTGGACTTTACTGGCACTTTGTTGACTTAGTATGGGTATTTGTTTTTACATTTTTTTATCTGGTATAGTTTATGGGACACGGTGATCAAAAATTAGCTATTTTCAGAGGCTTTTTAAAATTTAAATCCAATGTCCAAAAGATATGGGGAGTTTTGATTTTTTTGTCAATTGTCACAACTGTAGAAGTTGTTTTGGGTATCATAAAACCAGAGTTTCTATTAAAATCATTTTTGAAAATGAAATTATTAAATTGGATATTTTTAATTCTAACCATCGTCAAAGCTTATTATATTGCATGGGATTTTATGCATATTAGAGATGAAAAAAGTTCTTTAAAAAATTCAATTGTTCTACCATTAGTTTTTTTAATTCCATATTTAGCTTTTATTATCTTGCTAGAGGCAGATTATATTTTTGATATTATGAAAGATGGAATTATAAGTTGGAATTTCTAGTAATTTTAAATGAATAAAAAATTCAATAAATATTTTGTTTTAAGTGTTTTATTTTTTTTCCCAATAGTTGTTTACCTATTTTTTGCATCTGGCGTAAATAACTTTGCAAAACTCCCAATTTTAACAACTAGTGTCAGTGATTTTTCCGGCTTGTCCTCATTGAATGGAAGTAAAATTGAGTTGAAAAATAAAATTACGGTTTTAGGATTTTGGGGTTCTGATGTCACTAGCAAGAAAGTTGATGGTTTCAATTTAAATCAAAAAATTTATAAGAGATTTTATGAATTTAAAGATTTTCAGTTTGTTTTTGTTATAGATAGTTCTGAAATTAATAAAATCAATGATTTCAAAAAAGACCTTTCTATTGGTTTAGGTTCAGATTTATCTAATTGGAGATTTTTGATAGCAAATAAAAAGCAAATGGACAATTTATTTAATGCACTTCAAACTGATCTTAGTTTGTCTGACTTAATGTCTATTTCAACAGTATTTATAATTGATAAGTCGAAAAATTTAAGGGGAAGAGATGACGACGACGATATTGGCACGTTATTTGGATATAATTCTTCATCTGTGGCTGAAATAAACAATAAAATGGTTGATGATGTAAAAGTAATTTTAGCTGAATATAGGTTAGCATTAAAAAAAAATAATGTATTTAAAGATTAAAATCTGATAATGGTTAATAAGAAATCATATATTGGTTTAATAATAATTATTGCTATTTTTTCATTGATCTTTATCCCAAAGATTTCTGTAAGATTAAAAAAAGGTCAGGTTGTATCAAATAATAGAACCGTCAATTTAAGTGAAAAGCCTTTGTCTTTTATTCAAATTAACCAAGAAAAAAGAAAAGTTCCTGAGTTTATTTTTTTAAATCAGGACAGCTTGTATGTTTCTAATTCTGATTTTATTGGAAAAGTTTTTTTAATTGAATTTTTTTTTACTAAATGTCCAACAATTTGTCCAATAATGAATAATAATTTAAAAAAATTACATAATTATTTTTCAAATGAGGACGATTTCAAAATCGTTTCTATAACTGTTGATCCTCAAAATGACACCCCTTATGTTTTAAAAAGGTACTCTGAAAATTTTGTTGAAAATTCAAATAAATGGAGTTTTTTAACTGGTGAACAAGATAAAATTTATAATTTGGCAAATAACGGATTTAATTTGTTAGCTCAAATTAATCCTAATGTTGCCGGCGGTTTTGAACACCAGGGTTATTTTGCTTTAATTGACAAGAAAGGCTTCATAAGATCTAGAGACGACAAGTTTGGCAATCCAATAATATATTATAGCGGAGTTGATAATGTAAATGCTTCAATTCAAGGAACTGAAATGTTACAAGAAGATATTAAATTATTATTAAAAGAAGATTAAATGCAAAATATTGAAAAAAGAATAGAAAAATTAAAATATAAAAAACTTATTACAATTATTTCAATTCTTATACCTGTTGTTGTTGCAATTCTTTTTAGAATAAGAATAGAAAATGTCGACGAGTTACTTTTTTTACCCCCTATTTATGCAACGATAAATGGATTCACAGCAATTGTACTTTTATTTGCCTTTTGGGCCATTAAAAATAAAAAAATAAATCTACATCAAAATTTAATGAAAATCGCAATATTATTATCTGCTGTTTTTTTAGTTATGTATGTTGCTTATCATTTAACATCAGACCCAACTCCTTTTGGAGGTGAAGGTCCAATTAAATATATGTATTACTTCATTTTAATTTCTCACATTTTGTTATCAATTGGAATTATTCCTCTTGTATTAATTTCTTATGCTAGAGCAATATCAAAGCAATTTCAGAATCACAAGAGAATAGCCAGAATTACATTTCCAATTTGGCTATATATAACCATTACAGGAGTAATAATATATGTTATGATTTCGCCTTACTATTGAATTATGAAAAAACTTTTATTTGTAACTATTTTAATATTAAATTTTAATGAGGTTTATTCCCAATGCTCAATGTGTAGAGCAGTTTTGGAATCTGAGGATGCCTTAGAGACCGCAAAAGGCATCAATGACGGAATAGTTTATTTGATGACAATACCATATATTTTAGTTGGTCTAGTTGGTTATATTGTTTATAGACAACTAAGGAAATAATCGTTTATATTCATCAGGTTAATATTCAAATATAATTATTTAACATTTATTTAATTTTTCACCACCATTTTAAGCTTTAATTGTTATTATTTAATTTAATTTTGCATATAATTTTATAAAATTAATTTATGAATAAATTCAATTTAAGTGTAGTTTTATGTTAGAGCTAAATAGTCTTCACAAGTCTTACAAAATGGGCTCTAATTACCTTCACGTTCTAAAAGGAATTAATTTTAAAGTAAATGAGGGTGAACTTGTTGCTATAATGGGGTCATCTGGATCAGGAAAATCTACACTACTTAATATTCTTGGAATGCTTGATTCAGCTGATAAAGGAACTTATTTTTTAGATAAAATAGAAATTAAGAATTTAGATGAAACTAAAGCAGCTAGATATAGAAATGAGTTTTTGGGATTTGTTTTTCAATCCTTTAATTTAATTAATTATAAAAATGCAGTTGAAAATGTTGCATTGCCATTGTATTACCGAGGGATAGCTAGAAAAAAAAGACAATCTGAGGCTCTAAACTTTCTTGACAAGGTTGGTTTATCAAATTGGTCTAAACATTTACCAAGTGAGTTGTCTGGTGGTCAAAAACAGAGAGTTGCAATTGCAAGAGCTTTAGTTTCAAATCCAAAAGTTTTACTTGCTGACGAACCAACTGGAGCTCTCGATTCAAAAACCTCAAATGAGGTTATGTCAATAATTCAAAAAATTAATAATGAGGGAAAAACCATACTAGTTGTTACCCATGAGGAAGAGATAGCTAAAATGTGTAAAAGAGTTGTAAAATTAAAAGATGGTCTTATAATTGAAGATAAATATATAAAACAAAAATTATTGTAATATGTTTTCAAGAGACACTTGGATTGAAATTTTTGATACTATTACAAAAAATAAATTAAGAACTTTTTTGTCAGGATTTACAGTTGCACTAGGAATTTTTATATTCGTTGTTTTATTTGGATTTGGTAATGGCTTAAAAAACCAGTTTAAAGAATTTTTTTTGGATGATGCAACAAACGTGCTCACAATTTTTCCTGGTAAAACGTCTAAACCTTTCATGGGATTTAAATCAAAAAGACAAATTAGGTTTGAGAATAGCGACCTATTGGGCATAAAGGAAAATTTCACCTTTTTTCTTGAAAATATTTCTCCTAGAATTACTAGATATGCCCAGGTAACATACCAACTTGAATCCAATAATTATCGAACAAAAGGCGTATCTCCTTCAGAACAATATTTCGAAAAAAATATTGTTACAGGTGGAAGATATATTAACTCAAAGGATGTTAAAAATAAAGAAAAGTATGCTGTTATTGGTAGATTAGTTGTTCAAGATCTATTTAAACCTAATGAAAACCCTATTGGAAAATTTATAAATATTGATTCAAGTGTATTTAAAGTAATAGGTGTATTTAAAGACTTAGGGGGTGATAACGAAGAAAGAGTTGTTGTAATTCCATACACAACTAGACAACTTATTGAAAAAAATAATAATTACATTGACCAGATAAGAGTTTCCTATAAAAGAGAACTCGGATATATTGGAGGAATTGGATTTGAAAATAAATTAAAAATTTTTCTCAAAGAGAAAAAATATATTGACCCAACCGATACAAAAGGAATTTTCATTAGAAATGTTTCAAAAGAGTTGAAGCAGAATCAAGATTTTTCAACTGTACTCCAGTATATAATTACATTTGTTGGAATAGGAACATTAATTGCTGGTGTAATCGGAATTTCTAATATAATGGTTTTTGTTGTAAAGGAAAGAACTAAAGAATTAGGAATTAGAAAGGCCCTTGGTGCAACCCCTAATTCTGTAATAGGCACCATATTGATAGAATCAATTTTTATAACTACAATTTTTGGTTATATGGGAATGTTTGCTGGTATTATTTTGTTAAATAGTTTGGGCTCAACTTTAGCTGAAAATTATTTTATTAAAGATCCCTTTATAAATGTTTCAACTGCTGTTTTTGCCACAATTATTTTAATTATTTTTGGAGCAATTGCAGGTTATATTCCAGCTAAGAGGGCCTCTGAAATTAAACCTATAGTTGCATTAAGAGATGAATAGTTTAAAAATGCTTTTTGATTTAGAAATTTGGCAGGAGATTTTTGGGTCAATAAAAAAAAATAAAATTAGGACAGTAATAACTGTTGTTGGAGTTTTGTGGGGAATCTTTATTTATGTTGTTCTATCAGGAGCAGCAAAAGGTCTTGATAATGGATTTGAAAGACAGTTTAGCAATGTTGCAATTAATTCTCTATTTGTTTGGGCTGAATCAACAAGCATTCCTTATGAGGGTTTTAAAATTGGAAGGTTTCCTCGATTAAAGCTTGATGATGTTGAAATTTTAAAAAAAAGAATTCCTGAAATTAAATATATCGTACCTAGAAATGCGAGAGGAACATTTAGTGGTGGTAGTCCTGCTAATATTGTTAGAGGAGGCAATTCTGGTAATTATGCAATTTATGGCGATTATCCTGATTTTATAAAAATTGCAACAAAAGATATTTACGATGGAGGAAGATTTATAAATGAATCCGACATAAAAAATAATAGAAAGGTTTGTGTAATAGGAGAAAGAACTTTAACTGAATTATTTGACACGGAAGAAAATCCAATTGGACAATACGTAAGAATAGATAATGTCTATTTTAAGGTTATTGGTGTTTCTGTATTTAGACAAGGAAGTCCTTTTGACTCTGATTCAGATGTTTTTATTCCTTTTTCCACATATCAAAATTTATATAATACTGGAAACAAAGTTGATTGGTTTAATATCGCTGCATACGAAAATGCAGATGTTATCGAAGTTGAAAAAAAGATAAAATCTACACTTAAAAGAATTCATAGAGTACATCCGAATGATAAAAGAGCATTTGGATCATTTAATCTCGGAGAAATTTTTAATAAGATTTTTGGTTTTGCTAAAGGAATGACTTTTTTATCAATGGTTGTTGGAATAGCAACAATTCTCGCTGGGGTTATTGGGATAGGAAATATATTATTAATATCAGTAAAGGAAAGAACAAAGGAATTAGGTGTTAGAAGGGCACTAGGGGCAACTCCCAATGAAATAAGAGGTCAAATACTTTTAGAAAGTGTTTTTTTAACTATTTCCTCGGGTATTATTGGAATTGTTTTAGCTTCGTTTGTATTAGCTATCATTAATTATCATACATTGGATTTAAATGATTTTCCATATACAAACCCAACAGTTCCAATAAAATTTATTTCATTAGCATTATTTTTAATGGTAGCTTTGGGAACAATTATTGGTTTAATTCCTGCTCAAAGAGCAGTAAGTATAAAACCTATAGACGCATTAAGAGAGGAATAACTTTAAATAATTAAATTAAAATGAAAATTATTCGTTACATTATTATTTTTATTGGAGTTGGTGGAATATTATTTGCTGCATCATACTTTATTAAAACAAACAATAAGTCTAAAAATACTTATAAGACAGAGTTACCAGAATTCAGAAATATAATAAAAAAAACAGTTGCTACTGGGAAGGTTATTCCAGAAGATGAAATTGAAATAAAGCCTCAGATTTCAGGGATAGTTGATGAACTCTATGTTGAGGAGGGTGATTTAATTCAAAACGGAGATTTGATTGCTAAAATTAAAGTTGTTCCAAACGAACAATCTCTTAATAGCTCAAAAGGAAGATTAGAAAGAGCAAAAATTAATTTAGAAAACGCACAAATAGAATTTGATAGAAATAAATCCCTGTATAAAGATAATGTTATAACAAAAAGAGAATTTGAAACAGTTGAATTGAATTATAATCAATCCAAACAAGAGGTTTCAAATGCTTATGCAGATCTCCAAATAATAAAATTAGGTTCAGTTGGAGGATCCTCAATTGCGAATACTAATATTAGATCAACCATTGATGGCACAGTTTTGGAAATACCAGTAAAATTAGGGCAGCAAGTTACTGAAAGTAACAATTTCAACCCGGGAACAACTATAGCAATAATTGCAGATTTAAAAAAAATGATTTTTGAGGGTAAAGTTGACGAATCAGAAGTTGGGAAGCTAAAAAATGGTATGCCCCTTGATATAAATTTAGGTGCTGTTCAAAATCAAAAATTTAAAGCTAATTTAAGGTTTATAGCTCCAAAAGGCAATGAAGAGAGCGGTGCTGTAAAATTTAAAATTGAGGGAGTTGTTTATTTAGATAGTTTGGATGTTGTAAGGGCAGGCTATAGTGCAAATGCATCTATGATTTTAGAAAAAAAGGATAGTGTTTTGTCTATTTCTGAATCGGTTGTTCAATATGACAGAAAAACTGGTCAGTCGTATGTCGAAATTGAGATCTTAGAACAAAAGTTTGAGAGGAAAGATATTTTTACTGGAATTTCTGATGGAATTAATGTTGAAGTATTAAGCGGGATAAGTGAAATTGATAAAATTAAAATTTGGAATATCACTGAACCTTACGAGGAGGAACGTGGATTTGGAAAAAATTGATGGTCAGAAAATGAATGGTTTTTTAAAGTATCTTCTTTATTTTTTTTCTTTAAGTTTAAATGTGATTTATTCACAAAAATTAGTCCTAAATCTTGAGGAATGTGTCCTGCTTGCATACCAAAAAAATATCTCTATTGTGCAGAGTGAGTTGCAATTAAAAAATTCAAATATTGACTTAATTTCTGCAAAAGCAAATTTTTTTCCAAATTTAAATGCATCAGTAAATCATGCTTGGAACTATGGACTTAACCAAAATATAACTACAGGTATTTTTGAAAACTTAACTACTCAATTTTCCTCTATGAATGTGAATTTTAATGTTGACATTTTTAAAGGGTTTGAAAACATTAGACGATTGCATAGAGCTAACTTATCTGTAATAGCTCAGCAGTATAATATAGAAAAGATTAAAGATGATATAGGATTACTAGTTGCTAATTCCTATTTACAAGTTATGTTTAATAAGGAGATTTTTAAGGTTAGTAAAGAGCAACTCGATGTTACAAGAAAAGAGCTAGAAAGAGCAAAAATACTTTTGACTGCTGGTTTGATAGTAAAGGGTGATTTGATTGATATTGAAGCATCTTTGGCAAATCAGGAACAAAATTTAGTACAGGCAGAAAATAGTCTTAGATTGGTTAAAATTAATTTAGCCCAGCTTTTGAGAATAACTGACTACGAAAATTTTGATACTGCTGACGAAGATTTGGATTTACCTTTTACTGAAATATTTAATGAAACCCCAAAAAGTATTTATACTAAAGCACTTACAGAACGAAATGAAATAAAATTATCTGTTGCTAATTTAGAGATTGCCGAAACTGATCTTCTTTTATCCAAGTCTAGACTGCAACCTTCGTTAACGGCTTTTTACAGTTACAGTTCAAGAATTTCTTACAGTGATAGACTTATCCCGTCAGGAGAATTTGAAACTGTTCCAATTGGAAAGTTAGCATCAAATTCCGAACCAGTTATATCAACTATTGAAAAAAGAAATGTAGTTGGTCCAATGTCTGTAATTGATCAGTTCAAACTTAATGACGGGCATAATTTTGGTTTGCAACTCAGTATACCAATCTTTAATAAATTAGTAGTAAGAAATAATATTAAAAAAAGTAATATTCAATTGGAATCATTTCAAAACCAACATGAGCAAATTAAACTTGATCTGGAAAATACCATCTATCAAGCTTATAATGACACAAAAGCATCATATAAATTTTATCAAGCCTCAAAAAAAACTGTTTCAGCAAGAAAAGATGCTTTTCAAAATGCTCAAAAAAAGTTTGAATCCGGCACTATTAATTCTTTTGATTATGCACAAATAAAACAGAGGTATGATTCATCTTTGTCTGATCAAATTAGAGCTAAATTTGATTATATTTTTAAATTAAAAGTTCTCGAATTTTATTTTGGTTTAAAAATTACCATATAAAATGGGATTTATTCTGAACATAGAGTCTTCATCAACAAACTGCTCAATTTCAATTTCAAAAAACGGAAAGTTAATCGATTATATTGAAAAGAACGATCCTAAGTATAGACAAAGTGCCATTATGCATCAAAACATATTAGATTTAATTAAAAAAAATAATTTAAATATAAATGATTTTGCTGCTGTTGCAATTAGCAAGGGTCCAGGTTCTTATACAGGCTTAAGGGTTGGCTTATCATCTGCAAAAGGTCTGTGCTATGCATTAGATATTCCATTAATTTCAATAAATACACTTGAAATTATTGCTGCTGGACTTAGATCAGAAGTTAAAGGAAATATAGTTTCATTAGTTCATGCAAGGGAGGATGAATTTTATTATATAATATACAATAATAAAATGCAAATCATCAAGCAAACATCAGTTGAATTTCTAAATTCAAATTCATTTTTAAAATTTTATGGAGAATACAATCTAAATATTATTGGTTCGGGAATTGACATTTGCAAAAAAATTATAAAAAATAAAAAAATTAATTATCCTGACTGCGAATCACTTCCTTCATCAAAAAATATGGTTATATTATCTGAAAAAAAGTTTAAAAAGGAAGATTTTGAAAATTTAATTTATTTTGAACCTAACTACATGAAAAATTTTCATCTAAACAAAAAAAAATAGTTATTCATTAACTGCCATTACGGTTTCAACAGCTCCAGGAAGCATTTCTTTCAGAATATTTTCAATTCCATTTTTAAGAGTTATTGTTGATGAGGGGCAACCACTGCATGCACCTTGTAAAATTACGTTAACAACTTTATCTCTTTTATTATATGAATCAAAAAGAATATTACCCCCATCAGATGCGACAGCAGGTTTAACATATTCATCTAAAATTTGAATAATTTTTTTTGAGGTAATATCTGTAGATTTAAAATTCTGGTTTTTATTGTCTGAATTAAAATCCATCAATTGATCTCTAAAATCGTTGAGTTTTTTATTAAGATAAGTTTTGATTAATTCTTTTGTATCTAGAACTTTTTCATTCCATTCAGAATCTTCTACTTTAGTTATTGATATATAATTTTCATTAATAAAAATTTCATTAATAAAATCAAATTTAAACAGATTGTCAATTAAATCAATTTTAGTTAATCTATTTTCTTTAAAATCATAAATTTTTTTTGCTAAAATTTTATTAGATACAAATTTCATTACATTTGGATTTGGTGTACTTTCTGCATAAACAGTGACAGATTTGCTAGTTTGATTTTTTAAGGTAATTTCAAAATCCTCGCTATTTAAATAATTTTCAATTTCTGCTGCAACCTCATCTATGACATCATCCCACTTTAAAATATCAAATCGTTCTAATTTAATAGCAAGACTAGACAATTCAACAACTTTTACAAATGGTAAATAAAATAATTTTTGGACCAATGGAAAATTATTTGCATCCTCAATTGATTGAAATTTCATTGTTTTATCAATTTTCAATCCGTCACTTAAATTAAAAATTGCAAATTTATCATTTTGATCGATTTTATATTTTACTTTGTATTGTTTCATATTATTTACAAAATTAAAAATTTATATATAATGTTGATTAAAATAATTAGAGGTTTTAAACCAAAGTGGGGAGAAAATTGTTTTTTTGCCGAAAATTCTTCAATTATAGGGGACGTTATTTTAGGAGATAATTGCTCCGTTTGGTTCAATTCAGTAATAAGAGGTGATGTAAATAAAATAAGGATAGGAAATAATGTTAATATTCAAGATGGTGCAGTAGTTCATGGAACATACCAAAAATCATCAACTAAAATTGGAAATAATGTTTCAATTGGTCATAACTCAATTATTCATGGGTGTGAACTGAAAAGTAACGTATTGATTGGAATGGGAAGTATAATTATGGATGATTCAATAATTAAAAGTAATTCAATAGTAGCTGCTGGAAGTGTAGTAATTCAAAAAACAATAAGTGAGGAAAATTCTATTTATGCTGGAATTCCTGCAAAAAAAATAAAGGACATATCTGAGGAATTGATAACAAATGAAATTGACAGAATAGCTAAAAATTATATAAAATATTCAGGCTGGTATAAATAATTTAAATTTTAATTTTTTTTAAATTTTTATTAATTAAAATTCTACTTTTTGCAGGGTTTCCTGTGTAAAAAAATAAATTAGACCTGTTTCTCTTTGAATTTGAAAGTAATCTTTCGTTATTTAAAATTCTTTTTGTTTGAAAAGCTATGGCCTCACTTGTATCAATTATTGTCATTTTATTTTTTATTATTTTTTTAATTTGATTAACTAAAAAAGTATAATGTGTGCAACCCAAAACCAAAACGTCAGCATTTTCTTTTATCATAGGATCTATTAAAGATTTGAGAACTTTTAAGGTTGAATTTTTTTCAATATTGTCGTTCTCTATTAATTCTATTAAATCTTTACCCTCTTTGGAAATTATCTTTATATTTTTAATAATCTTTTTTGATGTTTTTTTAAAAAGATAGCTCGATATTGTTGATTTCGTAGCCAGAACTCCTATAACTCCTGATTTTGTTTTCAAAGAGGCAGGTATAACTCCTGGCTCAACTCCTATGATTGGAATACTGTATTTTTTCCTTAAAAAATTTATAAGGTTAGTAGTGACAGTATTGCATGCAATAATAATGGCTTTGGATTTTTTTGAAATTAAAAAATTGATTATTTCAATACTCCTGTTCTTAAGTTTTGATTCAGTTAAATATCCATAAGGAGAATATTTATTGTCCAAAACATAGATTATTTTTTCTCTTGGAATGACCTTTTTTAAAGTAATAAAAATAGAAAAGCCACCAATTCCAGAATCAAAAAGGCCAATTGGATTTGAACTTAAATTGGACAATTTTAAATAAAAATATTAAAAACCGAGCTCGCTTTTAACCTCTGACATAAGATCTTTACCATTAGCCATAATTACACTTCCTCCAGCGCTTGCATCTAAAACATAGTCGAATCCTTGTGATTTGGCAATTTTTTCAATTGCGGATCTGGCTTTTTCATAAAGCGGTTTCATCATTTCAACTTGTTTTTTTTGCAAATCTTGGGTAGCGGTTTCTCTGTAAGATTGAATATTTTGTTGCATAGTTTCAAGTTCTTTTTGTCTAGCCTGATTTGTCACTTCTGTTTGGTTTTCTGCATCAGCAGCGTAGGATTGAGCCTTTGTTTGAAATTCTTTAATTGTATTTTCAATTTCAGTTGTGTAAGTTTTTTCAAGCTGAGCTAATTCCTTTTGTTTAGCTATAACTTCAGGCATTTCACTAATTAGCTGCTGTGTATTAATGTGAGCGACTTTAACTTGAGATTTTAATGATGGAATCATTAAAAATGAAATCAAAATAAATGAGAAAATATTTTTTAAATTCATAATTAAATTTTTAGTCAGTTTTTGTTATTTCTTTCTTCTAAAAGCTTTTTTCTTGCTTTATTTCTTTCTTGAATATTTATTTTTCTTAATACCAATTGGCTAATATCGTAATTTTTTGTGGAATATAGCATAACTAAGTCGGAAGATCTGTCAAAAATGAAGTCATACCTTTTTTCTTTAGCTATATCTCTAACTGCAGACATAACCTGATCTTGAATTGGTTTGATTAATTTAAGTCTTTCTTTAATTAAGTCACCTTTTGGACCGAACCTTTTTTCTTGTAAAAAAATTATTCCTGATGCAAAATCGTTTATTTCATTGTTTCTGTCAGCAATTAGCTCTTGAGTTAGTAATACTCTCTCTGAGTTAAGTTCGTCTTGATATCTCTTGAGTTGAATTTTTTGAAGTTCAATTTCTTTTTTCCAAACCACAATTTTTTGATCTATAATTTTTTTAGCAATTTTATATTCATCGATATTTTCAAGAATTAAATCCATATCAATATAACCTATTCGGGCTCCTTTTTGTGCACTTAATATTTGAGTTACTAAAACAATAAAAAAAATTATTTTTAGCTTCATAAATTTTAAAATTGTTGACCTATTATGAAATGGGTTTCCCATCCGTTAGGTGAATTTATTAAATTATTTGCATTATCAAATCCATAACCAAAATCTATGCCAAGTAATCCGAAAGCAGGCATAAAAATTCTAACTCCAAACCCTGCAGATCTTTTTGAGTTAAAAGGGTTAAACTCTTTAAATGAATCATAGCCATTTCCAGATTCTAAAAAACTCAATGCAAATATTGATGCCGCAGGTTTAAGTGAAATTGGATATCTTAACTCCATAGTAAATTTATTATAAAGCACTGACCCATTATTTGTTGAAAGTGACTGGTTTTCATAACCTCTTAATGAAATATTTTCCCTGCCATCTAATGAATAATTCATCATACCATCTCCGCCTAAATAAAATCTCTCGAAAGGTATATTACCTCTATTGTTGTTATATGCTCCAAGAAAACCAAATTCGGTCTTTGTCTTAAGTACAAGTTTATTTATTAAAGTTGTATACCATTCTCCTAAAAACTTAATTTTATAAAATTCTAACCATCTAAATTTTTCTTGATCAATCTTTGCTTGATCTGGTGATGCTACTCCATTAATTATTTTTTGAAATTTTTTATCGTTGCCAAGATTGTTATAGTCAACACCAGATATCAAAGAATAAGGAGGTGTAAGTTTTGCACTGATAATAAAATTAGAACCACCAACTGGAAAAATCGGATTTGTATATGTATTATTTCTGCTTAAAGAAACTGTATAAGCAATATTATTAGATGTACCATCACCAAATGTAAACAATCCTGTGTAATAGTTATTTAAGTTGTAATATTGATAAGACAGAGTTTGAGACAAAGTAAAATAATCGTCAGGAATCTGAAGTCTTTTTGCTAGACCAATTGAAATACTACTAATTTCAAAAAACTGGCTTTTGTCAGCTCTTCCAGTAAAATAGTCATATCTATATTGTGTTGTTCTTGATAATGATGTTGAAAATTGCACAGGTTGTCTTCCTCCTAGCCATGGCTCAGCAAAAGAAAAACTGTAGGTGCTGTAGAATTGACTAGCTTGAAGTCTTAGGGCAAGAGATTGACCGTCTCCAGCTGGAATTGGTTTATATGCATATTTGTTAAAAATATCTTTCATTGAAAAGTTATTAAATGATAATCCAAGTGTTCCAATAAAACCTCCTCCTCCGTAACCACCTTGTAATTCAATTTGACTACCACTGGTCTCCTCAAGCCCAAATTCAATATCAACTGTTCCAACATTTGGGTTTACATCTTTAAAGTCTGGATTAATATTTTCAGCATCAAAAAATCCTAACTGACCTAATTCTCTAACAGTTCTTACAACTTTGTCTTTGCTATAAAGTTCACCTGGTTTCGTTCTTAATTCCCTATATATAACATGATCATTTGTTCTATCGTTTCCCTTGACTGTTATCTTATTAAAATTTGCTAATTTTCCTTCATTAATTCTAATTTCAAAATCAATTGTATCGTTTTTTGCACTAACCTCAACAGCATTAATATTTGAAAATAAATATCCATTATTTTGGTATAAATTAGTTATATCTTGTCCGTCAGGTTTCGTTTGATCAGCTATTCTTTTTTTTAATAACACACCATTGTAAATATCACCTTTGTTAATTCCAAGAACTGATTTGAGTTGAGTACTGTTAAATACTGAATTACCAATAAATTTTAAGTCTCCAAAAATGTATTTATTACCCTCCTCAAGTTTTACCTCAATATTTAGATTATTTTTATTAACGTTAAATACGGTATCAGATATTATTCTTGCATCTCTAAAACCTTTTTCTTTAAAATAATCAACAACTTTTTCTAAATCTTCTAAATAATCACTTTCTATGAATTTTGATTTTTTCCAAAATCTAATAGGATTTTTGATTTTTGTATTTTTAAGTTTTTTTCTAATTTTAGAGGATTTTATTTCATTATTACCAAGAAATTTTATTGATTTAACTTTTACTCTTTCACCTCTGTCAATATTAATTAACAGTTTTAAAGTATTGTCTCCAATAGTATCTTTTCTTGTATTTAAATAAACTTTGGTATTCAAAAATCCTTCTTTTTGAAACTTATTAATTAAATAGTTTTTGGTATTTGTCATAAAACTTTCAGATAACTTTTTGCCTTCTTTTAAATCAGTTTCATCGATAATTTTTTCTCTTTTGCTTTTTTTAATTCCAAAAATCTCAAAACTTGACAATGTTGGCAACTCCTTAATTTCAATTTCTATAGATATTTTATTACCGTCTATTTTTGTAGCATAAAAATTTATGTCACTAAACAAATCTAAAGACCACAATTTTTTTAATACATTTCCAGTCTCCTCACCAGGTAAAAAAAGTTTTTGACCAATAGTCAATCCACTGTAAGAAATTACTGTTTGATCATTATAACTCTTTAATCCTTTAACCGATATAGAGTCAATTATGTACTCTTTGCCTGCAATGTAACTATCAGTTTGAGCAGTACATATTAAGTTAACATTTAAAAAAATTATTAAAAATAATATTCTACAATAGTTAAGTTGAATTTTAAACTTGGTCGCTTGTTTTTCCAAACCTTCTTTCTCTTTTTTGATAGTTAATAATTGCTTTGTAAAAATCACTTTTACTAAACTCAGGCCATAAAATATTTGTAAAGTATAATTCAGCATATGAAATTTTCCACAATAAAAAATTACTTATTCTTTTTTCTCCACTTGTTCTAATAAGTAGATCAACTTCAGGTAAATTTCTGCTGTAAAGATGAGTATTTATTAGTTCTTCATCAACCTTTTCTTCCAAAATTATATTTTTTTTAACTTTATTTATTATAGTATTTACAGCATTAGTAATTTCTTCTTTTCCACCGTAATTTATTGCTATAGTGAGTGTTAAATTCTTATTATTTTTTGTTTTTTCAATTGTTTCTTTAAGTTTTTTTTTGACTTCTTCAGGCAAAGAATTTATATCACCAATTGCATTTAACTTTATTTTATTTTCAATTATTGTTTTAAGCTCTTTATCAAGGGACAAAACGATTAAATCCATTAGAGTTGATACTTCATTTTTAGGCCTTTTCCAGTTTTCAGTTGAAAAAGCAAATAGTGTGAGATAAGAAATATTAATTTTAGATGCCTCTTCAACTAATTTTCTTACTGATAAGATTCCCTTTTTGTGTCCATGAATTCTCTCTTTACCCTTTTTTTTTGCCCAACGTCCATTTCCGTCCATAATGACAGCTATATGATTAGGTATTTTTTTTAGTTGAGTAGTCATTATTTTTCCTTACAGTAACATGGAATCCTTCCAAAGGTATAGCTAATCGATATCCCAGAAAAAGCATACCAGTCTTTATTTCTTGTATTACCAAACTTAATATCATCATTTTGAGAATATTCTTTTATTGGGTTACTTGCATCAATATTGTCAGTAAAGGTATATCTGAAACCAACTTCTGCCGCAAAAATCAAGCTTGTACTTAAATTACTTTTTAATCCAAATATTATTGGTAATGCAAAGTTTAGTTCTTTGTCATATTCTTCTGAAATTGAGGTTGTAAAATTCATTTTCTTTAACGAGTAGCTAAAATAATTAATTCCAGTAAATATGTACGGAGTAAAATAAATTTGCTCGTCATGTAAATTAAAGTCAAAAAAATTAAATTCAATACCTGATGAAAATTCATTGATTTTGTTTGAAAATTTGTAAGCTCTTTGCGATCTGTTAAAATCCTGACTTTTAAAATCGTCACCTTTAATATTTGAATTAAAGTAAGAAACTCTGAGCGAATATCTAGTTGTAAGGTTCCATTTATAAATTAATCCAAATGAAAATGAGTTTGGTTTGATGAAAGAGGAATTTCCTACATCTCCAATAAAATTGCTGCCTCCTAAAAAAGTTCCAAATTCATGCATTTGAGAATGTACAGAGTTATATGATGAATTTACAATCATTAGTACTAAAAATGATTTTATTAAGCGTGAGATTTGCAAGTATATTATTATTTTTCAAATTTAAATATCAATGATTATAACTATTTTTTTGAAAAAATATTGTTCAATTTCTCTTATCTAAACCCCAGAAAAGTTTTTCTCTCAAAGTATTTATAAAAAAGTTTTTATTTATTTCAATTTTCGAGATGGAAAAATCTGCTTTTTTTATAAGTATATCTGTTTTTAAGGGAACTGTTAATATTCTTGAATCTATAGATATAAGATGTTTATACCCTCTACCTGTTACAGATAATTTAATTATAGTATTATCATTAACTATTAAAGGCCTTATATTAATATTGTGGGCAGCAATAGGTGTTAAAACAAAACTACTACTCTCAGGAGTCATAACTGGTCCTCCACTACTCAAGGAATATCCAGTTGAACCTGTAGGTGTTGCAATAATTAATCCATCTGCCCAATATGTAGCAAGAGGAATCCCATTTAATTCTGCAGATATACTGATTAAAGAGGCAGTATTTTTTCTACTTACACTAACTTCATTTAGGGCATAATTAAATCCAAAAAAGTTTTTGTCTAATTTATTAGAGTAAACTTCTAATAAACACCTTTTTGAAATTTTAAATTCTGATTTTAGCAATTGATTTAACCCTAACTCAATTGATTCTTTTCCCAAGCTTGTTAAAAAACCTAGTCTACCTGTGTTTATTCCTAAAATTGGGACATTAGTGTCTTTTACAATAGTTACAGCTTTTAACATTGAACCATCCCCGCCAACAGAAATAAGAAAATCAACATTTTCATTAAGCTCATCAAATTCCCCAAATTCTTTTCCAATATTTCTGATTGAAGTTGATTTCATTAATTCCTTATGCAAATACATCTTTATTCCTTTAGATTTAAGAAAGTTAATTACTTTGATTGAGTAATCTATGGAAAGTGTGTTATTAAATGGGCAAACAATTGCAATTTTCATCTCTTATTTTATTATTAAAACAAAGTTACACTTTACTATCATTTATAATCAAAAAATTAATTATAAATTATAATTTTGTGTCAAAATTTGAATATGGTTAATTTAAGTGTTAATATTAATAAAATCGCAACTCTAAGAAATGCTCGAGGAGAAAATTTCCCCAATTTAGTAAACTTCGCAATAGACATTGAAAATTTTGGAGCTAACGGTATAACAGTTCATCCAAGACCGGATGAACGACATATCAAATATAAAGATGTATTTGACTTAAAAAACAAAATCAAAACTGAATTTAATATAGAAGGTAATCCCTCCAAAAATTTCTTGAAGTTGGTTAAGTCAAATAAACCAACTCAAGTCACACTGGTTCCTGATGGTTTAAATGATATAACCTCAAATAAAGGTTGGGATACAATAAAAAATGAAAGTTTTTTAAAAGATTGTATACAAGAACTTAAAGAATCAAATATTAGAACATCAATTTTTGTTGACCCCAATTTAAAAATGATTGATGGTGCAAAAAGAATTGGTAGCGACAGAATAGAGTTATATACAAAAAGTTATGCGGATAACTTCAATGAAGATCCAGCTGATGCTATTTTGCCCTATTTGAAATCATCAAAACATGCCAAAAATATAAAGATTGAAATAAATGCTGGTCATGACTTGAATCTTAAAAACATCGAATTTTTTTCTAAGTCAATAACAAATTTAAAAGAGGTTTCAATTGGTCATGCACTAATCTGTGAGTCGTTATATTTTGGCATTGAAAATACTGTAAAAAAATATGTAAGTATTTTAAACTAATGAATTATCTCAACTCAAGAATTATTGGCAATGGTTCCAAAAATGTAATTATTTTGCATGGATTTCTTGGAATGTCTGATAATTGGTTAACCATTAGTAAAAAAATTTCTACGTACGGTTTCAAAGTACACCTTTTAGATTTTAGAAACCATGGTAAAAGCTTTTGGAGTGATCAATTTAGTTATAAAGTTATGTCAGATGACATAAAATTATATGTTGACAAAAATAAAATATCAGATTTTAACTTAATTGGTCATTCAATGGGAGGTAAATCTGCAATCCAATTTGCATATAATTATCCCTCTAAAGTTAAAAAACTAATAATTTTAGACATTATTAATAAAACTTATCACCAAAATCATCTTCATTTAAAAATTTTAAATTTATTAGAAAGTATTGATTTGTCAATTTACAATAGAAGAATTGAGATAGAGGATTATTTATTTGAAAATTTGGATGATAAAATTTTGGTAAGTTTTTTAATGAAAAATGTTGACAGAGATTCCTCTAATAAATTCAAACTGAAACCCAATATCAAGGTTTTAAAAAAATATTACAAAAATATATGTCATAAAATAAATCTTCAAGAAGATTTTAATACTGAAACAATTTTTTTTAAGGGAGAAAAATCTAACTATATTAATAATATTGATATTAAAGAAAAATTTGAAAAATTCAATAATTATAAAATAATAAATATTCCAAACGCTGGTCATTGGATTCATATTGACAACTCAAATCTTTTTATAGAAAAATTAATTCTTGAAATTGCATAATTATATTTGTAACATTTTTAATTAAAATGTTAAAGAATTTAAATAATAAAAATGATTAATTATTTAAATATTATATTGAATTTCAATTATGAAAAACCTTAAAATAAAGTTTGCTGTAAAGTCAGATATGCCTCAAGTTTTAAATTTAATAAAGGAATTAGCATTATTTGAGAAAAGTCCTGACCAAGCAATTTTAACAGTTGAAGATTTAGTTAGAGATGGATTTGGAAAGACAAAATTATTTGAGTGTTTTGTTGCTGAAATTAAAAATGAAATTATAGGTATCGCACTTTTTTATCCTAGATATTCAACCTGGTGCGGGAAGACTTTTCATTTGGAGGATCTTATTGTTTCAAAAAAGTGGAAATCAAAAGGCATAGGAACCTCATTATACAATGAATTTTTATCTTATTCATTAAAGAGAAATGTAAATAGAGTAGAATGGGTAGTATTAGATTGGAATAAAAACGCTATTGATTTTTATAACAAGTCAGGGGCAAAGACACTTGATGATTGGAGAGTTGTTCAAATGACAAAAGAAGACATAAAAAAACATTTAGATGCTTTATGAAAATATTTAAATTCGGAGGGGCTTCGGTAAAAGATGCTGAAAGTATTAAAAACGTTGCCAGTGTTCTTAATTACACTGGATATGATAACACAATTATTGTCGTTTCAGCTATTGGCAAAACAACTAACTTATTGGAAAAATTAGTTAAAGATTATGTATCCAAATCAATTAATTTGAAAAACACTTTTCATGAACTAATTGACTCTCACTTAAAAATACTCAATGAACTTAATTTTAATAATAACTCAAAACTGATAAGTGATGTAAAAAAAATTATTCAAAAAATTGAGTTTTTTTTAAATAATAATAAATCTCCTAATTATGATTTTATTTATGACCAAGTTGTATCATTTGGTGAAATTATCTCGACTACAATTGTTAGTCAATATTTAAATTCAATAGGAATATTAAATAAATTAATTGATGCTAGAGAGATAATTAAAACAGATAGCTATTACAGAGATTCAAATGTTGATTGGGAATTATCACAATCGAAAATAAAAAAAACTTTCAATTCTAATGGAGTTTACATTACTCAAGGATTTATTGGTAGTGATTACAATAACTTTACAACAACTTTAGGAAGGGAAGGGTCGGATTATACTGCAGCAATTATTGCATACTCAATTGATGCCAAAGAAGTTACTATTTGGAAAGATGTGCCTGGAGTTTTAAATGCTGATCCAAAGGAATTCAAAAAAACAAAGTTATTAAACAAAATTTCTTATCGAGAGGCAATAGAATTAGCCTATTACGGTGCTTCAGTAATTCATCCAAAAACACTTCAACCTCTCCAGAAAAAAGAAATCCCCTTGATTGTTAAATCTTTTATGGATCCTAAAGGAAAAGGTACTGTTGTGTCAAAAGGTTCAGATATTGATCCTTTGATTCCATGTTATATAGTTAAAAAAAATCAAGTTTTACTAAGACTCTCATCTTTAGATTTTTCATTCATTGTTGAAAATAATATAAGCGAAATATTTCGTCTTTTAGATAAGTTCAAAATGAAAGTTGATTTAATTCAAAATTCAGCTATAAGTTTTTCTGTTTGTATTAATGATAAGTACAACTCTTTAGAACAACTCATATCTGAGTTAAAACCGAAATTTAAAGTTCAATTATTTGAGAGAGTTTCATTATACACAATTAGACATTTTAATTCTGACAAGTCAGGTTTATTAAGCAAAAAAAAAGTTAATTTACTTTTGGAACAGAGGCTGGAGAATACTTTACAATTAGTTATTAAAAATTAAAAACATTTAGATATTTTGTCAACTATTGTTTTAGCTAGTTTGTGATGACTTTCATGAGTCCAACCAGCAATATGAGGAGTAATTATAACTTTTTCTGATTTTAAAAAAAAATTTAAAATTTCATTTTTTTTAAATGTGACATTTTCAAATGAATAATCCTCTAGTTCAATTACATCTAAACCAGCACCAAAAATAATGCTTTTTTCAATCCCCCATTTCAAGTCTTCTAAAGAAACAACTTTACCGCGAGATGTATTAATTACCCAGAAGGGTTTTCTCATTTTTTTTATAAAAGATTTGTTAAACATTTTAATAGATAAATCATTTTCGTCAACATGAAAACTTAATATATCTGCATTTTCGAATATTTTTTCAAGTGAGCTTTTTTCAGCATATTTATCAGTTTTAATGTCTTTAATATCATAAAATAAAACTTTTACGTTATTAAAGCCTGACAATTTTTTTGCAAAACTTTTTCCAGTATGACCATATCCAATAATACCTATAATTTTATTTTCTAGTTCATAGCCTCTGTATTTTTCTCTTAACCATTTATGTTGTTTTATACTTTGGTTAGATGGTATTATTTTATTCATTAATGAAAGTAATAAACCAACTGCATGTTCACCAACTGCATTTGAATTCCCCTCTGGTGATGTGAAAATTTTAATATTATTTCTTTTGGCGTAATCAACATCAATATTTTCTTTTCCTGATCCAACTCTGGCAATAAATTTTAATCTTTTTGCCTTTTTGATAAATGATTTATCAATTTTAAATCTACTTCTTATAATTATACCATCGTAATTTTCAATAATTTTTTCAATTTCAATTTTTGTTGAATCATAGTATTTAAAATTTTCATAACCAAACCTACTTAAAAGTTCAATTAATATCGGATGATTTTTGTCAACATGAATAATTTTCATTCAGATACTTAGAAATTTAGAACTGATTTAGCAAAATAAAAGAATAGAAAAATACCAAATATATCATTAGCTGTTGTTATAAACGGGCCAGTAGCAATTGCAGGATCAATTCCTCTTTTATTTAAAATTATTGGGATAAATGTACCAACAAGTGCAGCAATAATAATAACACCAATCATCGAAATTGATACAGTTAAGCTTAATATTAACTCTTGATTTATCCCAAATCCAAATAAGATGAGAATTAATGAAAGTATAATTCCATTAATCAAGCTTAAACCAGTTTCTTTGAATAATCTTAGCATAAGAGATCCCTTAATATTATCATTTGCAATACCTTGAACTATAATTGCCGACGACTGAATACCTACATTTCCTGCCATTGCAGCAATGAGAGGTGTATAAAAAAATAAGGTTCTTAATTCAGGTTTATTCATTATTTCCTCATAGTCTTGTAGAATAAATACTGCACCAAGTCCACCTATTAAACCTAAAATAAGCCATGGTAGTCTAGCTTTTGTCAATTGTAAGATACCATCATCAGCCTCAACTACATTTGATATTCCAGCAGCTAGCTGATAATCTTTATTTGCTTCTTCTTTGATTATATCAACTATATCATCAATTGTAATTCTTCCTAGTAAAATTTTATTTTCACTAACCACTGGAATTGCTTCTAAATCATATTTTGACATAATTTTAGCTGTATCCTCAATACTTTGATTAACATAAACAAAATCAACTTTAGGAATATATATATCTTTAACTTTAGCTCCTGAATTTACAGTTAATAAGTCTTTTAAAGATAATCTACCTAATAACTTATCATTATTGTCAACAACATAAATTGAATGAACTCTAGTCACGTTTTCCGCTTGAGCTCTCATATAATCAATACATTTCAATACACTCAAACTTTCCTTAACTTTCACAAGCTCTTTTGCCATTATTGCTCCAGCTGTATCTTCGCTGTATGTGAGTAATTCTTTGATATCTTTTAAATGATTAGAGTCAGAAATCTTGGACATTACTTTTTCCTTTTTTTCAGAAGATAGCTCCGCAATCATATCTGCAGCGTCGTCAGTATCTAATTCCTCTATTTCATTTGCTATTTCGGTAGGAGAAAGTTTTTCAAGTATTTTTTCTCGAAGATCCTCATTTAATTCCGCAAGTGCATCAGCACTTTTTTCACTTTCTATATTTTTTACAAAATAAATTGCATGATCAATTGACAACTCATTTAAAATTTCGGCGATATCTGCAAAGTGAAGTTCATCAGAAACTTTAATTATTTCTTTTTTTCTTTTTTTTCCAATTAAAATTCTGATTTTATTAATTGAATTTTCATCAATTTTAAATCTTTGCATCTTGAATTATTTTAGTCAAATTAATAAAGTCATTAACTGATAATCTCTCGGGTCTTTTATCAAAGATACTATCTTCTAAGGTTTTTTTATCTAATTCAAATTTTTTTAAACTATTTCTTAAAATTTTTCTTCGTTGCTGAAATGATAATTTAACTATTTTAAAAAATAATTCTTCATCAAATAAAGTCTTAGTTTTTTTTCTTCTTTTTAAAGTAATAAAACCAGATTTAACTTTAGGTTTGGGTTTGAAAACATCAGGTTCTAAGCTAAAAATATAAGTTGGCTTATAATAGACTTGAACAAGAACTGAAATAATACCATATTTTTTTGACCCTTTTTCCTCGCATATACGCTCAGCAACTTCTTTTTGGAATAATCCGCACAGAAATGGTATTAAATTTCTATTTTCAATTAATTTGAAAATAATTTGTGAGGAGATATTATATGGAAAGTTTCCTATGATTGCTGTTTGTCTGTTTTTTAAGATTGATTTAATATCAAATTTTAAAAAGTCAGCTAAAATTATATTATCAGAGAGATGATTAAATTTTTTCTTTAAAAATTCTACAGACTCTTCATCAATTTCAATTAAAAAAAATTTTTTTTTTATTGGAAAAAAATTAGTTAAAATACCCATTCCTGGGCCTATTTCAATAGCTTGATCATAATCATTAAATTTTAAGTATGAAACAATTTTTCTTGCAACACTGATATCATATAAAAAATGCTGACCATATTTTTTTTTTGGTTTAACTTGCATTTATTAATTTTAATCAGTTAATAATATTAAAGCCAGTGTAAGGGACTAAAGATTCAGGAATTTTAATACCTTCATTTGTCTGAAAATTTTCAAGCAAAGATGCAATTACCCTTGGTAATGCAAGTGAACTTCCATTTAAAGAGTGTAAATATATTTTTTCACCATTTTTATTTTTGAATTTTAAATTAAGTCTTTCTGTTTGGAAAGTTTTAAAATTTGATACTGAACTTATTTCTAACCATTTTTTTTGTGCTGGAGAAAATAATTCAAAATCATAGGTTATTGATGAAGTAAAACCCAAATCTTTTCCACACAATCGAATAATTCTCGAAGGTAATTCTAATTCAATTAATATATTCTTGATATGATCAATCATTTTATAAAGTGATGCTTCAGAATCTTCAGGTTTTTCTAATCTTACAATTTCAACTTTATCAAATTGATGTAATCTGTTTAGACCTCTTACGTTAGAGCCATAACTTCCAGCTTCTCTTCTAAAACAAGGAGTGAATGCAGTTAACTTAATTGGAATTTTGTTTTCATCTAAAGTTTTGTCTCTAAACATGTTTGTTAAAGGGACCTCAGATGTTGGAATTAAAAATAAATTTTCAATTGTTACATGATACATTTGTCCCTCTTTGTCTGGAAGTTGACCTGTTCCAAATGCAGACGACTGATTAATTAGAAGCGGAACCTGACATTCAGTGTAGCCTGCTTGTATATTTCGGTCTAAAAAAAAATTTATCAGTGCTCTTTTTAGTTTTGCTCCTTTTCCAACATACAAAGGAAACCCAGAGCCAGTTATTTTGCTACCTGTTTCAAAATCAATTATGTTATATTTTTTTGATAATTCCCAATGAGTCAAAAGACTATTTAATTTGCGATTTTCTCCAAATTCATCAATTAATACATTATCGTTTTCATCTTTTCCTTCAGACACTTTTTCATCAGGAACATTTGGAACTTCACACCTTAAATCAATTAGGTCAGACTTAATTTTTCTTAGCTTTTCATTTAAATCCTTTGATTGTTTTTTTAAAGTTGCAGACTTATTTTTTAATACTGAAGCCTCTTTATCTTTACCTTTTTTATACAACTCCGAAATTTCAGATGAAAGATTATTACTCATAGAAAGTATATCATCAAGTTTTTTTTGTGTGTCTCTTCTTCTTTTATCAGTATTTATTATTTCATCAAGGATATTTAATTTTTTAAAACCCCTTTTTTTTAAGCCATTTATTACTTTATCCTTATTTTCTATTATCTCTTTTAATTGTATCATAATTAATTTATAGTCAGGCAAATTTATTAATTAAATAAATAATCATAGATTACTTAAATAATTAATACATCTTTCTTTGTCAATAATTATTTGTTTTTGCAATTCCTTTAATGAACTAAATTTTATTTCATCTCTAATTTTAAAATTTAAAAAAACTTCTATTTTTTCTGAATACAAATCCATACTTAAATCAAAAAAATGAATTTCTATACTTTTCTTTTTCCTGTTCAAAGTTGGTCTGTTACCAATGTTCATCATTCCAAAATATTGCTTTTTTTTAATGATTGCATGAACAAAAAAAACTCCTGATTTAGGGAAAATTTTCTTATTATTTTCAATTTTAATATTAGCTGTAGGAAAATTAAGTTTTTTGCCTAAACCAAAACCTCTGACAACAATTCCACTAAAGCTAAACAACCTACCTAGGTTCAAATTAGCTTTTTTAATTTCACCATTCAGAATATAATTTCTAATTAAAGTAGAGCTAATGTTTAAATTATTAAGTTTTTTCGCTTTAACTTCAATTAATTGAAAATTCAATTCTTTACTAAATTTATTGATATCCTTTACTGTCCCCTCTCTGTTTTTACCAAAACTGTGGTTAAAACCAAGGATTAATTTTTTGATTTTAAATTTTTTAACTAAAATATCTCTTATAAATTCTAGTGAGCTAAGTTTAGAAAATGATTTAGAGAAGGGATGTATTACAACAATATCAATTTTAAATTTTTTTAATATATCTTTTTTTTCCTCAATTAAGTTTATTGATTTAATGGATTTTTCATTTTTTAAAATTGTTCTTGGGTGAGGATCAAAAGTTAAAATAACTGACAATAAATCGTCTTTTAAAGCTTCTTTTTTTAATTTTTTCAAAATTTTTTCATGCCCTAGATGAATACCATCAAAAGAACCAATCGTTACAGCAGAATTTCTATGCTCTGAGTAATTAATTATATTTTTTATAATTTTCACAAAAAATAGATCTAGCTATTTAAAATTAATTTTAAATAGAAATTTTTTCTTTGTAAAATTAATTTATTAGTTTGATTTAAGCTACTAACTTTGATTCAAAAAAAATTTATAATTGAAAAAGAATTTTATCCTTAAAATATTAATAATTTTTTCATCAACCCTTTATTTAAGTTATGGTCAGGATTATTGGCAAATTCAAAGTAAATTGAATATTGTTAAATCTAATAGCATTTTAAAAGAAGATTTTGATAATATTCAATTTGCTAAAATTGATTTTGACTTTTTCAATAATGAATTAAAAAGTCTTAGGGCCCTTCACTCTTTTAATTTTAGTAAAAAGTCAGTATTTTTTTTAAATGAAAATAAAGAATTAGAGGAGTTCTTAATTTATAAATCAAATGTTCTATCAGAGTTAATTTCTGAAAAGTATCCAAAAATTATTAATTTCAAGGGTGAAAGTCAAAGCAGGGATGGTGTTAGAATTACTGGAACATTTTCTCCTTTAGGAATCAATGGTGTAATTACAACAAAAGAAACTAAGGTTTACATCCAGCCAAAAAAGAATTCAACAAATAGTGAACATATAGTATATACCAAAAACAGGTTTTCTAAGTTTAATCATCAGCGTTTAAACTGTCTGGCCGAGTCTAAAAAAGATATATCTAGCTATCTTAAGAAAAAAAAAATTCAAAGTAAAGAAACAACAACCGATTCAAGAAATTTAAAAATTTTTAGAATAGCTGTCTCAGCCACAGCCTCCTACACTTCATTTTGGGGTGATAATGATGATACAAACGGGTCAAACCAAAATGATGCATTCATAGCAATAGTTAGTACTATAAATAGAGTAAACGAAATATTTGAGACTGACTTAGCAATCCGCCTTGAATTAGTTTCAGATGAATCATTAGTTTTTTTAGATCAAAAAAATCAACCTTATTCAAATGATTTTTCTAATGAACTTCAAGAAAAATTAAATCAATCAATTGGAGTATCAAATTACGATCTAGGTCATCTATTTGCTTATGGAAATGTACCAGATGGAAATTCTGGATGTATAGGTTGTGTTTGTAACGACGCATTAAAAGGCAGAGCCTATTCAACTCACCCATTTATTGATATATCTGGAGAAGGTTTTTTTTTAAACGATTATTTTGATGTAGATTTTGTTGCACACGAAATTGGTCATCAATTTGGAGCACATCATACATTTTCATATGAAAATGAGGGATTTGGTGTGAGTGTTGAACCTGGAAGTGGTTCTACTTTAATGGGATATGCAGGTTTAACATCCAGAAATGATTTACAAAATCATACTGATGCGTATTTACATTACAAAAGTATTGAAGAAATTGAAAAATATTTAGAAAGCATAAACTGTCAAAATGAAATTTCAGGAACAAATAATAAACCTGAGGTTAGTGCAGGAAACAATAATTATATTCCATCAGGTACACCATACGAGTTAACTGCAGTTGCGACTGTTGCTGGGCAAAATAATTTGAGTTTCACCTGGGAACAATTAGATAGTGGAACAGTAAATACATCAAATTACTCTTCAGATAAAAAAACCGGGTCATTAAACAGATCATATCCCCCTAGTCCAAAAAAAAATAGATTTATTCCAAATCTAAATAGAATTTTAGGTAACAAATTAATAGAATTAAATCCAAGTTTAAATTCTGATTGGGAAAGTATCTCTACTATTGGAAGAATTTTGAATTGGGGAGTAACTGTTAGAGACAACATTGTTGGAAGTAATGACTCAATTTCACAAATTAATCAAGACCAAAAAAAAATATTTGTTGTAGATTCAAAACCTTTTGAGTTATTATCTCAAACTGTTTCAACAACAAAGTGGGGAACAGGGGATAATCAAAAAATAGTATGGCAAGTTGGTGAAACATATAACGATCCAATTAACACAAAAACTGTTTCAATTTATTTATCTACTGATGGGGGTAAAACATTTCCAATTAATCTAATTTCAAATACTCCAAATGATGGAGAGGTCTATATTACTGTTCCTGAAAAAATAGAGACTAAAGAGGCCAGGTTGAAAATTGTTGCTGATAATTCAATATATTTTTCAATAAACAAAGCTAATTTTGAAATTGAATTAAGAGACTTTTCGTTTTCATTTGATAATGTTGAATATCAAATTTGCAACTCAGATAATATAATTGTAAATTTTAATTTTTTAGTTCATAGAGAATTTAGTGAGAGTGTAAATTTCACATTAAATGATCCATCAAACTCAGTTCAGTATGAAATTAAACCAACTAATACATCATTAAACGATTCAAAAGTTAGTGTAGAATTAAAAGGTTTAGATAAATTAGCATATGAAGATTATGAGTTTTCTATTTTAGGCGAATCATCGTCCTCCTCTAATACAAACTATTTTAAATTAAAAAAGAGAAATCCTGAACAAATAAAACCAGAAAATATTAGTCCTATTAATAATTCAACAATTGATTTACTTTCTACAAATTTAATTTGGAAAACAGATGAGAATGTTGATGATTTTCAACTTCAAGTGTCAACCAATACTGAATTCAATAATTTAATAATTGATGAAAAAACGAACAAATCTGAGTTAACTATAAACAATTTAATCAGTGAATCAACATACTATTGGCGTGTGAGGTCAATTAATTTTTGCTCAACAAGTACATTTAGTGATATTTTTAGTTTTTCAACAAAAAAAACTTCTTGTAGAAATATTAAATCAACTGAAGTTCCAAAACAACTAAATGATGCAGGTCAATTTAATAATGGAACCACTGTCTCTAAAATTTTAGTTCCCTTTAACGAAAAAGTTCAGGACATAAATGTTAATTTGTCAATTAATCATACATATTTGTCTGATTTAACAATTTACCTGGAATCTCCTGGTGGTGAAAGAGTTCTTCTGTCACAAAAACAAGGTGGAGATAAAAAAAATTATATAAATACAATTTTTGACGATGATGCTGAATTTTTTGTTTCAGAGTCCTCACCACCTTTTACTGGGATTTTTAAACCAGTTGAGAGTTTAAGTAAATTTATTGGAGAAGAATCATATGGAAATTGGCTACTAATTGTAGAAGACAGTGAGATAGATGACAGTGGAGAAATTATTTCATTTGGGATTGAAATTTGTGTTTCAGGTGAAATTATTGATGATGACGATAATGATAAAATTCCAAATGAAGCTGATAACTGTCCAAATGTTAGTAACCCAAACCAGTTAGATTCAAATTCAAATGGAATTGGTGATGTATGTGATATCTATAACTATGATAATTTTAAAATAATTAAAAAAGATGAATCTTGCTACGACAAAAACAATGGATCAATTCAAATAATATCTAAAATTAAACAAAATTATTCAGTTGAAATATCATCTGATATTGGATTCAATAAATTTTATAATTTTAGTGACAGTAGCTTTCAAATTGAAAATTTACGAAGTGGAGATTATACAATTTGCATTACTAGTTCAAATTACCCAGATTTTAAGAGATGTTATACTACAATAATTGATCAACCAACAGAATTAGATGTAGTTTCTAAAATTAATTATGATAAAGAAACAATTAGTTTGAACATGACTGGCTCTGACATTTATAAAATTAAAATTAATGATTTAATCTTTAATTCAAACAAATCTTATGAGACATTTAAATTAAGAAAAGGCTTGAATCATATCGAGGTTATCTCACCAAATTCTTGTAATGAAATTTTTACAGAAAATATTTATATAAGCAAAAAATCTCTAATTAGTCCTAATCCAGTTGAAGGTAAATTAGTTATATATCCAGGTGAAAAAAATATTGAGCTAAAAATTATAATTTTTGATATGAACGGAAATATTTTAAAAAATAAATTTTTTAATAACATTAATGTTTCAAAAATCGAATTAGATGTCGAGGATTTAGCACCAAGCACTTATTTTTTAAGACTAATTTCTGGTTCAAATCTTGAGAATATAAAATTTGTTAAGAAATGAGAAATATTCTATTATTATTAATTTTAACATTGTTGGTCTGCTGTTCAAAAGAAAAAGTTTTTCAACCTGAAAAGACTGTACTATTATATCCATTAAATTATGACACATGTATTCAAATTAATGATACTATAAATTCAACATCAAACATAAATTTTGTGTGGAAGATTTCTAATTATACCGATTCATATGAGTTAGTTATTAAAAATATTGCAACTGACGAAATTAAAACCTACAAAACAAATTTTACAAATTTTCAGGCTTCAATTAAAAATGGATTTTCTTATAATTGGTGGGTAAACTCTATATCAAATTCATTTGGTGGTAAAATTAAGAGTGATACATGGTTGTTCTTCCTAGAAAAGCAGGTAGATTTAAATTATTTACCTTATTCAGCTAAGTTAATTCAACCACAAAATAATTCAAAAGTTAATTTATCAGATAACCAAATTGAATTTAAATGGGAGGGTTATGATGTAGATAACGATATAGTAAATTATTCCTTAAATTATGGTTTTACTATCGATAATTTGGATAAAACAATTGAAAATATATTAGCAACATCTGTTAAAATTAAATTAAACAATAATAAAACATACTTTTGGCAAGTAGTAACAGTTGATTCTAAGGAGAATAAATCTTTTTCAACCATTTATGAATTTACAACTAACTAATTAATTCAATTGAATTTATTCATTGTAGATTCAACTCCTTCATTTACAAAACACAAAATGGAATCATAAATTAACGGAAATAAATTTTTAATCGAGAGGATTTCATTTTTTTTGAACTTACCTAACACGAAATTTGATGGGTCAAGACTCTTTTCTGGATGTCCTATACCAATTCTTAATCTTGCATAATCTTCTGTTTGCAATTTATTTGAAATATCTTTTAAGCCGTTATGTCCCCCACTGCTTCCTTTTGGTTTAAATCTAATCTTACCAAGAGGTAAATTGTAGTCATCCGATACAATCAAAATATTTTTTAATGAAATTTTTTCTTTTTTTTTCCAATGTAAAACTGGCTTACCAGATAAGTTAATGTAATTAGTGGGTTTAATTAAAATAACCCTCTTATCATTAAAATATTTTTCTGCTAACTCAACATATCTTTTTTTTTTGAACTTTATTTTAGCTTTTTTAGTAAAGTATTCTAGCACTTTAAATCCAATATTGTGCCTGGTATTGATAAAATTATTACCATAGTTACCTAAACCAACAATTAAATAATTGCTCAAATTTTGATTATTATTAAAAATTGATGAAAAAAAACTTTTCATTTACATCAGAATGAAAATATTACTTTTGATCTGACTCTTTGTTTTCATTATCCTTTTGAGTGTCTTTATTTTCTTCAGCTTGAGTATCTTTAGCTCCTTCTTTACTTTCATCAGTTTCAGCAGAATCAGTTTCAGGTTCTTCAATTTCAGGCATTAATGAAGCCCTTGAGGTTTTAACTTGACAAATAACAGTATTTTCAGAGTGCAAAAAAATATAATCGTCATGTTTTAAATCAACTGTATATATTTTTTGTCCAAGCTCAAGATTTGATATGTCAACATTAATAGAATCTGGTAAATTTTTAGGTAGAGCTTTAACTTTCAATTTTCTTTTGTTTATTATTAAAACACCTCCACTTATCAAAACTCCTGGAGCAGACCCCTCTATTATAACAGGAACACTAATTGAAATTTCTTTATTTTCACTCAACTCATAAAAATCTATGTGGAGTATTTTTCCAGAAACAGGGTGAAATTGAATATCTTGAATGATAGCATTATAAGAGTCATTGTTAACATTAAGTTTCACTGTGTAAGCCTTTGAGGTATATACTAATTTTCTGAAATCAAGTTCTTTAGCACTGAAATGTAAAGGAGATTTTTTTCCATACAAAACACAAGGAACTGACTCAGCATTACGTAGGGATTTTGTATGTTTTTTCCCAACGCTTTCTCTTTTTAATCCATTGATTGTTAATGATTTCATAATAATTTAAACTATAAATTTTGAACTAATTGATTTGTTATTATTGACATTGTACATTGTACTTGCAAATAAATCGGCGCAACTTAAAACTTTTATTTTAGAATTTCTAGTAATTGGGTGATTAATTGAATCTGTCACAATTAATTCTTTAAGTTTTGATTTTTCAATATTGTCTATTGCATTTTTTGAAAATATAGCGTGAGTGCAAATTGCTCGAACTGATACAGCACCTTTTTCTAGCATTAAATTTGCTGCTTGAACAAGTGTGCCTGCTGTATCAACCATGTCGTCAACTAAAACAACATTTTTATTTTCAACATTCCCTATTAACTCCATATTTGAGATAATATTAGCTTTTAGCCTTTGCTTGTAACAAACAACTACATCTGATTTTAAAAATTTTGAGTATGCATAGGCCCTTTTGGAACCACCCATGTCTGGAGAGGCGATTGTTAAATTGTCCAAATTCATTTTTTTAATATGAGGGACAAAAATTGTGGATGCAAATAAGTGATCAACAGGTTTTTCAAAAAAACCTTGGATTTGGTCAGCATGTAAATCCATGGTTATTATCCTAGTTGCGCCAGCAGCCTCAATTAGTTTTGCTATCATCTTTGAACCTATTGGAACCCTTGGTTTGTCTTTTCTGTCTTGTCTGGCCCAGCCAAAGTAAGGTATTACAGCTGTTATGTGTCTTGCAGAAGCTCTTTTCGCAGCATCAAGCATGAGAAGAAGCTCCATAAGATTATCTGTGGGTTGATGAGTAGATCCTATAATAAATAGTCGGGCTCCCCTAACAGACTCCTCGAAAGAGGGTTGGAATTCACCGTCGCTATACCTTGAAAATGCAACTTTACCAAGGGAAATTCCATAAGATTTAGAAATTTTATTTGATAGAATTAAACTTTGATTGCAGCTAAAAATTTTCGCCTCTGGTGACACTTTGTTGTTTTAAAACATTACAAATTTATAAATTTATTTAGGTCAATCAATTATTAGTTGTATAATTTTTTAATTTAGTAATTAATTGCTTCGGTGGCGGAACTGGTAGACGCGCTGGATTCAAAATCCAGTTCTTTTAAGAGTGTGGGTTCGATTCCCACCCGAAGTACTCTTAAACATGATTACAGATTTCTCATGTAAGTATATTTTAAAATACATATTTTTAAAAAAATATTACATTAAATAAAGAATTTGATAAATTTATTTGTCATATGTTAACAAATTGTTATATATTAGACGACTTAACAAAGAATCAAATTAAATAAGAACGATTAATTATATCATTTTATGAAAAATCTAATGAAATTTAAAAACTTCCTTTTAGCTGTTTTTGTTTTGTTTGCGCAGGCTGTTATTGCACAAACTATATCAGGTACAGTTTCTAGTGAAGATGGCCCTTTACCGGGAGCAACTATTATTGTCAAGGGTACAAATAATGGTACAACAACTGATTTCGATGGAAATTTCTCAATAGAAGCTAGCTCATCTGATGTGCTTGTAGTTTCTTTTGTTGGTTTTTCCTCTCAAGAAGTGAGTGTTGGAGACAATGATCAAATTACAGTTAATCTACAGGCTGATAATGAGCTTGAAGAGGTTGTAATTACTGGTTATGGTTCTCAAAAAGAAAAAGAAATTACTTCTGCTGTTACCAAAATTACAGCTGAAGAATTTAACAAAGGACCTATTAATACTACTGCAGGACTTCTAGAAGGTAAAGTTGCAGGTCTTAGTATTTATAGTAAAGGTGGTAACCCAAATGCGGGTTCAACAATCCGTTTAAGGGGTATAACCTCTTTCGGTGATAATACTTCTCCTTTATTTGTAATCGATGGTGTTCCTGGATCTTCTATTGACAACGTAGATCCTAATGATATTGAAACTATCAACGTTTTGAAAGATGGTTCAGCTGCTGCGATTTACGGATCTAGAGGATCAAGTGGTGTAATCATTGTAACTACAAAAAAAGGTTCTCAAGGTAGAGTCAAATTAAGTTATAATGGACAATATGGTGTATCTCAAAAGATGAACCAAATTAAAATTATGACTCCTGCTGAGTTTAGAGCTTTTGGAGGTGCTGACCTTGGAGGAAATGTTCCTAACTTTGCTGATGAGGTAACTCGTCAAGCTGCTAGCTCAATTCACAATATATCTGCTGCAGGTGGTTTTGACAATACTACTTTTAGAGTATCTGCGAACCTTAGAGATGTTGAAGGTGTTGTTAAAAGAACTGGATTTACACAAGCTAATTTTAGGGCTAATATTCAAACTAAAGCTTTAAATGACAAACTTACAGTTGGTATTAATACTTCTTACACTAGAAGACAAGCTGATTTAGGTAATCCTGCTGTATTGGAATTTGCTAATATATTTAACCCAACTGCTCCTATACTTTTCAAGGATGCTCCTCAACAAATTCAGGATTATTTTACTGAAGAGCAAATAAGAAGATCTGGAGGATACTTCCAGACACTTGGATTATTCAGAAGTTTTAACCCTGTTGCAATACAAGAACAAGGGGTTTACAAACAAGATAAAAATGAGTTTGAATATGGATTCAATTTAGATTACGCGCTTACTGATGATCTTACAATTTACGCTTCTGCTGCTAATTTTAGATCAAGTGCTGAAAACAGAACATCTAGATCAGTTTATGATTACAATACTCAAGCAAACTTAGGTGATAGACCTGGTAGAGTTAGTTTTAACGATTTTGAAAATTCATATGAAAACTATCAAGTTTATGGTACTTTTGCTAAGCAATTAAGTGGTATTGATCTTACAGTAACTGCAGGTTACGATTACTACCAAAGTAATTTCTTCTCTAAAGGAATCGACGCTGGAGATTTCCCAAATGAAGCAATTGATTGGTCATTTAGCCTTGGCAGTTCTGAAGACTTGCTAACAGGTAACAGAATAGGTCTTAGTAGCTTTAAAGCTCCAACTAGTAAACTTATTGCTGGTTTTGGTAGAGTTAACTTAGTTATTGACAACGGTATTTACGTAAATGCTGGTGTTAGAAGAGAAGGTTCTAACAAACTTGGTAAAGAAAATTATTGGGGTGTATTTCCATCAGCTGGTGTTGGTGTAGACCTTAATAAATATTTAGGAACAAGTTTTGATAAATTAAAAGTAAGAGTTGGTTATGGTACTACAGGTAACTTACCAAGTCAAAATGGTTTATCTCAAAAAATATTCGACTTTAGTAATGCAACTCAGGCAACTACTCAAGCAAGAGCAGCTAACCCTGATCTAAAATGGGAAGAGAAAACTGAGATTAACTTCGGTGTTGAATATAGAAACGGACCACTTGACGCTACTCTTGATATTTATACAAGAAAAATTACTGACTTTATTAGTGAAACTGAGGTCGATGCTGCTGTTTATGGATTTAACAGAAGATTTGAAAATGCTGGTGACATTAGTGCTGAAGGTTTTGAATTATCTTTAAGCTATGAAGTAAATGATCAGTGGACTCCTAGTTTAGTATTATCATCTAACCAATCTACTATTGATAAATATACTACTGAGCTGGGTATTACAACTGGAAATTTAGGTTCTCCTGGACAAAACGCAACAAATATGGTTCTTGTAAAAGAAGGATATAGGTTAGGTACTATTTGGGGTCCTATTTATGACGGTGTAGATGCTGCTACTGGCAAGCCAAAATTTAAGGATGTCAACGGAGATGGCCAAATTATTGCTGGTCAAGATAAAGCATTAGATCCACTTGGAGATTTCACTAAGTTAGGTGATGGTATTCCTACTTTAGAGATAGGTTTTAATAATAATGTAAATCTAGGTAGAATACAAGTAAATGCATTTTTCCAAGCTGCGCTAGGCCACAGCTTAGTTAATACTTGGAGAGCATTCTTTGAACCAAGAATTGGAAGCCAGTTTGCTTACAATTTTATAAATACAAAGTATGCTGACGATAATTTGAAGGCTGCTGCATTTAGCTCACTTTATGTTGAAAAAGCTGACTATTTCAAGCTTGCAAATTTAACTGTATCATATGATTTAGGTATTGCAGGTAATACAATTTCTTCTGCTTCAGTTTCTCTGAACGTAAGAAATGCATTTGTAATAACTGATTATACTGGTGCTGATCCAACACCATCTATTGTTGACGGAGGATACGATGCTGGTGGTGGTTCACTATCTAATACTGGTAACATTCTTGCTCCTGGTATTGATAGAAGAAACAATTACTTTGATTCTAGAAGTTTTACTCTAGGACTTAACATTAACTTTTAATTAAAAAATAAATTGATTATGAAGAATTTTATTAAAATTACATTGATGTCTTTATCACTTGTGTTTTTTACAGCTTGTGATTTAGAAGAGGAACTGGAAAGTCAGTTTACTGAGAGTTTTAGTGCTGCTGCCGGAGGTGGTGGAGGTCCTACGTACTCCTCAGCTGAAACTGATGGTTCTAGTCAAAGAACTAGTGATAATATTGCTGGTGCTTTCGATAAACTTAGAAGCGGAACTGCCGGCCATGGTAACTACTGGTCAATGCAAAGTGTCTCTACTGACGAAATGTTAGTCGGGGTAAAAGGTGGTGACTGGTATGATGGTGGTATTTGGGTTGTAACTCATAGACATACTGTGAGTGCTGCTCATAATCCTACAGGTAACGCTTGGAATAGTCAGTACAACGCTATTAATGAAATTAATAACGTACTTGGTACAGCTGTGACTGCTAATGAAAAAGCTCAATTAAGAGTTTTAAGAGCATTTTTCTACTGGAGACTTATGGACATGTTTGGCGGTGTTAAGATTGTAACTGAATCTACTGCAGATCCAGCACAGTCTACGAGATCTCAAGTTTTTGATTTTGTAGAAAGTGAAATATTAGCTGCTTTAGGAACTACACGTGCTGATATCAAAGCTGGTACTATTGATTTATCAGGTAGTGATCTAAATACTACTGACAAAAAATATAGAATTAACCAGTATGGTGCAATGGGTTTACTCTCAAGAGTATATTTAAATGCTAAAGTTTATACATCTGCAGCTCCTTACACAGGAAACAATGGAACGGCGTTGTGGACTGAAGCTGCAAATGCTGCTGATTGGGTAATTACAAATGGACCTTACATATTAGTAAACGATGCTAATTATTCACTTGCTAATATAAGTAAGAGATTAGACGCTAGTTTAGGTGATCCTGATACAATTAGTGGAGTTCTAACTATTGGTGCTCCAAACAATCAAGATAATCCAGAGATTATTTGGTCAGTTGATTTTGAGAACGATGCTGGTAAAGGTGGAATGAACTTTGCTCAGATGAGTTTACACCAACCAAGTCAAAATACTTTCAATTTAGCTGCTCAACCATGGAATGGTTACCAAACTATGGAAGACTTTTATAGAAGGTATGAGGCTGGTGACGCTCGTAGAGGATGGTTCCTTTCAGGTAATCAAAAAAGTTATACTGGAAAACAATTAGTTGATTGGGCTTATGATGACAAAGCTACAGCTGAAGCTGTTGCTGCTGATGGAGAGGGTGTTCATGGTACTCTTGAACTAAATTACTCTCCTTACATCAATGAATTAGAGCCTGATTCTTGGAGACAGAGTGGTGTTAGAATGTTTAAATTTAGACATAAGCAGTTCCAACAAAACTCAATGGATAACGATTTCCCAATTATTCGTTTAGCTGAAATGTATATGAATAGAGCTGAAGGTAGATCAATGGCTGCTGGCGACTGGAGTCAAGGTTTAGCTGATGTGAATCAAATCAGATCTAGAGCAAACGTTGCTCCATTTGCGACATTAGATGCGCAAAAATTTTCTGAGGAGAGTGGTAGAGAGTTTTATCAAGAATCACACAGAAGAACTAACTTAGTTCGTTGGAATAAATTTACTGATGCTTGGTGGGAGAAAACTGGTGCCAAGGGTGGTTCAGTTGGAGATGCGAATAAAAACTTATTCCCAATTCCACAATCACAAATACAAGCTGCTAACGGTAGCCTAAGTCAAAACGCGGGATACTAATAGTTCAATTTGAATTTTTTAAAGGGGTTGATTCTTATGAATCAACCCTTTTTTAATTTATATCTTAAATTGTGAGGTACTTTTTTTTGTCATATCTACTATTATTGTTAGCTGGTTCCTGTAAAAAAGAGAGTAAGCTTTTTATTTTGAGAGATGATACTGGGATTAAATTTGAAAATACATTAAAATATACTGAGGATTTTAATCCCTACACCTATAGGAACTTTTATAATGGTGCTGGAGTTTCGGTTGGAGACATAAACAATGATGGTCTTATTGATATATATATAACTGGAAATATTGTTCCAAATAAATTATATCTAAATTTAGGAAATTTCAAATTTCGTGATATAACAAATCAAGCTGGTGTGGCCTGTAAAAATGTTTGGTCTACCGGTTCAGCATTAGTTGATATTAATGGAGATGGACTGCTGGATATTTACGTTTGTAAATCTGGTAAGCCAAGTGGTAAGAAAAGACATAATGAGCTATTTATCAACAATGGAGATTTAACCTTTTCTGAGAGGTCCAAAGAATACGGTTTGGATTTTACTGGACTATCTGTCCATGCATCTTTTTTTGATTATGATAAAGATGGAGATTTAGATTGTTATTTATTGAGTAATTCTATAAGATCTGTTGGTGGATATGACTTGATTGAAGATCAAAGAAATATACCTAGTAAAGAGGGAAATAAATTTTTAGTTAATGAAAATGGAATTTTTGTAGATAAATCTGATGAGGTAGGAATTTATACATCAGAAATTGGTTTTGGTTTAGGTATTACTGTATCTGACTTTAATGGTGATAGCTGGGATGATATTTATGTGTCTAATGATTTTTTCGAAAGAGATTATTTGTATCTAAATAACAAAAATGGTGGATTTAATGAAAAATTAGAGGAAAATTTCAAGTCAATTTCTATGGGATCTATGGGAGCTGATGTAGGAGATTTAAATAATGATTTATTACCTGATCTTTTTGTCACTGAGATGTTACCAAAATCAATTGAACGAAAAAGAACTAAAACAATTTTTGAATCTTGGGATAAATATTCAAAAGCACTCTCTAAAGGATATTTTCATCAGTTTCCAAGAAACACTTTACAGAGAAATATGGGAAAAGACGGTTTTTTTGAGGTGGGAAGATTATCTGGAATTTCTAGTACTGAATGGAGTTGGGCTTCTCTTTTTTTTGATGCTGACAATGATGGCCTTAAAGATATTTTTATTTCAAATGGTATTTATAAAGATTTACTTGACAGAGATTATTTAACATTTACAGCAAATGACGAAAAAATTAAAAGTATTGTAAATAATAAAACGTTTTCGATTAAAGGACTAATTGATTTAATGCCTTCAAAACCTGTTATAAATCACATGTACAAGAATAAAGGTGATTTTAATTTCGAATTTGTATCTGATAATTGGGGTTTAGACAATGAAACTTTTAGTAATGGCAGTGCTTATGCTGATTTTGACAATGACGGAGACCTTGATCTTTTAGTAAATAATGTGAACATGCCATTTTATATTTATGAAAATAATTTAGACACCCTAAAAAACAGAAGTTTAAAAATCAATTTACTTTCAGATTCTAAAAATACAAGAGCACTTGGATCCAAGATTATAGCATATATTGACAAGAAACCAATAACTTATGATAATCATATTTCAAAGGGTTTTCAAAGTTCTATTAACGGACCAATTCATCTTGGTGTAGGAGATACAAAAATTATAGATTCAATTGAAATAATATGGCCTAATAGTTCAAAATCAATTATCAAAGGTCTCAACTCAAATCAAATTTATACTTATTCAGAGCCTTTAATTACAAAATCAGTTAAAGAAAATGAGAATTCAAAGGATGAAATAAAAAAATCAGATAAGATCATTAATTTTAATCATAAAGAAAATAAATTCATTGATTTTAATATTGACAGGCTTATACCTGAAATGATTAGTAATGAAGGCCCAGCACTTTCACTATCAGATATAAATAATGATGGGATAGATGATTTTTTTGTTGGAGGTGCAAAATTTCAAAATTCGAAATTATTTATCTCACATGACAACAAATATATAGTTGACTCTTTAGTATTTTCTAAAAACAGAAACTCTGAAGATGTTGCTTCAATTTTTTTCGATGCGGATGGTGACAGTGACAAAGATTTATATGTATGTAGTGGCGGTAGAGCTTTTTCAAATAATGATATTGCATTAAAAGATAGGATATACTTAAATGATGGTAAAGGTAATTTTAAATATAATGACAATATTTTACCAAAAGATTTTTTTATAAATAGTTCATCGGTAACACATTCAGATTTTAATAATGATGGTTTGCAAGATCTATTTGTTGGACAAAGAACAAAGACGAGAAATTATGGTTTACCAGGAAGTGGTTATTTAATGTATAATAGCTCTAATGATGGATATAAAATTCAAGATCAAAATGTTTTTTCAAATATTGGCATGATAACTGATGTTAAATCTGGTGATATTAATAATGATGGTTGGGATGATATCGTTGTTGTTGGTGAATGGATGAATATTAAAATTTTTATTAATAATAAAGGAGTATTTAATGATGAAACCGATAAATATGGAGTTACTAACACCAGAGGTTTTTGGAAATCTGTAGATCTTGTTGATATAGATGATGATGGAGATGTTGATATTGTTGCAGGAAATCTTGGACTAAATTCATATTTTAAAAAGGGAGACAGAATGTATGTTAGTGATTTTGACAACAACGGTACAATAGAACAAATTATTTGTCATAAAATCGATAACAAGTTTTATCCAATTGTTGACAGAAATGAGTTAATCTCCCAATTACCATCCCTTAAAAAAAAGTTTGTAAGATTTGAAAATTATTCTAGTGCAACAATTAGTGATCTTTTTCAAAATGAAAAACTAAATCAATCTTTAATATTTAATATTGATATTACTGAGTCTATAATTTTGTATAATGAGGATGGTATTTATAGAAAAGAGAACTTACCAATTGAGGCTCAATACACACCAATTTATTCAATTAAGATTAGTGATGTTGATAATGATAATGCTAAAGATATTTTTCTTGGCGGTAATCAATTTAATGTTAAGCCACAGTTCGGAAGACATGATGCATCTAAGGGTTTAGTTATTTACGGTAAAAAAATTGGTAAAAAATATTCATTTAAAAAAGTTAACACACTTGGAATTGATGGACAAATTCGTAATTTTGCAATTCTTGAAAAAAGAAAAAAGAAAATACTTGTTAGCGCTATTAATAACGGCAAATTAGAATTTAATGAGATTAATTAGTATTTGTATAATATTAGTTTTAATTCTTACCAACTGTGAACAATCTGAGTATAAAAAGTTGGTTAGAAATGAGCTGAAAAAAAATGTCAAAAACGATTCCCTTTTTTTAAACTTAAAGTTTGGAGAAAGAAATGAGGATTATCTTGATAAAATTTGGGAATTAAATAAAAAAGGAATAATAAGTCAAACCGACGGTGAGTATGGATCAGTTAGATACCCTTTAAAGTTAAATAAATTAGAAAATAAGGTGGGTGATATAAATATGGACTTTTTTCCTCGCTTTAATGATAAAAAAAGACTCGATAAGTTGACCATTAAATTTTCTCATCAAGGTTGGGCTCCATGGAATAAAGAATTATTTTCAGATAAATTGATAATCAAGGTATTGGATACTATTAAGAAATGGTATAGGGGAAATGATTTTTTAGAGGCTTATAATGATATTAATAATAAAAAATCAAGTATCTTCTATAAGATTGATGGAGATAGACAATTCAAGGTCTATTTTATGGAGGATCACGAAGTAATTGCTGAAGTTGAAAAATTAAAGTAAATATAATAATGATAAATAAAATTTATTTTTTTCTGTTTTTAATTTTGATATCAGCTTGTTCAAAAACTGAAGAACAAAAATTATTTAAGTTACTTGATCCCCAAGAATCAGGTATAAATTTTGAAAATAATCTTCCATTTGACGAAGATTTTAATGTATACAAGTACAGAAATTTTTATAACGGAGGTGGAGTTTCCATCGGAGATATTGACAACGACGGTTTATTGGATGTTTACATGACTAATAATTTAGGTCCAAATAAGTTATATAAAAACATGGGTAATATGACTTTTAAAGACATTTCTAAAGAGTCTAGGGTTGAAGGTGAAAAGGCATGGTCAACTGGAGTGACTATGATAGATATAAATGCTGATGGATTTTTGGATATATATGTTTGTAATTCAGGAGATATAAAGGGAGACAATAAACAAAATGAGTTTTTTATTAATAATGGTGATGGAACTTTTACAGAAAAAGCTTCAGATTTCAATTTAGATGATTTGGGTTTTTCAACTCATTCTTCATTCTTTGATTATGACAAAGACGGTGATCTAGATGTATATCTTTTAAATAATTCTTATCAATCAATTGAATCCTTTAATCTGAAAAAAAACGAAAGACCTATTAGAGATATTTTAGGTGGCGATAAGTTATTGGAAAATATAGATGGAAAGTTTTTTGATGTTAGTGAGAAAGCTGGTATATATGGTAGTGTTATAGGTTTTGGACTTGGTGTAACCGTAGCTGATTTTAATAAAGATGGTTGGGAAGACATTTTTGTATCAAATGATTTTTTTGAGAGAGATTACCTATATATTAATAATAAGGACAAGACTTTTAGTGAAGTATTAACAGATCAAATTCAGTCAATTAGTGGTGCTTCAATGGGAGCAGACGCAGCTGATATAAACAATGACGGGTATAATGATTTATTTGTAACTGAAATGCTTCCTTATGATTATGATAGATTAAAAACTGTTACAACATTTGAAGATTGGAATAAATATAGCTATAATGTCAAAAATGGATATTATCATCAATATACAAGAAATGTACTTCAACTCAATAATAGAAATGATAGTTTCAGTGAAATTGGAAGATTTAGTGGTGTTGAGGCATCAGACTGGAGTTGGGGTGCACTATTTTTTGACATGAATAATGATGGGTTAAAAGATCTATTCATTGCAAATGGAATATACAAGGATTTAACAAATCAGGATTATTTAAGATATATATCTAATGAGGAGGTAGTTAAATCGATTGTAACAAACAATAAAGTTAATTACAAAAAACTTGTTGATTTAATTCCATCTAATAAAGTTGAGAATCATGCCTACATTAACACCGGAAATTTAAATTTTAAAAGGGACAGCTCAACAGGTCTTGAATTGCCAAGTTTCTCAAATGGTTCAGCATATGGAGATTTAGATAATGACGGTGATTTAGATTTAATTGTGAATAATGCAAATATGAAGTCTTTTGTTTACGAAAACCAAACAATGGACATTGGGTCAGGTAACTATTTAAAATTTATACTTAAAGGGACTGGCAAAAATATAAATGCAATTGGAACTCAAATTACTATTTATTCTGGTGATAAGATCTTCTATCTTGAGCATCAACCTGCAAGAGGATTTCAGTCAAGTATTGATTTTAGACCAAACTTTGGACTACCAAATAATAACCCTGTAAATATAGAAGTTTTATGGCCCTCAGGTAAAAAAACATTTTTAAATGATATTATTCCAAATCAGACAATTAGTTTATTTGAGAAGGATGCATCATTTGATTCTTTAAAAGAAAAAAAATCTAAATCCCCGATTTTTAAAAAACCTAAAGTAATTAAATCAGTAAAACACGAAGAAAATACATTTGTTGATTTTCATAAAAATAGACTGATGTTTCATATGTGTAGTACAGAGGGACCGACTTCTTCAATTGCTGATATCGACAATGACGGTGATAAAGAACTATTTTTAGGTGGTTCTAAAGGTATTTCTGCTTCAATTTATAATCTTAGAACTGGAAAGAAAATAAAAAAAATGTCAATTTTTGAAGAGGCAAAAATTTCTGAGGATTCTGAAAGTATTTTTTTTGATGCTGATAATGACGGAGACCTTGATTTAATTATAGGTAGTGGTGGCATTGAATTTTCTGATAATTCTCCTGATTTCAGAGACCGATTGTACATTAATAATGGAAAAGGAAGTTACACTATTTCCAAATTTAATTTTGATGGATTAAATATCAGTACTGGCGCAATTGCTGTTTCAGATGTGGACAAAGACGGAAACAAAGATTTTTTTATTGGAGAAAGATTGATTCCATCAAAATATGGTATGCCAGGTTCAGGCTTTTTATTTCTAAATGAAGGAAACGCAAATTTTGTGAATTCAACAGATAAAAATTTAATTGGAGCAAGTGATATTGGGATGATCACTGACGCAAAGTTTTTTGATTTAGACAACGATGGATATGATGAATTAATCATAGTTGGAGAATTTATGGGTATTGAAATTTTTAAAAATAATAAAGGGGTCTTACAAAGAATTGAGAATAATAATCTTTCTGAAATTAAAGGGTGGTGGAGTAAACTAGAGATTGGAGATTTTAATAATGATGGTTTAATTGATTTAGTAGTCGCTAATCATGGTACTAATTCTCGTTTTAGAGCTTCAAATGATAACCCAATAAGCATATACATGAATGATTTTGACAATAATGGCAGGCTTGACCCAATTTTAACATTTAGAGCTGAAAATGGTAAAGATTATCCATATTCTTTAAGACACGATCTAATTAATCAAATGAGGGTTTTAACAAAAAAATTCCCTAATTATGAATCTTTCAAATACTCAGATATTCAAAAAATATTTACTCCCGAATTAATAAGTAATAGTATTATAAAGTCTGTTAATGAGCTCGAAACGTCAATGTTTATAAATAAGGGAGAATTTAAATTTGAAAGGATTAAGTTACCAAAGGAAGTCCAGTTTTCTCCAACTATGGCAATCCTTCCATATGATTTTGATAAAGATGGTGATCTAGATGTTTTAATGGGGGGAAACTTATTTGGAGTTAAACCTGAAATGGGAAGGTATGATTCTACGTATGGAGTTTATATTGAAAATTTGGGTAATAACAAATTCAAATTCCATGACGATGGTAAGGGTTTTTTCATTAAAGGTGAGATTCGAGAAATTTTAAATAATGAAAGTGAATTATATGTTATCAGAAATAACAAAGAATTAATTAAATATGAATTTTAATTTTTTTAAAGTACTTATTTTATTAATTTTTTTTTCAAGTTGTAAAGAAAAAAGTGATGTAAATTTCAGTAACCTCTACAATAAGGTTGACTCAGTGTCTTCAGGTGTTAATTTTTCCAACGATCTAGTTGACACCAGTGAAATGAATATTGTAGAGTATTTATATTTTTACAATGGTGGAGGTGTTGCTTTGGGTGATATAAATAACGACGGGTTAGATGATATTTATTTGACTGCAAATCAAAAGCCAGACCAATTATATATTAATTTAGGTGATTTAAAATTTAAAAATATCTCTAATAATTTAGGAATTGAAAATCAATCTTCTTGGTCAACTGGTGTATCTATGGCTGATGTTAACGGAGATGGATGGTTGGATATATATGTATCAAAAGTAGGTAAATTTAAAACACTTGATTCGCATAATTTATTGTACATAAATCAAAGAGACGGAACATTTATTGAATTATCAAAAAAGTTTGGATTAGACTTCTCGGGTTTTTCAACTCAAGCTGCATTTTTTGATTATGATAGAGATGGTGATTTAGACATGTATTTATTAAATCATAATATTCACACCCCTAGAAATTACACTGATTCATCTAAAAGATTTGAGAATGACTCATTAGCTGGGGATAAATTTTTTGAAAATAGATTAAATGAAAAAGAAGGAAGATTCGTTGATGTAACTGCTGATGTTGGTATTTTTAGTAGTTTTCTTGGATACGGATTGGCAATTACTACTGGGGATATAAATAATGATGGTTGGACTGATATCTATGTAGGAAATGATTTTCATGAAAACGATTATGTTTATATCAATCAAAAAAATAAAACATTTAAGGAATCAGGTCAAGAATATTTATCAAACAATTCACGTTTTACTATGGGAGTAGATATTGCAGATATGAATAATGACATGTTGTATGACATATTTACACTAGACATGATGCCATTCTACAACGACGTTTTTTTGAAATCAGGAGGTGAGGATTCTGATCAAGTATATAAAATAAAAAATAGCTTTGGATATGGTGACCAGTATGCCAGAAATAATTTTCATTTAAACAGAGGAAATTCAAAGTTTTCAGATATTGCTTTATATACTGAAACATATGCTACTGACTGGAGTTGGTCAGTTTTGTTGGAGGACTTAGATAATGATGGAATGAATGATATATTTATAACTAATGGTATATTCAAAAGACCTAATGATCTAGATTATATAAATTATGCTAGTAACATAGATTATAGATCTTTTGAGACTTCAAATAATAATGATTTGTATAAAAAACTTATTGATAAAATGCCAACACTAATGATCCCAAATATAATTTTTCGGAATCAAGGCAATTTAAATTTCAAAAAAGAATCGAAAAGCGTAGGTATGGAAAAATCATATTCAAATGGTGCAGCTTACAGTGATTTAGATAATGACGGAGACGTCGATTTAGTTATAAATAATATAAATCAGGAGGTATTTATTTTAGAAAATTTAACAGACGGAAAAAATAATTTTGTTCAAATTATTTTATCAAATAATGATAATAATTATAGTTCAATTGGGGCTAAGGTTAACTTATTTTTAAATGATAAAAAATTAACTAAACAATTAAATCCAGTTAAAGGGTTTCAATCTTCCTCGTCTTATAAAATTAACTTTGGAATTGAGAGTAATTCAAAGGTTGATTCACTTAGTGTGATATGGCCTGATGGTTCAACTCAAACTAATTTTAATATTCCAATAAACCAATTAATCACAATCAAGAAAAAAAACTCAATAGAAAAAAAAGAATTTAGAAAAAATATTGTTAGTGATCCTGAAAAATTTGACATACATGTTGAAAACAATACTTTTGATTATGATAGAGAGATTTTAATTCCAGAGTTGCTATCTACTGAAGGACCTGCATTGGTAAAAGCAGACTTTAATGGTGATAATTTTGATGATATATATATTGGAGGGGCAACTGATCAAAGTGGTAAGATTTACATAGCTAACTCGAAAGGGGAGTTTAAGTTAAAAGATATACCAATATTTAAAAAAGATTTAATGTTCGAGGACGTTGATGCCTCAGAAATCGATTTCGATAATGATGGGGACCTGGATTTATATGTCGTCTCCGGAGGTTCTGAATTTCTAGAATCTGATTTAAGACTTTCAGATAGAATATATATTAATGATGGTAAGGCAAATTTTTCAAAGTATCCGGTTAGATTGCCAGCTTATAACGGGGGAGCAATAGCTGTATCTGATTTTAATAATGATGGATTTGATGATATTTTTCTTGGATCAAGGTCAATTCCAGGGTCATATGGCTTGTCTCCATTCAGTTTTATTTTACTTAATAATAAAAGAGGTGGCTTTGGAATATTAGAGAAATTTAGAATTGGAATGGTAACAGACGCTAAGTGGATAGATATCAATCAAGATAAATTTTTAGATCTTGTTATTGTTGGAGATTGGATGCCAGTAACAATATTAATTAACCAGGGAAACGAAACTTTTAAAAATGAGACTAGTAAATATGGTTTAAAAAATACTAGTGGGATGTGGAATTCCATAACGACCCACGATATAGACAATAATGGGAAAGATGATTTAATTATTGGAAATGCCGGAGAAAATTTGAAGTTTAAGGCAAGTAAGGATACTCCTATCGAGGTATTTATTAAAGATTTCGACAATAATGGAAGATTAGACCCTATTATTTTTTATAATTTTTTAGGAAACTTTGTTCCTTTTGCTTCAAAGGATAAATTGGATAAACAGATACCTGAGCTTAAAAAGAAATTTACTAATTACAAATCTTTTTCAGAAGTAAAATCTTTTTATGATTTATTTGAAATTAGTAGAGACAGCCTTGTTGAATACAAAAAAATTCAGGAATTAAGGTCAATGATTTTTTTAAATATTAAAGATTCACTCCATCAAATTCCTTTACCAAAAGAGGCACAATTAAGTCCAATTCAGGATATATTAATTACCGACAACAATCAAAAGACTCTCTATTTTGTAGGAAACTATAATAACTATGTGAATGAATTAGGTAAAAATAATTCAAGTGTTGGTGGAAAATATAAAATAAAAGAGAATCTTAAGTTTGATGAGTTTGAGATTTTAAATCTTCCAAATCAATTAAACACAAGAAAAATCATTGAAGTCGGATCTAGAGATTTACTAGTTATTTCTAACAATGACTTCAGTTACTTAATAAAAAAATAAATCACTATATTTAATATGCAAAAAACACAATAATGAAATACATTTTTTATTTTTTAGGAACTTTATTTCTATTAGGTCAGGAGAAACCAAAACCTGAAGCTACAGAGTATTGGGAACCAGAGCCAGTAGTTGTTACTCCCGCTCAAGATAATTTGCCACCAAGTGATGCTGTTGTCCTTTTTGATGGAAGTGATTTGACAAAATGGAAAAATGCTAGGGGAGGTGGAGAAGCCTCATGGATTATTAATGATAATGGATCTATGACAGTAACAAGAAATGGGGGTATTGAGACAATAGACGAGCATGGGTCAATTCAGTTACATATTGAGTGGAGGACTCCAACTAAAATGGAGGGAAAAGGTCAAGGAAGAGGTAACAGTGGAATTATCTTTCAAAGAAGATATGAGGTTCAAATTTTAGATAGCTATAATAATAGAACATACTCAAATGGTCAGGCAGCATCAATTTATAAGCAATATCCTCCATTAGTTAATGCTTCCAAACCTCCAGGAGAATGGCAGTCTTATGATATAATTTTTACTGAACCAGAATTTGATAAAATTGGTATCATGACTAAAAGAGGAAGATTTACAGTATTTCATAATGGTATATTAGTTCAAAACAATGTTGAGATACTTGGAACTACAGAGTATATTGGAATGCCTAAGATTGGCAAAAATGAAATTTCTGGATACATGGGTAAAAACACAAAAAAAAACTTATACATTCAAGATCATGGTAATCCAGTTGAATTTAGAAATATTTGGATGAGAAAACTATAAACTAATTAATATGAAGTCGAGAAGAAAATTTTTAAGAAATACAGGACTTATAACTGGTGGCATTATAACGTCCTCTTTTGCTAATTCCTCAGTTAAACCATTTAGTAAAATTATTGGTGCTAACGATAGAATTAAATTTGGTGTTATTGGATGCAAAGGTATGGGTTGGTCTGATATGAGGTCAATTTTAAGTCATGACGGAACTGATTGTATAGCTCTATGTGATGTTGATGATAGAGTTTTAGATAATAGATCAAATGATGTAAAAAAATTAACTGGTAAAAAACCAAAAGTTTATAAGGATTATAGAAAGTTATTAGAAAACAAAGATGTTGACGCCGTTGTAATAGGTACACCTGACCATTGGCACTGCTTAATGTTAGTTCATGCACTTGAGGCAGGTAAACATATTTATTGTGAAAAGCCTATTTCTAACTCTGTTAAAGAGTCAATGATAATGTTGGATAAAGCTAAAGAACACAGTAAATACCTCATTCAAGTTGGACAGTGGCAAAGAAGTTCACCTCATTACAGAGATGCTTTGGATTATCTTTGGTCTGGAAAGTTAGGTCAGATTCGCATGGTTAGAGTATGGGCTTATCAAGGTTGGTACGGAATGATGGATCCTCTCCCTGATTCACCTGTCCCAAAAGGTGTAGATTATAAAAGTTGGTTAGGTCCTGCTCCATTAAGACCATTTAACAAAAATAGATTTCATTTTAATTTTAGATGGTATTGGGATTATGCTGGTGGATTGATGACTGATTGGGGAGTTCATGAAATTGACATTGCATTATTTGGTATGAAAGTTAGAGAGCCTTTGTCTGTTGTTGCTAGTGGAGGAAGATTTGGATATCCAGATCAAGATACTGAAACACCAGATACACTTCAAACTTTATTCCAGTATGAAAATTGGACAATGCTTTGGGAAAATGCAGTTGGTATTGATAGTGGTAATTATGGGCAGGATGAGGGGATTGCATTCATCGGTAATGATGGAACTTTAGTCATTGATAGAGGTGGATGGCAAGTACTTCCTGAGTTGGATTATCAAAATGATTTACCAAGACACAAAAAACCAAAAAAAATTCAACCTGTTACATATACTAAGGCTAGAGGAAGTGGTCTTGGTTATCATACTAAAAACTTTATTGATGCTATTAGAAATAATACTCCTGAATCTCTTAATTGTGGAATTGATAGCGGAAGTATTGCTTGCATAAATGCTCATATGGGAAATATTTCTTACAAGGTAGGTAGAAAAATTTTCTGGGATAAAGAAAAACAAAATTTTGGAGATGATGTTGAGGCTAATGATTTAATTACTCCAAAATATAATAATGGATTTAAGTTACCAACTTAAATTTTAATAATCTAAGATTAAAAAATCATCCAAATTTTCTATATTCGGGTGATTTTTTTGTTTGAAAAAGTATGAAAAATTTTACAACTGTTTTTAATTTTAGGGTTTTTATAGTTTTTATTCTAACTTCAGTTACATATTACCTTTGTACAACATACAATTTTTATCTTAAAAATGACTATAATATTATTAGTATTGCTATAGTATTTCCATTAGTTTTTAGCATTACAAGTGCTTTTCAAAAAAGACAATCCGCTTTAAAATATTTTTCTGAGGTCAGATCAAATTTAGTTGGTATAATGGAGTATTTTTACTCTTTAAAAAAAATGAAGGACATTGAGAAATTAGATTTGAAAAATTTATTAATTGATATTTCAGTGATGAATGTTAAATATTTAAGTAAAAAAGACAAGGAAATTGGTATAAATGATATCAGATTAAAGTTAGCATCTCTACACGACATAATTTTAAAGAGTAATTTTGATGAAAATTTATACAGGGGAATTATGCAAACTAAACAAGAATTAAGTAGATGTATTGAAAATCTATCCTCATTGAAAAATCATAATACACCTAAATCTTTAAGAGCTTATTGTTTATTATTTATTTATATTTTTCCTTTCATCTACGTTCCTGGAATACTTGGCGATACAAATGTTTCAGAAATGCAACACAATGTGCTTATATATATCCTGTGTATTTTGATAAGTTTTGTACTTGTTGCGTTATATAATATTCAAGATTTTATTGAAAACCCTTTTGATAATGAGGGACTAGATGATATTAAAATGGATGATTACTTAATGGATAGAAAAGAGTTATAATATATAATTAGCAAATGAATCATAACGCAAAAAGCCTTCTACCCCTTTTTTTTATAATTGTATCCATATGTGCTTACAGTCAAAATAATTCAATTAAATTGTTTTTAAAATGCTCTTGTGATAGTAATTATATAAGAGATCAAATTAACTATATTGATTATGTTAGAGACCAAGAGGATGCTAATATAATATTAGAAGTTTACGGAGACCCAAATGGGAACCGGGGTAAATACTCAATTTATCTTATTGGTAAAAAAAATTTTGTTGGTATTGATGATGAACTTAGTTTTGAAAGTCATCCAAAAATGACTAATGATGAGATAAGATCGGGTTTAAAAGATAAAATTCAAATAGGAATTTTGAAATATCTTGTTAATACAAATGATATAAACGATTTGAATTTTTCAATTTCTAAACTTAAGAGTAACATCTCTGATTCTGACAGTTTAATTGTCGATAAATGGAAAAATTGGATTTTTGAAGTTTCAGCAAGTGGATATTATGAAAAGGAGTCTAGTAGAAAGACAAATGATTTTAATGGAAGATTTGAGGTTAATAGATTCACAGAAGATTGGAGGATAGAGACAACATTAAGATTTTTTAAAAGAATTGAAGAATTTTTAAGCGAAACGGATAATTTTAAAAGTTATAGATTATACAAGGGAGCTTATGGTAAAATAGTAAGAAGTATTTCTGACCATTGGTCTACAGGAATTTTTTATGGTTTTAGTGAGGACTCTTATGAAAATATTAAATTTTCAAATAATTTATCACCCGCAATTGAATATAGTATTTTTCCATACAGAGATGTAGTTAGAAGAGAAATGGTTCTTGAATACAAAATTGGTTACAGAAAAAATAATTATGAAACAAAAACTATTTATGGAAAAAATGACGAATTTTTAGGCATACATTCATTTGCTTTTAAAACTCGTTACAGACAAAATTGGGGAGATATTTACAGTAGATTTTCTTTTTTCACATATCTTCATGATAATTCAAAAAATAGATTAACATTCGATAACTATCTAAATATCAGAATTTTTGAGGGGTTTTCTTTGAGACTTGGAGCGGAAATTAGATTTATAAGGGATCAAATTAATTTAGCTGCTGGACAAGCCTCTATTGAAGACTTACTTTTACAACAAAGGAGTATTGCAACTGACTTTTATAATGAATTTAGGCTTGGATTAACTTATACATTTGGATCTGCCTTTAACAATATAATAAATACTAGGTTATAGCATAAAGTATTCCTAATTATTTAATAAATTATATTCTCTAAAATGTGTTGATTTCACTTTTTATTTTTAAAATCCAATTGTCAATTCTTGTATCAGTTTGTTCGTATTGATTGTGTTCGTCAAGAGCCAAACCATAGAACATTCCATTAGGTGAAATACCCTTTGATAAATTAAATTTATATCCTTTATTTGGCCAATAACCAAAAATTAGTCCTCCATTTTTTAATATCACTGATGCTAATATGCCTAATCCGTCAACAAAGTTGTCTGGATATCCTAATTGATCTCCAAGTCCATACATACAAACTTTAATATTTTCAAAATTTATGTTTTTAAAATCAGGATAGAATTCATCCCAATCACTTTGAAGTTCTCCAACATCCCAGGTTGGTATTCCTAGTATCAAAACATCAAATTTTAAAAAATCATTGGGATTTAATTCATTAATTTCAAATATTGGTAAAGGGTCGATATTCAATTTATCATGAATTCTCTCAGTTATCTCCTCTGTCATACCTGTATCTGAACCATAAATAATTGCTATTTTTTTATTTTTTTTCATATTTTTAAAAATATAATTTAATAAGCAAATACTTTATAAATTTAAAAAAAAAATGAAAAAGGATAATTTTAAGTCACCTGATCATTATAATCTAGATTTATTATTAACTGAAGAACATATATTGGTCAGGGATAGTGTAAGAAACTGGGTTAAGGAAAATGTATCTCCTGTAATTGAAGATGCTGCCTTGGAGGGACTATTCCCAAAAAAATTTATTAAAGGTCTTGCTGATATAGGTGCCTTTGGTATATTTTTACCTCCAAAATACGGAGGGTCAGGGTTGGATTTCATATCCTACGGACTTATGATGCAAGAGCTTGAACGTGGCGATTCATCACTCAGAGTACTAAGTTCAATTCAAACAACCCTTGTTATGAATACTATTTACAAGTTTGGCAATGAAAATCAGAAAAATAAATATTTAATTCCACTTTCTAATGGTGATTTAGTTGGAAGTTTTGGGATGACCGAACCTGATCATGGTTCAGATGCTAGATCAATGAAAACAAATTTTGTTGAAAAGGAAAACTTTTTTTTAGTTAACGGATCAAAAATATGGATTGGTCAAGCTCCAATATGTGACTTAGCTTTGGTATGGGCAAAAGATAATAATAATCAATTAGCGTGTTTTATTATAGATAGGCAAGTTGAAGGGTTCTCAACCACAAAAATAAATAAAAAATGGTCCTACAGAGCTTCTGAAACCGGAGAGTTAGTATTTCATGACATGAAAGTTCCAAAAGAAAATCTTTTAATAGTCACAAATAAATTTAAGGATCTATTTAGTTGTTTAAATATTGATAGGTATGGAGTTGCATGGGGAGCGTTAGGAATTGCAATGGAATGTTACGATATAGCGAAAAACTACTCAATGGAAAGAGATCAATTTGGAAAAAAAATAGGATCTTTTCAATTAATTCAAAAAAAATTATCCGACATGTTAACTGATATAACTAAAACACAAATTTTTGTTTGGCGTTTGGGGTTGTTAATGAACCAAAAAAAGGCTACATACGAGCAAATTTCAATGGCTAAAAGGTCAAGTGTAAAAATGGCTTCCTCTGTTGCTCGTAAGTCAAGATCCATTTTAGGTGCAATGGGCATAACAAGTGAATATTCAATAATGAGACATTTAATGAATATTGAAACCCTAGTCACATATTTAGGAACTGAAGAGATTCATACACTTATAACTGGAAGAGATATAACTGGAATATCATCCTTCAAATAGTCGTAAATTTTTTAGAAACAATTATTAAATTTGTGTAAATAGATTATTTTTAATTAATATCTAACTCAAAACCATATAAGTAGATTTTAAGTCTAAAAATAAATAAAATGTGATTACTTGTTTTATTAATGTTAAATATTTAGTTCTTTAATACAAGGACTTATATGATTATTCCTGATTTTTCACCTAAAAATTTATGTTGAAAATTTTGTTGAAAACTTATGCGCCTGCTATTTGAAGTAGATGAAAAAAATCAGAAATTTGTATTATTCTTCTAAGTAAATTTTAATCAAATGAGAATAGAACAAATAATTAAGAGAGATTATACCACTAAGCCTTTTCATCTAAATAAAATTTCAGATGCTATAAAAAAGGCTATGGATGCTGTTGGAGTTGGATCTCAAAATGATGCTCAAAATGTTGCATTGTTAGTTAATCAAAAACTCTTGGATAGAAAAAATGAGCACTTAGAATATGTTCCTACTATTGAAGAAATCCAAGATATTGTTGAGACTAAATTAATGGAAAGTAACTTCCATAATGCGGCAAAAGCTTACATTTTGTATAGAAATAAGAGAAGCCAGCAAAGGCAGTCCGATATTTTTGAAAAACGTGTTAATCTAAAACCTTATGAATACCCCCAGCTCTATGAATATGTTCCTGCAATAAGACACTCTTACTGGATTCATACCGAGTTTAATTTCACCAGTGATATTCAAGATTTTAAATCACGTTTATCTGATTCAGAAAGAAGTGCAATAAAAAATACCATGCTTGCTATCTCTCAGATAGAGGTTGCTGTTAAGTCTTTTTGGGGAGATCTCTATCATAGAATTCCTAAACCTGAAATAGGATCGGTGGGTTCTACCTTTGCTGAAAGCGAGGTTCGTCACGCGGATGCTTACTCACATTTACTAGAAATTTTGGGATTGAACTCTGAGTTTAAAAAGCTCAAAAAGATACCTGCGATAATGGAAAGAGTAAGGTATTTGGAAACTGCATTAAAACATTCAAAAAGTGATGACAACAAAGAGTATGCAGAAGCCATTCTCCTTTTCTCATTATTCATTGAGCATGTTTCTTTGTTTTCTCAGTTTTTGATTATTATGGCTTTTAATAAACATAAAAATATGCTTAAAGGTATTTCTAATGTAGTAGAGGCAACATCCAAGGAAGAACAAATACATGGTGATTTTGGTATTGATTTGATTAAAGTATTGCAAAAAGAAAATCCTGATTGGTTCACCTCAGAATATCACTTAAATATTAAGAAAATGTGTTTAGAGGCATTTAAAGCAGAACAATACGTAGTTGATTGGATTTTTGAAAAAGGAGAATTAGATTTTTTGCCTAAAAAAGTTATTTATGAGTTTTTAAAAAATAGATTTAACAATTCTTTAGAAAGTATAGGAATTGAAAAAGCATTTGAAATCGACCAAAATTTAGTTTCCCAGACAGAATGGTTTGATGATGAAATTATAGGAACTAAACACGGAGATTTTTTTGTAAAACGATCTATTAATTATAGTAAAAGAACCCAAAGTATAACAAGTGATGACCTATTTTAAGTATGCAAAAAAAATCAAAAACTCAACAAGAACAAGAAAATATATATCAGGATCTAATTAATGCTAGAGGAGATTCAATCAAAGAAAGAGCGCTAAGTTCTTCAAAACCTTTTGATTGGTTAAATGAAAATAGCAGGAAATTTTTAGCAGCAGGTTACTTAGGAGAGGGACTAAGTGCAGAGCAACGTATTGCAGAAATAGCTAAAAGAGCCGAAGATATTCTTAAAATACCAGGTTTTGCTGATAAATTTTATTATTATATGTCTGAGGGTTTCTATTCCTTAGCCTCACCTGTTTGGTCAAATTTTGGTAAGGAACGTGGTTTACCGATAAGCTGTTTCGGTTCCCATATAGATGATGACATTGGCAATATATTATATACTCAGTCAGAGGTTGGCATGATGTCTAAGTTAGGTGGTGGTACATCTGGTTATTTTGGTAAAATCCGACACAGAGGTGCTGCTATCAAAAATAATGGAGAAGCATCTGGGGCTGTCCATATAATGAGATTATTCGAATCTATGGTAGATGTAGTCAGCCAAGGTTCAGTTAGAAGAGGTCGTTTTTCACCTTATCTTCCAGTTAGCCATCCAGATATTATGGAATTTCTTGAAATTGGAACAGAGGGAAACCCTATTCAAGAGTTAACCCATGGTGTCACTGTGACTAATGATTGGATGCAAGATATGATTGATGGTGATGTCGATAAAAGAACAATATGGGCAAAAGTCATACAAAGCAGGGGAGAAATGGGTTATCCTTATATTTTTTTTACTGATAATGCAAACAATGGAGCTCCAGAAGTTTACAAGGAGAAAAAATTACCAATTTATGCAAGTAATTTATGCACTGAAATAATGTTACCATCTAATCATGATTGGTCATTCGTTTGTGTTCTTTCAAGTATCAATCTACTACATTATGATAAATGGAAAAATACCGATGCTGTTGAAACAATGGTGTATTTTCTAGATTCTTTGATAACTGAGTTTCTCGATAAATTAGATGTTTACAAAAACTCTAATGACAGAGAAGACCAACAAACTTTTTTATTTATGGAAAGAGCATATAATTTTGCCAAAGAAAATAGAGCTCTAGGCATGGGGACCTTAGGTTGGCACTCTTTACTTCAGTCTAAAATGTTACCTTTTGATAGTCAAGAATCTTACAATTTAAATACTGAAGTTTTTAAAACTTTAAAAGAAAAATCCTATAAAGCCTCAGAGAAACTTGCATTAAAGTTTGGAGAACCTAAGATTTTAAAAGGTTTTGGAAGAAGAAATACTACACTAAATGCTATAGCTCCAACTACTTCCTCTGCTTTTATACTTGGGCAAGTATCACAAGGTATTGAGCCTGTATGGTCGAATATTTATGTTAAGGATATCGCAAAATTAAAAACTACAATCAAGAATCCTTTCTTAATAAAGCTTTTAAAAGAAAAAGGGATGGATACTCCTGAGGTTTGGAAAGATATAAGAGACAAGGATGGATCAGTTCAACATCTTGAGTTCCTATCAAAAAATGAAAAAGATGTATTCAAAACCTATCCTGAGATTGACCAGTTAGCTATCATCTATCAAGCTGCGAATAGACAACATTATATAGATCAAGGTCAATCTCTTAACATCATTATACATCCTGAAACATCGACAAAAGAAATTAATAAAATCCATGTTACAGCATGGAAATTAGGTCTCAAATCCCTTTATTATCAGCATAGTATGAATGCTGCTCAGAAGTTTAAACAGAACAAAGACTGTGAAAGTTGTGAGGGTTAGTTTGCTAAAAAATAGTAAATCCAAAGTACACTAATATAAAGTAAGTTTTTTTTTCTAATAAGTGTATAAAATCAAAAAAGGAGACATCAACATTGAAATCCCCCTTAATGTACCATAGATAATTCAGTTTTCGAACTTTTTTAAAAAGACTTACATCTATTCTACGATTTAAAAAATGCCTTTGAATACGAAGTAATAGTTTATTATGTCCTAAATTTCTCTATTTCAGACCGAGTTAAGACTAATTCATAATTACAGACAAGTTATTAAATTATAATAGTATAAAATATACAGCATAAAAAAATTAAGAAACAGTGAAAAAACTAACAAATCCCACACTAAAAAAAAGAGTATCTTTTAGTTATCCTTTTTTTTATATATTGTAAGTAACTTAATATCAATCCAATGAAAAAACTACTTCTAATATTACTGTTTATTCCGCTAGTTTCTTTTTTCTATTTTTTTGTCTCCGGTTTTAAGCTAAGTACCGATAAAACACAAATGGGTTCAGACCCAGATTTAAAAGGATATTTTGTGGATGCAAATAATGGTAATGATGAAAATAATGGAAAACAGCCTGGTAGTCCGTGGAAAACTGTGAAAAAAATTAATTCTATCATTTTTGAACCTGGCGATAACATATATTTTAAAAGAGGTACAAGCTATTCCCATGGACTTCAGATTAATGGTAATGGAACAAAAGACAATCCAATTACTGTTTCGGCTTATGGAGAAGGAGATGCTCCGAAGTTTACAAATACCAATGACAGTGTATTCAATGGGAATGCAGTTCAAATAAACGGAGACTATCAAATCGTAGAAAATCTGTATGTTTATGGAACGAATACAGCGTCTAATGGATTTTTCTTAACAGTTTGGAAATTGGGCGGAATAAAAGCGAACTTAGGTGCGGACCATGCGATAATACGCAATAATGAGGTGGTGGATTGCCCAATAGGAATAAACTCTTACAGTGAGTTCTGTCTTATTACCAACAACAACATACATGATTGCAACCGACCGATTTCTCCGCCAGGATGGGGTCCTATTGGCATAAGAATAGGAATGGGAAACACTGAAATATCGCATAACATTATACATAACTATCACAGCTTTGGTGGAACTTGGGGTGGCGATGGTGGGGCGATAGAAATTGATGATGG
>TARA_B100000963_G_scaffold6049_1_pt1 | contig 62014 bp, 58 predicted proteins | sample TARA_B100000963 | Tara Oceans TARA_B100000963 (sample SAMEA2622097) | marine metagenome | biome: marine biome (ENVO:00000447); feature: surface water layer (ENVO:00002042); material: "saline water (ENVO:00002010), including plankton (ENVO:xxxxxxxx)" | depth 5 m | reverse complement strand
AAAAGGCCTGGCTCCAGTCCTTCCATACCGGTGTCATGCCTAGCTGTACAACGGCGTCTGCGACCGCTTCAGGTGAACGTTTATCATCGGTGCTAAACTGTTCAAGAGCTTCATCTGTGGCTGAGTAGCCTCCCGGTTGCGTGCTGGAGGCGGCGCTCAGACTGGTGATACCAAAGGGCATCAGCTTGTCTCTCAGTGCTGCCGGCTCACGGGTTGATAAACTAATCTCTACCTCTGCATTTAGCAGCCGGTGTACACAAATAAGCTGCAATAACTGGCGATTAGTCATATCCAGCGTACTCACTTTGTCGCCCGTGTAAGGCCTCAGCCGCGGTACCGACAAGCTATAACGGCTGCGCCAGTAACGGGATTGCAAAAATTCAAGATGCAATGCAGTAAAATAGCTGTCCACACGCCAGTCGTTTAACCCGATTAATACACCCAAACCGATTTTATCCATACCGGCCCGGGCCAAGCGCTCCGGCGTTTGCAGCCGCCAGTCAAAATCCTGTTTTTTACCCCGCGTGTGATATTCGGCATAGCGGCGTCGTTGATAAGTCTCCTGATACACCATCACAGCATCAACGCCCAGGGTTTTCAGCGTCTGGTAGTCACTCTGGGACAGCGGCTGCACTTCCATCGCCACATAACTGAAATGCGGTTTGATCAGCGGCAACACCCTGCAAAAATAGTCCATACCGACTTTTCGCTCGTGCTCCCCGGTCACCAGTAATATACTGTCAAAGCCCATAGCTTTAATGGCCGCGACTTCTGCGGTTACCTCTTCTTCAGACAGAGTTTTGCGGCGAATCGCATTACTCGCCGAGAAACCGCAATAGGTACACTCATTGGCACAGAGATTTGATAAGTACAAAGGCACAAAAAACTGCATGGTATGACCAAACCGGCAACGGGTAAGTTGCCTGGCGCGACTGGCTAATACCGGCAGGTAAGATTCGGCGGCTGGCGACAACAACGCCGGCAGATGCTGCAAGGTTAAGTGTGGCGCATTAATAGCGGCTTCCACCTCTTTAGCGGTAGTGGCATAAATGCGCAGCCGAATATCATCCCAGTCGGTGGCCGCCAGTGTGTCTGCAAAACTCATAAATCCTCCAGAAACGCTTCCAGTGGACTGGTGGCTACAGCCATTTTTTGTCCGCCAGCCAGGCCGGCTTCATAGGCCTGTCGTCCGGCTCTGACTGCATGATTGAACGCTCCTGCCATAGCGATGGGATCATGCGCTGCAGCCATTGCAGTATTAACCAGTACTGCATCCACGCCCATTTCCATAGCAGCGGCCGCATGACTTGGTGCACCTATGCCCGCATCCACCACCACCGGCACGCTGGCCTGCTCAACAATTATTTGCAGGAACTCGCGGGTTTGCAGCCCCTGATTAGAACCAATCGGCGCGCCCAATGGCATCACTGCCGCACAGCCAACCTCCTCCAGTCGTTTACACAACACCGGATCGGCCGGGCAATAAGGCAACACTACAAACCCCTTATTAACCAATAGCTCTGCAGCATTAAGTGTTTCCACAGGATCTGGCAGTAAATAGCGCTGATCCGGGTGTATTTCCAGCTTCACCCAGTGGGTTTGAAGCGCCTCGCGCGCCAGTTCAGCCGCGTAAACGGCCTCCGTTGCTGTGCGAGCCCCCGCGGTATTTGGCAGTAACTGCACGCCTAGCTGCTGTAAGGGGGCCAGTAATTGATCTGAGCGGTGCGAGAGGTCCATCCGCTTTAACGCCAGCGTGGTCAGTTCACTGCCACTGGCCGCAATGGCCTGCTGCATAATAGTGGCGCTGGCAAACTTGCCGGTGCCGGTGAACAACCTGGATGAAAAGGTTCTATCAGCAATCTTAAGCATTGGCTACCCCCCGGCAACAACCGTGAAAAGTGTTACTTGATCATCAGCATGCAAGGCATGCTGAGGCCACAATGTGCGGTTTATCACCCGCTGATTCACCGCCAGGGCTAGCCCGTTTTCGTCCACGGAAAGGTCTTCAATAAGCTGCTTCAGGCTCAAGCCTTCAACCACTTCCGTTACCTTGTCATTAACTGTAATCTGCATTGTTCTCTCCACATACCGGGCACCCCTCAAGAGGCGGTAATTTAAGGGCTTGCCACTGACCACTAAGGCCATCGAAAAGCCGTAATTCACCCCAGCTCAATGGGGCCATAGCAGTAATAAACAGCAGGGTCTGCAGCGCCTGCATGATGCCAATGATGCCCACAACAGGCCCCAGGATCCCCTGGGCAAGGCACGTATTAGGCTCACTTTGCGCAGGCGAATATAAGCACCGGTAGCACCCATGAGCCTGGTGCGGATGTAATAGCAGTACTTGCCCCTGCATGCCACTGGCAGCGCCGGATATAAGCGGTATGCCAAGTTGATAACAAACCTGATTAATTAACTGCCGCGAATCCATATTGTCAGTACAGTCGAGCACTACCGACGCCCCTCGCAACAGACTTTCAGCATTACTTTTAACCAGTCTTGTGGCATGGCATTGCACACTCAGCGTCCGGTTTATGTCACGCAAGCGCAGACTCGCCACCCTTGCCTTGGTCTCACCGATATCCCGTTCTCTGTAAAGAGGCTGTCGTGGCAGATTACTCAGCTCTACCTCATCACTGTCGACCAGTTTTAGCCTGCCAACCCCAGCGCCGGCCAGATACGGCGCCACAGCACAGCCAAGGCCGCCAAGCCCAACAATCACCACGTCTGCGCGGCGTAAAGCCTGTTGCTTTACCTCATCCATCTCCGCCACCAGCAACTGCCGACTGTATCTGACGTAATCATCTCTGCTTAACACGGTCATACGTCTCCTTTAGTCTGTTTACCGCAGCCACCGGCTCGGCGGCGCGGGTAATGGCGCTAACCACCGCCACACCATTCACTCCGGTGTCGACCACATCGGCAAACCTGGCCTGACTGATGCCACCAATGGCCACCGTGGGGATATCACCAGCGAGTGTTTGATATCGCCGCAGCCGGGCTAATCCCTGGGGTTTGGAAGGCATCTTTTTAGTTTGGGTAGCAAAAATGTGGCCGAGGGCGATATAGGAAGGCCTGAACTGTCTGGCCCGGCATAATTCGGCATAGCCATGAGTAGAAATGCCCAGCCGCAGCCCGGCCCTGTATATCGCGCCTAAATCCGCGGCTTCCAAATCTTCCTGTCCCAGATGAACACCATAAGCGCCGCACTCAATGGCTAGCTGCCAATGGTCATTGATAAACAATCGCGTTTGGTAAGATGCTGCCATATTGACTGCCTGGCGGATCTGCTCAGCAAGGTCAGCCCCGGGTTGCTTGATACGTAACTGGATAATGTTAAGCCCCAGGGGAAGTAACAAAGCTAACCACTCAAGACTATCTACCACCGGGTATAAGCCGAGCTGACGACAGGTCAGCGGCGCAAACCCTTCAGGCGGTGCAGTAATATCAGCATCCGCGGGCAGCTGGAGTACCGTGGGAAAGTAACGCTCATCAGTGGGCCAACCACAGCGGGCTAACGGCCCGGCACCAGCGCCAGCCGCATACCCCTTAGCCAGCCCCATATTGACATAGGCTTTAGCAACACAAACGGCATCGTGTAATGGGTAATCCAGCGCCAAGGCGGCTGCGATAGCACTGGCAAACGTGCAGCCACTACCATGCTGATGAGTCGCCGGCTGCCAAATACTGCTATAACACCAATGCATCGGTGTAGTGTACAGCCGGTCTTCCGCCTGTTCTGCTGAGCTATGCCCTCCGGTGCAGAGCAGCCTCGTTTTCAACAAGTGCTCTGCATCCAACTCGCCACCGACGCAGGCAAGCAAATACTGCTCTTCGTCACTATTCGGTGTACACAGGTCAACGCAGGCTAACAGAGCGCGACAGCCCCGGGCAGAAACGCTGGCCATTTGGGCGCCGGTAGTCGCCACTTGTACCGGGTCCCAAATCACCCAAACCTGCTCATTGCGCTCGCGCACCTGGTTAATAAGCCCGATGACTACATCCACCTGTTCGTCGTTACACAACAAGCCGATTTTGATGGCCTGTGGCACCATATCCTGTAGTAATGCCTGCCCCTGACTGCTTAGTAACCCGCAAGCAACTGCCGCCACCTGCTCAACCGCCACGGAGTTCTGCGCCGTTATTGCGGTGACAACCGTGCAGGCATGGCAACCTAAATCGTGAAGTGTGAGCGTATCGGCCTGAATCCCCGCGCCACCGCCACTGTCAGACCCGCCGATACACCAGACTACTGGACGCTGTTCAGTGGCTGTCATGGTCGCTATCCCCGGTGCTGACGGCCGGATGATAGAGCTCAGCGCCGCGCCGGTTGAATTCGGCTGATTTGGCGCGCATACCATCCAACTGCTCGGCGGTAGTTTGGTGAGGCGTGACATTCACGGCGATCGCCACTCCCCTGGACTCCTTAGCAGCCGCTTCACGGACTTCATGGGAAATCTTCATCGAGCAAAATTTGGGGCCACACATGGAACAAAAATGAGCCACTTTTCCAGCAGCCTGGGGAAGGGTTTCATCGTGGTAAGCCCGCGCGGTCCCCGGGTCTAGTGACAGATTAAACTGGTCTTCCCAGCGAAATTCAAAGCGGGCTTTGGACATGGCGTTGTCCCGAATTTGCGCTGCCGGGTGCCCCTTCGCCAAATCGGCCGCGTGGGCGGCAATCTTATACGTGATAAGCCCCTGTTTAACATCTTCTTTATTCGGCAGGCCCAGGTGCTCTTTGGGCGTGACGTAGCAGAGCATTGCACAGCCAAACCAACCAATCATGGCGGCACCAATCCCCGACGTAAAGTGGTCATAACCGGGCGCAATATCAGTGGTAAGCGGGCCCAGGGTATAAAAAGGCGCGCCATGACAATGGTCTAACTGCTCTTCCATATTGGCTTTAATTAAGTGCAAGGGCACATGTCCGGGGCCCTCAATCATCACCTGTACGTCATATTCCCAGGCAATTTTGGTGAGCTCACCAAGGGTATGCAACTCGGCAAACTGCGCCTCATCGTTGGCATCGGCTACCGAACCCGGACGCAAACCATCTCCCAAACTCAGCGACACATCATAAGCCGCACAAATCTGGCAGATTTCTCTGAAGTTCTCATACAAGAAGCTCTCAGCATGATGACTCAGGCACCACTTAGCCATAATGGAGCCGCCACGGGAGACAATGCCCGTGACCCGGTTAGCCGTCATTGGCACGTAACGCAGCAGCACACCGGCGTGTATCGTAAAGTAATCCACGCCTTGTTCCGCTTGTTCAATCAAAGTGTCACGAAACAGTGGCCAGGTGAGGTCCTGCGCGACACCGTTCACTTTTTCCAGCGCCTGATAGATAGGCACGGTACCGAGGGGGACCGGGCTGTTGCGAAGCAACCACTCGCGGGTTTCGTGAATATTGCGACCGGTTGATAAGTCCATGATGGTATCAGCGCCCCAGCGGGTTGCCCACACCAGTTTTTCGACCTCTTCTTCAATGGAAGAGGTGACCGCCGAATTACCAATATTGGCATTTACCTTAACCAGAAAATTGCGACCAATAATCATTGGTTCAGACTCCGGGTGATTAATATTTGCCGGAATAATGGCTCGCCCGGCGGCCACTTCAGCCCGAACAAACTCCGGCGTAATCTGCTCCGGTAATGCGGTGCCGAAGTTTTCCCCTTTATGCTGTTGCAACAGCGCTTCATCACGAACCTGTGCCCGGCCCATATTCTCCCGAATGGCAATGAACTCCATTTCCGGCGTTATGACCCCCTGCCGGGCATAGTGAAGCTGGGTAACGCATTGACCGGATTTCGCAGTTTTTATCGGGCGTTCCACCTGCATTCGTAATGCGCGGGCATGCTCATCAAGCTGGCTTTCACGGGTAAACTGTGATGCTGAAACTGCCACTGCCTCGCAATCGCCGCGCTGCTCAATCCATTGCTCCCTGACTCCTTGCAAGCCATTGTGCACATTGATGTTGATATCCGGATCGCCATAGGGGCCTGAGGTATCGTAAACCAGTACCGGCTCATTCGCCTGGTAGACCGGATTGGCAGCATCGCCACCAAGCAGGCTGTCTGACTGCGCAATACTGCGCATAGGAACGCGAACAGTCTGGTCTGAGCCATGCAGATAAACCCGCCTTGAACCGGTAAAGCTCTCGCCGCTTAATTGCTCAATAAAATGTTGCGCTTGTTCGCGCTGTTGACGTCGTGTTGACATAGCATTTATTCCTTTTGGAAGTGAGAAAAATGCTTGTCAGGAGTGTTTAAAAAGACGATTACCACAACCAAAACAAAACCTTTCGGTGCTGTATTGTAATGTGGGTAATGTTGCCTTGTTCCCTTCGCAGGTATTAGCCTGATCAGGTTCAACGGATCCCGCTTTCGCGGTCTCAGCTTGCATTCCGTAAGGAATAGCGAAGCACTCCGACAAGTATCGTTAATTGCAGCCTAGTTAGCTTTCGCAATCAGATTGCGTCCGAGTATAGGGAATGCATTCCGCCACTTCAAGACCTGTAGGTAAGTTAGTTTTCTCTTAATGAAATGGTCATTTTGACCGGGAATAATTGTATCAACACTACCCAATTCGCTGAATGTGCGTACAATGTGCGCTTTTTCTCAGCAACAATAACCATAGCAGCATTATGACCGATAACGCCGATCCGTATCACGACATTCGCCCCTTCAACGACGCAGAGGTGCCCGCGTCCATTGAGCGACTGATTAACGATCAGGAGTTTATCAACGCTATAGTTAACCACCGCTTTGAACACAGCCCGCGTTGGTTGTCGTCGTTGCTGAGCCCGCTGGTAAAAGTATTGCTGCGACTAAAATGGCGAAAGTTTAAAACTGTTGCCCACATTCAGAATGAAGTGGGTGTGTTTATGCAGTCACTGCTGCAGCGCACCAGTCAGGGCATCACTGTAAAAGGGTTGGATAAACTCGACCCTGGCAAAGCATATATATTTATTTCTAATCACCGCGATATAGCGATGGATCCGGCGCTGGTTAATTTTGCTCTTCACCGTGCAGGCCACGAAACCGCGCTGATCGCATTTGGTGATAACCTGCTCAAAAAGCCCAGCGCCACCGAGCTAATGAAGCTCAACAAAGGTTTTGTGGTAAAACGCTCAGCAAAAGGCCCGCGGGAATTACTTAAAGCCCTCACCCAGCTGTCGAATTTTATTAAAGACTCACTGAATAACCAGCAATCTATCTGGATAGCTCAGCGCGAAGGACGCGCCAAAGATGGCATGGATATGACCGATCCGGCTATTCTGAAAATGTTCTACATGGCTGGCAAGCAACAAAAGATTGCCTTCGGTGAGTACATGAAATCATTAAATATCGTGCCGGTTGCCATTTCCTACGAAAACGATCCCTGTGATATTGCCAAAGCCAACGAGCTCTATCAGCGCGAGCACCTCGGCAGTTACAACAAAACAGAATTTGAAGATATCGATAGCATTATTCAGGGCATCATCGGCAATAAGTGCCGGGTGAGCGTCAACTTTGGTGAAGTGGTCACCGAAGATTTTGAGACGCCGGAAGCACTGGCCGAGCATATCGACCGACAAATCCATCACAACTATCAGCTATACCCGATTAACTATCTGGCTGCTAATCAAAGCTGTGACGAGCTAACGCAGGCCTGCCGCGATCGCTTTGCCGCCAAGCTCGCGGAGCTACCCGAACAGGCCCACAGCTATCTGATAGCCAACTATGCGAACCCGGTGCATAACGCCAAATAGTGGTTGGACCAGATAATCTCTGCTAACATCACCCGACTGATTCAAACAGCAGGTGTTTATGCAACTTCATGCCATTGCCGGTTACATAGAGAATATATACCTGGTTGAAGACCAGGCCGGACTGATGTTGCTCGATGGTTGCAGCCGCGCCGATGTGGAAACCGTCTGTCGCTATATTCGGGATGAAATTGGCCTGCCACTCTCTGCGCTTAAACTCATTGTGGTTACCCACATGCACCCGGATCACGCCGGTGGCGCGCGGTTATTACAACAACGAAGTGGGGCATTACTCGCCTGCCACCCTAAAGCGCCGAGCTGGTATCGTGGCATCGCCGGCAGAACCGCGCATGCCATTGATGTGGCGCTGACCTGGTGGGTCGCGGGAAAGTTAGGTAAACCCAAGCGGCATATCTGGTATAAGCCATCCTTTGAGCCGGATATCAGACTTAACGACGAGCAGCGGTTACCAGTATTTACAGACTGGCAGGTAATATACACGCCTGGTCATACCGACCACGATCTATCCTTGCTCCACCGGCCAACCGGGCAAATTTATGTGGCTGATTTAATTGTGTCGGTGAAAAAGCGGCTGGCATCGCCTTATCCGGTATGTCACCCCAATCAATACAAACGTTCACTCAGGCGGGTAAGTGACCTGAATCCATCCCGGGTATATTGCGCCCATGTGAAACCGTTGTCAGACAAGGACATCGATTACCCGGCGTTGATAGCCCAGGCACCGGCACTGCCGAAAAATCACTGGCACTCAAGCAAAATCAGAATTTACCGGGCCTTGGGTTTACGTCCTAACCAGCATTAATTGAGTACTTTGGTCAATAGCGCTAATCGCTCGAGCCGGCGCAGCCAGACACTTACCGCCAATAAGAGCAGACAAAGCCCCATGCCCAGTTGTGTGGAATACGCCAAGGTCTGGATATCCCAGTTTTGTACCACGAAGCCAGCAAGCACTGCGGCCCAGGCAAAACCGCTGGTCAGTAAAGGGGTGGCCACCGCTGCCCATTTACCACCGGAATCCAGTGTACCGGCCAGTACCAGCAGCACCGGAAAGCTGAATTGCAACATGGTGATTGCTGGCAATAATGCCCATAAAAACACCGTTTGCGAAGAAGCGTTAATCGCGATAGTCCAACTGACACCGCAAATGACAAACGCGATACCGAGTGGGCGTTCCGCACCAAACCGGGCACTGCAGAGCCCACCCGCTATGCAACCAAATGCTGAAACGAACAGAATAAACCCGATGTTACTGCCGGCTGCCTCAAACCCCATACCTAGCTTATCGGCCATTGAAAACATAAAGGCAAACCCCTGACCGCTAAAGCTAACAAATAAGACGCCCATGAGGATAATGACTATCGGCCGGGCGCTTATCCGAAGCGACTTTTCTGAGTCAGGACTGGCGTCCCTACTGACCGGCTGCTCCCTGTAGGCAAACATTAAAATCCAGTAACCGGCACATAAAGTTCCGCTAAATAAAAAGCCCCCGGCGATGCCCAGATTGTCAGTGGCCAGACTAACCCCGGCCACCATTACCGACATTAATAACACGCCAATCATATCTACCAGCCCGAATAGCACGCCGGGCGTGCGGGTTTGTGCTATGTAAAAGGATGTCACCCCCATTAATACCCCAACCATCAGACCACTGAGCAGTTGTAACATCAGTGTTAGCAACGGGTATGGAAAAAGCACGCTGAGCAGAAGCTGGGCCGTAACCAGTATAGCGCCTGCATAGGTTATCAGTTGGAAGTAGCTCAACCTGGCCAGTAACCATGCCACCGCAAAAGTGGCCAGTGCAATACCGATAAAAGGCGCTGCCACCAACCATCCGGCCAGACTGGTAGCGACACCCGTTTCACGTATAAATTGGGTCAGTAAAACCGGCTTTACTGAACTGAACAACGTCGACATGGAAAAGCTGGCGCTAGCGGCAATTACCAGCAGCAGTGCAGGCCTGATTGCGTTAATCATTGCGTAAACCTCGCTTTATGTGACGCGGCTAGTTTGGCCTGTATGTGTTCGCCTGCTGTCACTGTTGGATACTTGGCCGGGCTGCTTGAGTTAACGCAGCCAGCCAGCGGCATCACTTTTGTTGCAGTATCCGGGTCGATAAACATCGCAATGGAAAGTCGGTCTCTGCCATTGGTGCGAGGCATAACACGGTGCAGTGTCGACCGGTAAGTGCCATTGGTCCAGCGCTCCAGCAAGTCGCCGCTGTTTACTACTACGGCACCTTGCTCTGGCGGAACATCCATCCAGCGTTTTTCGTTATTCAACACTTGTAAACCGCCGACATTGCCCTGAAACAGCATGGTTAAAAAGCCATAATCGGTATGCGCGCCTGCACCTAACTGCCCATCGCTCACTGTATTTTGCTCCTGAGCCGGGTAATACAACAAGCGTAATGAGATGTTCTCACCGTTATGCGCTCTGGTAAAAAAGTGTTCTTGCTCACCCAGTTTTCTGGCCATCACCCGTTGAATTTCATGTGCGGCTCTGAGTACTTCAGCATAAAATTGTTGCATTAATACCTTAAAGGCCACACTTGGCCAGCGTTTATCTGCCGGACACGCGGCGAGAATGTTACGCATGGTAAACGTTTCTTTGATATCAGCCGGAGCAGCAGGGTCGAGGTTCTCTTCAAACAACCCCTGATAGCCAAAATTTTCTTGTGCTGACTGATAGCGGCACCGGGCTTTCACCGCTTTATCACCACAGAAAAACTCACGACTCATGGTGAACACTTTGGCAAGCAGCGCGGGCTCGATACCAATATCGCTGATTTGCATAAACCCCAGACCACTCAATGAATCGTGAATGGCCTGAGCGGGATCGGGATGAGAATAAAAAGGAATAACAGGTAAAGACATAATCTCTCTCATTGATTTAAAGTAAATTAATGATGGTGCAACAGAAACACCCTTGGGCAGTGCTAGAGAGAGGTTGAATTTTCAGTCCACCAGGCCAGACACCAGTGGAAAAAGCCATAACTGCAGGGCAATAAATTGAGCGTACTGAAGTGCGGGATCCGCAGTTGCTGCTTTACCTGACCGGGGTTAAACACAGTCAGCAGTGACATAATCTCAATCAATAAGCCCACCACGCCGCCAATATAGCGGTGCGATGTAGTGCTGACTGTTTGAAAGAATCCGATGACGGTCAATTTTTTACCTTGTATACTTTATAAACTAAAATACTACACGTCCTGAAACCTAATGCAACGGGCAATGACAAGCCGCTCTCAATCTACAAGGTAATTTGAATGACCAATGCTCAAAAGTTCACATCGGTAGAGCAGTACATTGCCGCCCAGCCCAAGGAAAAACAGCTGGTTTTATTGCAATTACGCCAGGCAGTAGTGGCGAACCTACCAGCTGGATTTAGCGAATGCATCAACTGCAACATGATTGGCTATGTGGTGCCTCATCAACTGTTTCCGGCAGGATATCATTGCAATCCCGAGCTGCCATTGCCCTTTATGAACCTGGCGGCACAAAAAAGTCATTACGGCTTTTATCATATGGGCATTTATGCCATGGCTGAGCTCGAAAGCTGGTTTCGGGCACGTTACGCCGAAGTCGTGCCTACCAAACTGGATATGGGTAAGAGTTGTATTCGTTTTAAAAATCCCAAACACATCCCCTACGACTTAATTGGCGAGCTGGTCAGCAAAGTGAGCGTTGATGACTGGATATCGGTTTACCAGTCATCAATAGTAAAGAAGGCTTAATGATAGCGCCCTGGTAACACTATCTGCAAAGCTCATTCCGCACAATTTGCGCACCGGCACTTAATGCCGCTAATTTACCGCTGGCGATTTGGCGCGACAACGGTGCCATGCCGCAGTTCGTGCACGGATAAAGCTTATCCGCATCAACAAACTGTAATGCTTTGCGCAGCGTGTCGGCTACTTCTTCCGGCGTTTCGATGGCATTGTTAGCAACATCGATAGCACCTACCATCACTTTTTTACCGCGGAGCAATTCAATTAACTCCATGGGCACCCGCGAATTGTGGCATTCCAGCGAAATCAGATCGATATTCGACTGCTGCAGTTTAGGGAACACCGTTTCATACTGGCGCCATTCATCCCCCAGGGTTTTCTTCCAGTCGGTGTTGGCTTTGATGCCATAGCCATAGCAAATATGTACCGCGGTTTCACACTTCAGGCCTTCAATGGCTCTTTCCAGTGCCGCAATTCCCCAGTCATTCACTTCATCAAAGAAAACGTTAAAGGCAGGCTCGTCGAACTGGATAATATCCACGCCTGCAGCTTCCAGTTCTTTAGCTTCCTGATTGAGAATTCTGGCAAACTCCCAGGCCAGTTTTTCACGGCTCTGGTAATGAGCGTCGTACAGGGTATCAATCATGGTCATCGGGCCGGGTAACGCCCACTTTATTGGCTGGTTGGTGTGCTTACGTAAGAACCGGGCATCGTCAGCAAAGACCGATTTTGTTCTGGCCACCGCATCCACCACTACCGGTACACTGGCATCATAGCGGTTGCGAATTCTTACGGTTTTACGGTTTTCAAAATCCACACCACTAAGATGCTCGATAAAGGTGGTGACAAAATGCTGGCGGGATTGCTCGCCATCACTAACGATATCAACACCGGCACGGAGCTGGTCCTGCAACGACAACAGCAACGCGTCCTGTTTCCCTTCCACCAGCGCATCCCCCTCCAGCTTCCAGGGTGACCACAGGGTTTCCGGCTGGGCCAGCCAGGCCGGCTTAGGCAAACTGCCAGCGCTACACACAGGTAATAAGTTTTTCATAGTAAGCATGCTTTAGGTTGTTAGTTAGTGTAATTGGCAGACCATTGCTCCAGCACAGCCTGATAAGGTTTAATAAAATACTGTTCGGCAAACCGCCCCTGCTCGATGGCAAGCTGACTGCGCTCTTCGCGGTCATACACTATTTGAGTAACGGAATGATCAGGATGTTTCAGATTAGGCTTATACCGTTGCCCGGCCACTGCATTGGCGTTGTAAATCTCTGGCCGGTAGATCTTCTGGAAAGTCTCCATAGTGGCTATGGTGCTAATTAACTCCAGGTTGGTGTAGTCGTTCAGCAAATCGCCAAAGAAGTAAAAAGCCAACGGTGCAACGCTGTTTGGCGGCATGAAATAGCGCACCTTCAGGCCCATTTTCTGAAAATAAAGTTCGGTAAGTGACGACTCGTTTGGCTGATACTCAACACCCAGTACCGGGTGGGTATTCTCGGTGCGGTGATAAGTTTTGCTGTCAGACACGCTCAGACATATCACCGGCAGCTTAGCGAATGCCTGCTGATATTCCTGCGAATTAACAAAACACTTAAACAGCTTGCCATGCAGGTCGCCGAAATTGTCCGGGATGCTAAAGCCTGACTGGTTTTTGTTATGGTTAAGCAACAACACGCTAAAATCATAGTCACGCACATAAGAGGAGAAATTGTTGCCAACATTGCCGTTAATGCGCTCGTTAGTTTGCTTATCAACAATGTAAGTTTGCAGCATTTCGATGGTGGGAAACGTTTGTCCGCTGCCATCGATATCAATGTCTACCGAGATAATTTCAAGCTCCACGCTGTAGCGATTGCCGGCCGGATTATCCCAGCTAGCCAGAGCATTAAAACGGTTATCAATCATCGCCAGAGCATTGCGCAAGTTCGCCTGGCGGTATTCACCACGGGCCAGGTTGGCGAAATTAGTGGTAATTCGCGTGTTGTCTGATGGACGGTAATCTTCATCGAAACCAACGCGCTTTATGGTAAAGCTAAAATCATCTTTCATGGTCGTCTGCTACCCTGCTCATAGAACTAAAAACTCATCAAACACTATCTGTGTTCAGAACCTGAGAGAGTTATACGCGCCGATTCATATGAAAAAAAGTGACTTTATTTCATTAATGCATGAATATTACTCATACTTTGATGAATTACGATTGGAAAGGTGATTAGTGGCCAAACCGATCCAGCGCCTGTAACAGGTGCTGATTAAACTCATTGGCCAGTTGGCTTTTTGGGGCTATGGACTCAAAGGCATGAAATGCACCGGGCACAGTGTAAAGCTCAGTAGCAATACCTGCAGCCTCTAGCTTTTCGGCAAAGGAGCAGTTTTCCGCATAAAACAAATCCAGTTCTCCCACGGCGATGTACGTAGATGGTAAACCGCTAAGAGTACTCGCTCTGGCGGGTACATGGTGACTGGGTATTTTATCGCTGCCGGGGGCTTTGCCGAGGAAAGTGCGCCAGCCATAGTGATTATGTTCGGCTGTCCATAAATACCGTCCCTGATGTGCTGGCGGCATCACAGTACTGCCGGTTCTGTCGTCCAGCATAGGATAAAGCAAGGCCATACCGGCTAAATTAATCAACTTATCGGCGGCACAGCGTAGTGCCAAATTTACCGCATGGCAGCCACCGGCACTCACGCCCAATAAGCTGATTTGGCTTACTTCGATAGCCAGCGTAGCGGCTTCTGCCATGAGCCAGTTCAGAGCAGCCTGATGCTGTAGTTGTGCCTCCTCGGGCCCCACTTCGGGCGCGAGCCCGTATTCCACCGATACCACTACGCAATTCAGTGCTTTGGCTAAACTTTGCATGCGCGGCAGCGAATTCTGGCAATTGCCCATTACCAGCCCACCACCATGAAAGTGCAGCACCGCCGGCCGCGCTGGGGTATCGGCATTGGTATTAATTAACCAAAGCCGAAAACCCCGGTATCCCGCCCCATCCGGCACTTCAACCACCTCAAAAGGCACATCCTCAAGGGGCTTGCTACCGCCTACTCTGGCCCGTTTGCGATAAAAGCCCAGATTAGCGCCGTTTAAAGGCGGCGATTGTTCGGTAAGCTGCATCAAAGCATCAAGTGAAGGTAATAATTCATCTGCAACCAGCGGATCGGTAATGGCCATGTGTGTTCTCTGTGGTTGATATACGATGGTGACATCCGGACTTTATGCGTTATTCAGTAATGGTGTTTTACCGGGCACTGCATGCTGCCTGCCCTTGAATTGTTATACTATAACGCCACTTTCTAGCGAACCAGTATTGCTACTGCTTAGCAGTGTTTCATTTTTTAAAGCGAAAGAGAAGTTATGAGCCAGAACACCCCGTTGATCCCCACCAATATCATTACCGGCTTTTTGGGAGTGGGTAAAACTACCGCCATCAATGCGCTGCTGGCTAATAAGCCAGAGGGAGAAAACTGGGCCATTCTGGTCAATGAGTTCGGGCAGGTGGGTATCGATCAGGAAATGTTACCCGACCAAAACGGCCTGCACGTTAAAGAGCTGGCTGGCGGCTGTATATGCTGCGCCCTTGGCGCGTCACTGGGTAAAACGGTGCGCGCCCTGATTGAACAGGCCAATCCCGACCGGCTGATCATCGAACCTACCGGTATTGGCCATCCTGAAGGGATCATCGATACGTTAACCGGCCCTGCGTTTCGCGATAAACTCGATTTACGCGCCACTATCTGCTTGCTGGACCCGCGCTCTCTGGGCGAGCCAGAGGTGATTAACAATGAAACCTTTCACGACCAGTTAAACCTTGCCGATGTAGTACTGATTAACAAGTGCGATCTGGCCAGTGCAGAGCAGATTGATGCCACAGAAGATGGCCTGAATGCTATGTTTCCGCCCAAGCAATACGTGGGCCGCACCACTCGCTCGGTTATCGACATAGCGCTGCTTGACGTAGTACGAAATGGCGAGCTTAAAGCGCAGTTTCCTGAGTCTCACCAACATCATCACGCTCATCACAACCACGATCACCAGCATGAGCATTCACATGAACATGGCGACCATGCCCAAAGCGCTGCGCCGGGTAAGCCAGTGCGAAAAACCGGTGACGGCAATGGCCTGTTCAGCTGTGGCTGGATATTCCACCGCGATGATTGTTTTGACTACTGGCAGCTCGAGGCCCTGCTTAATGAACTCGACCATATCAGTCGTATAAAGGGTGTCATTAAAATCGGTACGGTATGGGTGTTTTATAACCGCGTAAAAGACGAACATGACTTCGATAAGGTGGCCTACCGACGTGATAGCCGCATCGAAATTATCAGCACTCAACCACTCGACTGGCAGCAAATTGAACAGGCAATGCTGGCGTGTTTAATGTCTTAAAAAAAAGCCCCGCAACAGCCGGGGCAAGGAATGGATGGGAACATCCTGCAATGAGTTCAGTTTTAAAGTAAGTATTAACTTACAAATACTTACTTTTTAAATTTCAGTCAGTTATTGATTAAGTGCCAGCTCTTTCTCGGTTTTAAAGCCAAACACCTTACGTAAAATAATGGTGGCCGGACAAAAGCCGGTAAAGCTTTGCTGAAACAGGTTGGCGCCAATAAAGACGGTAAACCATAAAAAGTTTTCATGCACAAACCAGGTGAGTGCTACAGACAGCAACACCATAAATCCGGCAAAAGCGGTTAACGCACGTTCTGCAGACATAACTAACTCCTAATAAAAGTAGCGGAAAGACGCATACACATTGCTGGCGTCGTTAAATTGTGAGTAAAAAGTGTGGGGCTCATCACCGTAAAACAGGTTAGCCCCGCCGTTTATCTGCCACTCATCCACCGGTGAATAGGTAGCACGAAACTTCATATAGCCGTCACTGTCGGTGGGCGAATAAAAGTTAAACCAGTTCAGGGTCAGCGTTTGCCTGAGCGCCCGGTACATCAACTGAGTCGTTACCACATGACGGCTTTCTTCCTGCTCGTACTGCGGCCAGTAAGAATTGGCGAGCAGCGCATCGTGATCAACAATATGCTCGGCGTACCACTGCACACTGCCGGTTAAATTGGCAACCAGCTCCTGCTCGTAGCCCACTAACAAGCGGTGCTGACTGTTCGGCACTAACGGGTTAGTGCCGTCGCCGTCTTCCATGGCATCGTGGTAAGCATATTCGAACTTGGCCAGACCCGGCCCTAGCGGCTTAACCGCACTGGCGCCCCATACATTTAACCGGCTGTAGCGAGGCAAGCCTTGCTCATCGGCGGCCATCGGCGTTTTGTTGTAGCCCCGATACCCGTAGAAGGCGAACTCGGTTTGCCCGACGGTTTTATACATCCGCAATGCCCACTCGGCATCATCCGGCTCGTTGCGCTCCAGTACGTCAAACGCCGGGGCGACATTCATTCCGAATTGCGGATTAAAAAAGGAAAAGTACTCACCAGTAATACCGTTGTCCGGCTCAAACTGCGGAGTAACCACCAGATCCACATTCACCCAGTCAAAATAGCCGGATAACTTGGCCGACAGGCTGGGCGCCTTTAAATACTCGTCGTCCCGACCAGCAAAGAAAGACTGGTAATCCTTGGGAAACATGTCATTTAAAAACACATAGTCGCCGGTGCCCCAGGTTAATACCTGCTGACCAATTTTAGCGTCGAACTTACTGCCCCAATCACCTAAGAAAGCCAGATTGCCCTGCCAGGCCGCTTCGCGAATTTGCACTTCCACACTGTCGAGGACGCCGTCGTAATACAGGTCACCCCGAAACGTCAGGGTTGACGCCTCCAAGGTATAGTCAGCCTGTAACTGCACCCGTAAATCCCGTAAGGTCTTATCGGTATTTATCGCCGGGTCGGAGCTTAAGCGCTGACCCAACGCAATTTCACCGAAACCTGCCCAGGTAAAAGATGATACTTCTTCGTTTTCCTCGAATTCATCAAACTCATCCCAGGCATCCCATTCATCACCGCTGGTCTGAGCTTCCTGAGCAGTCGATTCTCCAGAGTACAGTATCGGTGCTGCTACCAGGGCAGCCCAAATGACTGAATATGCGGCTAAAGATACGGCCAAGGATAAAAACGAATGGCGCATTATTTTATCCACTGCACTGGCGGGTTACGCAGGCTTCGCTCGGTGAACACATCATCCGGCAATCCCACGTTATATTCTGAGCCGCGAAACTCCATTAAGGTGTAACCGCCGTTAGCCAGATCAGACACTTTTGAGCGCAGTACGGTGGGGAAACCCTGTACTTCATCGACCTGCACCGATTCTACGCGGCGGTAATTGGTATCATCGCTTTTGTAGAAGTTAATCAGTACCGGTAAGGATGTGGCCTTGTCGATTTCAACGATGTAGTAAGCAAATTCCACCGAGCCAGGATCTTTAGGCACTGCTTTGAGTACGAAGCGATCGGCGTTTTCTTCAACCAGCGAGAAATCATCCTGGGATACGGCGCGACCAGACACGTCTTCATAGAAGAAGTGCGAGCCCACAAAGGAGGTGCGCTTATCGCCTGCTGAAATTCGTTTCACCAGGTCCAGCGCAGGCAGGTACAACCAGCGGTCGTCATCCACTTTGGTATCGGCGTGTTTTTCTACCCGGAAAACCGTGTCTTTTACGTCGGTAGGACGGGAGAAAAATACCATCATCTTCTGGTCGCCGTTATCTTCCACGTCCTTGCGTAAAATGGTGAACTGCCGCAACTGTTTACGGCCCTGACTGTCCACAATCATCATGCGGGCGTCAGAGCGACCGTCTTCACCTGCATAATAAGCTGCTTTTTCGGCCTGTTTGATCAGTTGGTCTACATCCACCTCTGCCATAGCGGGTGTCAGAAATGTCAGACTGGTGGCTGCCAGTATTGTCGCAGCCAGGGTTGTTTTAGCAAATTGTGTGAATTTCATAACCACTCCTTAATTCGCCGACTTAAAGACGATTTTACGGCCCAGACTCATCACCGCTGGCAATAACAACAGGGTTACCAAGGCGGAGATAGCCATAATGCTCGCAAGAAACACACCAACGGTGATGTATGGCACGAGCGGGGCAAACAGTAACGGGGTAAAGCCCAGCGCAATCACCAACGCATTACGCGAAATAGCAGTTGCCGGTTCTTCAAACATAATAGCCATAGTTTGCTGAACGCTGCCTGTATCGTTGAAAGTCGCCCGGGCACGCTCCAGGAAGTGAATAGCAAAGTCCACCGACAAGCCGAGCGTTAACGCGGAGAGAACCGCGATAGGCATGTCATAATCTTTACCAACAATACCAATCAGGCCATAAATGAAGGTAATAGTGATGGTAAGCGGCAACATTGCCAGTACACCGTATACCAACGATCGAAACAGCACTATCATCATCACAAACACAATCACAAAGGCGCCCATCAAGCTGTCGAGCATGCCGGCTACCATGTTTTCCTGCCACACCACGTTGAGGTAGGCTTTACCAGCCCAGTCGGCTTCAATGCCGGCAGGCAGTGGATTGGCGTCGATATAGTCACTTACCAGTTGCACTACGGCGGTCATATCCTGATTGTCGCCGCTGGTCAGCTGCAGCCATACCAGCGCTGCGCGGTAATCCGGCGTAACAAAGTGCCACAGATCGTTTGGCCGGTGTGACGACTGGTACTGCAATAAGGTTTGCGCAACAGCATTACTGCTGTCCGGTAACGCATAGTCTTTCTGCTCGCCTGAGCGCAGCTCACGATTAACCACTTTCACCACATCAGGCAGCGCATTGGACTTACCCACCAAGCCTGAGTCCTGCAGGGTTTGTTGTAGCTTTTCAATGTAGGCAAGCACCTCAGGGTTCTGAAAGGTTTTACTCTGACTGTTCGCTGCTTCTACTTTAGCCATCACCGCATCGAGATAGTCAGTTTCCTCGGTAGTGAGGTCATCAAACAGTTTGTCGTCGATGGCGAAAATCAGGTTTTGCAGCGCTTCGCCTGGAGCACCGTCCTGCACCGTTGCCAGCGTTTCATCGCGCCAGTCGCTTAGCGAAGCAGGCATAGCCTCGTTGTCCAGCATGCTTTGGGGCGTGGCCTGTTCAGTGCGGTCGGTTAATACCAGATAAGCATTGTAGGTACCGGCAAAATTCTCGTTTAATACGCGGTCTGCTACACGGATTTCGTGATCGGATTTAAACCAGCGAACCGGGTTATCGTTAATCTGAATTTGCGTAACGCCCCATACCGAGACCGCGAAAATCACACCAAACGCCACCAGTAAAGACCCCTTGTAACCTGTAGCAATTTTGCCCAGTCCGCGAGCGATACGAGCAATGCGTGAACCATCGCCACTGCCGTCCTGATGCAACGCTTCCTGCAAGTTATTCAACGCTTTGTCACTCATTCGGGACAGGTAAGCGGGAATAAACACAATGGTGACTAAAAACGCAAAAAGGATCCCAAAGCCCACAAAGGCGCCAAAAATCTGTACCGGTGGGATAGGCGTTAACATCAGCGAGAAAAAGCCAACTGAAGAGGTAATCGAGGTATATAGCATTGGTGTAAACAGGTGGCCAACCACCTCTTTAACCACCGCTTTTAGATCTTCGCCGGGTTTATAACGGTCGGAGAATTCCGACAGAATATGCACCGAATCGACCACTGCAATAGGCATCAGGAAGATGGCGATCATCGATGACATAATATGCACGGTAAACCCAAAGCCTATAAGCATGCCCATGGTAACGATAACAGTTGCCATGGCCACCACCATCGGCGCAATGATGAGCGGAATATTACGGAAGAAAATAAACAGCAGAATAAAGATGGTCAGCCCCGCCAGTGGCGCAGAGATGCCCATTTGCACAAACATTTCAAAACCGAACTGGTCCTCGGCTACCGGCAATCCGGTGATATACCATTGCTCAGTGCCATCAAACTGATTGATGGTGGCGCGAATTTCTTCGGCGATTCGATAACTTTCGTTTTTATCCAGAATAGGCACGTAAATGGCCGCCGCTTTACCGTTTTGTGAAACAAGCGTGTCGTACAACAGTGGCAGGCGTTCAATATTGGTTTGAATTTGTGCCGCAGCGGCTTCATCAGACGGTGGATTTGGCATCATCCATTCAAAACGAATGGTGCCTGGTCCGGCCTGAGAAATATTGTCTACCGTGGAAATAGACATAAGATCGGCATCCACAACGCCATCAATTGCCAAAATTGACTCAGTTAAGTCAAAAATGTCAGTCAAAGATGACTGATTGTAAACGCCCTGTGAATTTTCATCGTCCACAACCCCGACGACGATGGCGTCGTACATGCCAAAATCGGCTTTAGTCTGGTTGTGAAAAACCCGCGCAGGATGATCAGCATCCAACATGTTCTCCGGGTCTGTATCGATGGTAATCCGTGGGATCTGGCTACCAACGCCGAGGGTCAAAAGCAGCAGTATGGCATAAACCCATAGTGGTTTTTGCGTACTGATTGCAACAAGCTTGCTGGATATACTATTCATAATCACCGTCGTTAAGACAATAAAACCTAATTTATAGCAGCAATATATGCGCCAAATCTAATATAACAAGTTTTTTTATTCGCAAGTAGCACTGAGCGGCTGCTAAATTCACAGAAAAATTCTTCTAACAAGCTGATATCAGGAAGCAAAGCACCGGTTCGTGTTAGACTGCCACCTCATTCATTTATTTTCGGTGCCCCCTACCTGACATGACCTTTCGCTTACTGTTCTTTTCGTTGCTTGCCACCGCCATGGGTCAGTCTGTGGTGATGACAACTTTGCCGCCGCTGGGTCGCGAGGTTGGGCTTAGCGAATTTAACGTAGCATTTCTGATGTCCAGCTCAGCCATGATGTATGCGCTGGGGAATGCATTCTGGTCACGAATTGGTAAGCGTCGTGGTTACCGTCGATTGCTTATTACCGGGCTCAGCGGCTATACCATTGGCACATTAATATTTGCCTCGGTATGGCTCACCGGTATTCAGGGCTGGTTAGTCGGCTCGGCTTTGTTTATCGCCCTTCTGTTTGCCCGCACGGCCCAGGCCACCATTATGTCGGCTACCCCGCCATCGGTAGTGGGTATGGCTATCGCGATCAGCAGCGAAAAAGAAAGGGTGAAGGCAATCAGTAAAGTGTCCTCTGCGCACAGTCTCGGGCAAATTCTCGGGCCAACATTCGCAGGGCTGATGGTTAGTTTTCATCTGCTGGCACCACTTTATGGTATTACCCTGATGACGCTCATAGCGGTTGTGCTGGTATGGCGTTTTTTGCCGCCGGAACATGGTCAAGCTGCCAGTGTTACAACCAGCAAAGCAATACAGCCCGGGTCTCGAAGTATACAGCCCTATGTACCGCTACTAATCGGTATGAACGCCAGTGTCTTTCTGGCTATTGCGATGATGCAGCAATCGCTGGCATTTTTCCTGATTGATCATCATAAACTCACCACTACCGAAGCCGCCCAGGCGGTAGGACTGGCGATGATGTTAAGTGCCGTTTGCGCGTTAACCGTTCAAATCACGCTGGTTCAACGTACCAGCATGCACCCTGGCAACCTGGTTAAAATTTCTTTTCCACTGCTATCGATTGGCTATCTGATCATCTATCTGCATCAGCAAACCCCACACTTATATGTGGCCATGCTGTTTTTAGGTAGTGGATTGGGTATTAGCTACCCGGCCATAGCGGCACTGGCCAGTTCAAGCTGCAAACCAGAAAATCAGGCTACGGTAACCGGGTTTATCACCGCCTCGCCAGCCATGGGTTACATTATCGGTCCGCCTATTGCAGCAACCTTATATGGCATCGGGCACAGAATGCCTTTTATTGCCGCTTCAGTGCTGCTGGCGATAGTTACTGTAGTCGCCATCACCCATTTACGCGCACGGCCGACGCCCCAATCCTCGCCTTTAGATTAACCCTACACTCCGTAGTTATCGTCGTTACTAAACAGTATCCTCTTTGCGTCTTTTAGCTGCTTTTCCTGACATTTTTTGCGCCTTAAAAAACGAATAGAATGATTAGTCTAAAGCGCAATAAAATCAAGCTCTGTAAAACCGATTTAGATTTTTATCGGTGGTCTTACTTGTATCCTTAAAATTAACTATATAGACTAGTCTGTATATTTAATTGCGGAGACGATTATGAGCCGGGTAAGTGCGCGGGATAAATTACTTAAAGCAGCCGGAGAATTGTTTTACGACCATGGCATCACTGCCACCGGTGTAGATGCGGTGATCACCCGGGCCGGCGTTGCCAAGATGTCGCTGTATAATAATTTCAAATCCAAATCTGAACTGATTGCCGCTTACATCGATGCCCGCCATCAGGAATGGCTCGACCTGTTTGCCCGTCGCTCAGACAACCTGTCAAACGGCTGGGAACGGGTTCTCGCAGTTTTCGATGCCTATCAGGATCACGCCGAGTTCGACTACCAGAATGGCTTTCGCGGCTGTGGCTTATTAAACGCCGCCGCAGAAATGCCGGCAGATAGTGCTGAACGAGAAGCAGTCAACCGGCATAAGCAGGAAGTCCGGGGTATCGTATTAAACCAGCTAAGTGAATTACCTCTGACCGAAGAAAGCGGTAATAGCGCTGCTGCATTGGCCGAGCATATTTGTTTTTTACTCGAGGGCTCAATTTCTCTTGCCGGACTGTCACGTGACGTAGATGCCATTTCCCGCGCCAGAGCCATGGCAGACAAACTGATTGAGCGCGCCCTATGAATTCACAGCCAGGCTATTTCGTTGGCATTATTGCTGTAGTTATTGCCGCCGTACTGTGGGGAACCACCGGCACGGCGGCCACTTTCGCGCCTCAGGTCAGCCCATTAGGGATTGCTTCAGTAACCATGGGAGTTGGCGGGCTGTTACTGGCGTTGGTTGCTGCAAGGCCCATCGCCCGGCATAAAACCGAACTTTTTAACAACCGTTTGCTGGTACTGGCAGCCGCGGTTAATGTTGCCATTTACCCCTTGGCATTTTACAGCTCCATGAAACTCTCAGGCGTTGCCGTTGGGAACGTAATCTCCATTGGCCTGGCGCCCATTGCCGCAGCGCTGATTGAGTGGACTTTCGATAAACAACCGCTAAACCGTAGATGGCTTATCAGTATTGCCTTCGGGATTACCGGAGTAGTGTGTCTGGCGACCGCTAAGCCCGCCAGCTCATTTGAAAATACCGCCACCAGCTGGCATAACAACGTCGGGATCCTGCTTGGTTTAGTCGCCGCTTTTACTTATGCCATGTATTCCTGGATAGCTCGGCGCCTGATTGACCGCGGCATAGCATCCCGGGCTGCTATGGGCAGTATGTTTGGTCTGGGCGCCCTGCTGTTAATGCCCGTATTGTTCGTCACCGGCGCACCGCTACTCGCGTCAGTAAATAATTTTTCGGTGGGGTTATATTTGGCCGTGGTTCCTATGTTTTTAGCCTATCTGTTATTCGGCAGAGGCCTGACGGTTGTGCGCGCAAGTCTGGCCACCACTATCACACTGCTGGAACCAGTTGTAGCAGCCTTGCTGGCAGTCACAATAGTAGGTGAAAAGCTCTCCCTTACAGGCTGGTTTGGCATCGGCCTTATCAGCGCCTGTTTGCTTATCGCTACAATCAGAAGAAGAGTGAAAAGCAAACCCACGCCGTTACATCCGGTTAGCGAAAGCAGCACTTAGCCGTTACACTGATGGCACACTTACCCGCGTACAGATAGCACAGGAGTCGTTGCTGTGATAATGCAAACGCAACATCTGAATATGGCAGCCGTTGATAACCACAGTGCAGAATTGCTGGTCATTCTGGTGCCAGCCGGACAAACCGGCTTTCCTTCCCAGGCGTATCCGCCCAGCCTCGAAACCCTCATAGAACATTATAAAAAAATGGGTGACTGGCATTCAGAAAGTAAATACTTACTGTGCATAAATCCACCAGAATTTAAAGCTTTACGCATTTTGTTAGTAAACACTAATCTTGATATTGTAAAGGCTGATGCCAAGCGTATCAGTAATGTGGTTAGCGACGTACTAGAACAACTAAACCAGGCCAAAGCCGACATTGTTATGCCACCCTCGTTACCGGGTGGCGAACTTCTCATCCAGGCCCTTTTTCATGCCTCCTATAAGTTTAGCGATTACAAAACCAAAACATCCCGGCGTGAAGAAATTAGCGTAGCGTTGCTGGTCAGCGACGACAGCTTAGATGAGTCATTGGATTATGCCCGGGCTTTACATAACGGCATGAGCCGGACCCGCGATCTGGCCAACATGCCGGGCAACCTGTGTACCCCCGGCTATTTTGCTGAATGTGCTCTGGCGCTTGACGAACAGTTTGCGACCATATCAACCGACGTTCTGGATGAAGCACAACTCACTGAACTGGGAATGGGCGCCTATCTGGCCGTTGGCAGAGGCTCGGTGCATCCAGGTTGTATGCCGGTAATTCGCTATGTAGGCGCAGAGCCTGAGGAGCCCGCAATCTGGGTCATCGGCAAAGGCGTTACTTTTGACAGTGGTGGGATCACCCTTAAAAAGCCGCCGGGCATGCAAAGCATGATTTACGATATGTGCGGCGGCGCGTCGGTAATAGGCCTGATGGCCGCCGTGGCTGAGCTCAAATTACCGGTAAATGTTACCGGAGTAATTGCGACCGCCGAGAACATGCCCGATGGCGATGCTTTCAGGCCGGGGGATATTCTCACCACCATGTCAGGGCAAACGGTGGAAATTATCAGTACCGATGCCGAGGGCAGACTGGTACTTTGCGATGCCATTACTTACGCCAAACAACACCAGCCAGCGCTGATTATTGACGTGGCCACCCTGACCGGCGCACAGATAGTCAGCCTTGGTAGTCATGCCAGTGGCTTAATGGGCAACTCACCGCAGCTCAACCAGGCACTGCAGCAGGCCGGTGATGAAAGTGGCGACCGCGCCTGGACCATGCCGGTATGGCCGGATTACCAGGATGCGCTGGACTCCCCTTTTGCAGATATGCGAAATGCAGGCAGTCAATCGCCAGGCATGATCACCGCCGGATGCTATTTAGCCCGTTTTGCCGGTAATACGCCCTGGGCTCACCTTGATATAGCCGGTACCAGCTTTCAGTATGGTACAGGCAATAGCGCTACCGGCAGGCCTCTGCCGCTGTTGTTACAATTTTTACGAAATTATAGCAACTTAAGCGCGCCGCAATGGTCTATAAATACGGACGCTTGTGGATTTTTACCCTAAAGGGATTATAAAAAGTAGTTCCAAAGTAGGATTTTTTTTTCGTGAGGCGAGTCCTACAATCACAAAAGTGTTAAAACGAAGTTAATAAGGAGCCCGTTATGTGGACTAAACCTCAATACACTGAAATGCGTTTAGGCTTTGAAGTTACTCTGTACATCAGCAACAGATAAGAGCTTCATGCCCGGAAGGAGTTTTCCGGAGACGTCATCTCAACAAGACCTATAAAAGGTTGCGCTTTCGCTTAGTAGTGGTGCAGCCTTTTTTATTGGTAACGCTTTTTAATCAAACATTACCGCAACCGTTTAGCGGTTTGGTAACCAATCAGGGCTCATTACATGAAGATTCTGATCCTGGGCGCGGGAGCCGGTGGTGGCTTTCCGCAGTGGAATTGCCACTGTGATAACTGCCGTGGCGTTCGCGATGGCTCCATTAAAGCCTCTCCCCGCACGCAATCTAGTATCGCTGTCAGCGCCAACGGCACTGACTGGGTGTTAATCAACGCCTCTCCGGATTTACGCCAACAAATTAATCATACGCCTGAACTCTGGCCGGCAGATAAACAGCAGCAACGCGGTACCAGCATTCGTTCTATTATTTTAACCGACAGTCAGATAGACCACACCACCGGCCTGCTGACACTGCGCGAAGGCTTACCGTTACCGGTTTACTGTACTGATGTTGTACACGAAGATTTAACCACTGCTTTCCCGTTGTTCACCATTCTCAAACACTGGCATGGCGGGTTACAGCGGCATAGTATTGATACCGATTATACAGCGTCTTTCACCCCGCAGGGTGCAGAGGGTCTGGTATTTAATCCGGTTGTACTGGAGTCTAACGCACCGCCCTATTCCAGCTATCGGGATAAGGTGGTGCCGGGCAATAATATTGGTTTACAAATCACCGATACCGCCAGCGGCAAAAGCCTGTTTTATGCGCCAGGCTGTGTGCAAGCCAGTCCGCTCGTGGAGTCCATGCTTGACCAGGCGTCCTGCGTGTTGTTTGACGGCACCTTATGGCTCGATGACGAAATGATTCAGAAAGGCTTTAGCAATCGTTTGGGCAGTCAGATGGGCCACATGCCGGTAAACGGACCCGACGGTACCGTCAGCCTGCTGAATCGCTTTAACATCGATCGCAAAGTGCTGATTCATATCAATAATACCAATCCGGTTCTGAACGAAGATTCCGAGGCACATCAGTATTTAACTGATAACGATATAGAACTGGCATACGACGGTATGCATATCACCCTATAAAAGAGGTATCCCATGAGCGAACAACGCCCCTGGAGCAGAGAAGAATTCGAACAAAAGCTGCGTAACAAAGGCCAGTATTACCATATTCATCACCCTTTTCATCAGGCCATGAACCAGGGTAAATGTAGCAAAGAACAAATTCAGGGCTGGGTAGCCAACCGTTTCTTTTATCAGCAATGTATCCCGGTAAAAGACGCCGCCATTCTGGCTAACTGCCCGGATATGCAAACCCGCCGCAAATGGATACAGCGTATTCTTGATCACGATGGCGAAGAGGGTGATCCGCGCTTAGGTGGCATCGAAGCCTGGCTGCGCTTAGGCGAAGCTGTGGGCCTTGACCGCCAGGACATTCTTGACGAAAAGCTGCTTTTACCAGGGGTTAAGTTTGCAGTGGGAGCTTATGTGAACTTTGCCCGCCGCGCGACCTGGGAAGAAGCCGCCTGTTCTTCTCTTACCGAAATGTTTGCCCCGGAAATTCATCAGAGCCGACTGGACACCTGGCCGGAACACTATCCGTGGATAGATGCAGAAGGGTTTAAATATTTTCAGATGCGCCTGAGCCAGGCCCGTCGCGATGTTGAACACGGCTTACAAATAACCCTGGATCACTTTACGACCCGTAAGCTACAGGAAAAAGCGCTCAACATCCTGCAATTTAAGCTGGATGTGTTGTGGTCACTGGCCGATGCCATTAGTCTGGCCTATGAGTTTGAGCGTCGCCCGTTCCACGGCGTTGCCGACCAGAGTATATGCCATAAGGGGTTGATGTAAGTGAGTGAATTAGCCAGCAAAGTACCCAAACTGAACCGTTTATTTAAGTTTCAGTTTGAAAAAGCCCAGGACTGCTACGTTCTGCTGTTTCCGGAAGGCATGATAAAACTCAACGGCAGCGCATCTGCTATTCTGTTACAGGTAGATGGCACGAAATCCGTTGGCGATATCGTTGCCGCACTACAAGCCGAATATCCCGATGCCGAAGGTATCGAAGAAGATGTACTGGCTTTTTTTGAGCATGCCGAACAAAAACGTTGGATAAACTATGTCTGAGAATGGTTCTGGCGCTCCACATCAGCCCGGCCCGCCGTTATGGTTACTGGCAGAGCTGACCTATGAGTGCCCGTTGCACTGCCCCTATTGCTCAAACCCGGTCAATCTGGGGTCCAGAGAGCAGGAGTGTGATACCGACACCTGGTTAAAAGTACTCAGCGATGCCCGTGAAATGGGCGCGGTGCAGTTGGGTTTCTCCGGCGGTGAGCCGCTCCTGCGCAAAGATTTGGAGCAACTGGTGGCCCACGCCAGTGGACTGGGCTATTACACCAACCTGATTACCTCTGGAATCGGCTTAACCGAGAAGCGCATTGCCGCGCTGCGTGAGGCAGGGCTTGACCATATTCAGTTAAGCTTTCAGGCCGCTAATGCCGACGCCAATGATTTAATTGGTAACAAGCGCCACTCCTTTGAACAAAAACTCAAAGTGGCGAAACTGGTAAAGCAGTACGAGTATCCCATGGTCCTGAACTTCTGCCTGACCGCGCAGAACATTCATCAGATTGAAGAAGTCATGGCGCTATGCTGCGAACTGGAAGGCGATTATGTGGAACTGGCAACGGTGCAGTACTACGGCTGGGCGTACCTGAACCGCGACCATCTGTTACCCAGTCAGGCCCAGCTTATTGAAGCCGAAGCTAAAGTGAATGCCTTTCGCGATAAGCAGGATGGCAAAGGTCCGCACTTTATTTTTGTCACGCCTGACTATTACGAAGAACGTCCCAAGGCCTGTATGAATGGCTGGGGCACTACTTTCCTTACTGTCGCGCCGGATGGCAGCGCATTACCGTGTCACAGCGCTAAAATTCTGCCGCTGACTTTCCCTAATGTAAAAGAAAAGTCGGTGCGGGGTATCTGGTTTGACGATTTTGCCTTTAATCACTTCAGAGGCAATGACTGGATGCAGGGGCCGTGTAAAACCTGCGACGAAAAAGACCTCGATTTTGGCGGCTGTCGCTGTCAGGCTTATATGTTAACCGGCGATATGTACAAAACCGATCCGGTCTGTTCTAAATCACCGGATCACCATTTAATGGCCGAAGCCGTGGCAAAATCTCAAACGCCTGAGCGCGAATTAGTGTATCGTGACCCCAAAGTAAAGATCCCAATTACGGAAATCTGAATCAGCCATGGGTAACCAGACACGCCTGGGTAACGGCCTCAACGTTGTCAGCTTCAAGCAACTTGCACAAGAATACGGTGCAGCTTTTGTGGTGCCCACTCCCGCCGTAGACAGCTCGGGCATCGCCCACCTGGTTGAGCATCTGGTATTCCGTTATTCCGATCGTTACCAGCAGCGCCATGCCTTATTTGCGGCCAACAGCGTGCTGCCGGTGAAAATAAACGCTTCCAGCCACAACGGCTTTAGTTATTTTTACGCCGTGTCGCCCAGTAAATCGGTGTTGCTGAAGATTGTGGGCTACCTGTACGCGGGCTTACAACAAATTGAGTACCCCGCCGACGACATTAAACGCGAGCGGGATGGCGTAATTGCCCGTGAGCTTGCCATGTACGAGGCAACGCCCGACTACCAGGCGCAAATGAGTATCTGGCGTGGTGACCGCTCACCGGATTGCTACCATCACTGGGGCGGTTATTGCGATACTTTAGCCGAGATCCATGCGGAAGATGTTGCAGCATATAAATCCCAGTATTATCAGCCGGAGCACATCACACTGCTACTGGCAGGCCTTGAGGCCGACGAACTGCCCCTGCTGTGTACTGCCATCAGTAAACCTACCGATAATACTTATGTTCCTAAGGAGCATCGCTTTTTCAGTGATACGCTGCAGGATGATTATATTTTCAGTTGGTGGCTGCCTGAGTGCTATATCGATGGCCTGTTATCGGCCCAGTCTCGTTTAAACGAAGCCATGCAACCCTACAACATGCGGGTGTTTGTGGAAGACTCGGCCAACCACGTTAAAAAGTTTGCCCTGCGGCTGATTGGCCGCCCTGGCCAGCTTATAGCAGCACAACAGACGCTGGTAGACGAAGTCCGTCATCTGCATATTGTGCCCAAGCAGCATATTTTCTTTGAATCGAAATACCCTGAAACCATCAACGCCCTGTTGGCGTGGTATCACGGGCAGCTGCCGCTTAACCGCAAGGTGGTAGCGCTACCTCAAGCGCTCACCTTAACACCGGTAATAACGGGCGCACGTCCGCTCAAAAAGCCTGTGATCCGCATAATGGAGCGCAAAGCCGACGCAGAAGTATCCTGCCCGCTGGTAACGGATACGCTGGAAAATCATGCCCCCCAGGTGCCGGCAGAACTGCCAAACCGTCTCGCTCCGTTAGCCTCAAAGCTGGGCGATAACCTTCACTTTGCCTGCGACTTACAGGATTGGATCCTGCATTATTCCCTGACCGGCATGTCGGCAGACCAACAAAATACCTTTATTAAAGACGTCATGTGCGACGAGCGTTTATGGCTGCCACGCACCGGTGGCCACTGCTATGCAATGGGCGTTCAGCGAGTTGATAATGGCTTGCGAATATACGGCGTAATGGATGATGAGCCCCAGCAACGCCGCGAAGCAATGGAGCAACTCCTCGCCCGCTATCGCCATTTATAAATAGCCTCGCCATTCTATTTTACCAATTAACCCGTTCGATTAGATAATTTTAATTGCAAATGATTCTTATTTATAATTATCGACAGATAACCTGATCGCTGCGTCCGATGCTCTCCGGGCAGCGTTACAAACAGGTATGATTAAATCCGAGCAAGCCGGTCTCTCGGTTTGCACCTGCCAACTCCTCTCCTCTTTACACGGACGATTAGGAAAGGTTTTCGACCCATTATAAGGAGTGACTATGAAAAAACGGCAATACTACCAATTACAGGTACTGAGCACAGAACGCCTGACCCCCAATTTACAACGACTGGTCCTTAGCGGTGACGACTTAGCGTCTTTTCCGGATGCTCCCGCTGGCAGCTACATCAAATTGTTATTTAACCAGTTTGGTGAACCACAACCTACCGCGCCGCAAGAGGGCCAGAGAATACTGATGCGTACTTATACCGTACGTGCGCTGAACAAAGCTGCGAATACCCTGACCGTTGACTTTATGCTCCACGGCGAGGGCGTTGAGGCCGGCCCTGCCTCTCACTGGGCACAATCAGCCCAGCCCGGCGACACCATTATGGTGGCAGGCCCGGGCACTTCCAAGGGCCTGGCGCCTGAACACGACTGGGTGATTCTGCTGGGTGACATGACTGCGCTGCCAGCTATCAGCGCACAGTTAGAAGCCTTGCCTGAGCAAACCCGCGGCTATGCCATTATCAGTATCGTGAGTGAAGCAGACAAGCAGCCGCTGCAAGCGCCCGCTGGTATCGAAGTTATCTGGCTAGTGCAGGCTGGCAGCGCCGGTCTGGCCAAAAGCCTGCTGGATATCGAATGGCTGCAAGGTGAGCCGGCAGTCTGGGCGGCTTGTGAGTTTTCCTCAATGCGCGCAATTCGCAGTACACTGGACGTGGAATTTAACGTTCCGCGCACGCAGGTGTATGTCACCAGCTACTGGCGCGAGGGCCGCTCTGAAGATCAGCATAAAATTGACAAGCGGGAAGACGCCCAGCAATACACGCAGCTGGTCAGCTAATTATGCTGACCGCATAAAATACGATAAGCCTGGCTAATTTCCTGGGCTTTGGCCGTACTGCCTCCCTTATCGGGATGATGCTGCTGAAGTAATTTACGGTACTGTTTTTTTAGCTCTGCAGGGGTGGGCTCACCATCGGTATCCAGCTCAAGCGTCAGCCTTGCTTTGGCGACATCGCCGGGCGGCAGATCGCGGCCAGCCATGCGCTGCCAGAAATCATCCAGCAAGGCCTCCACGTCGGCTCCGTTGGTATCGGTAAAGTTATCCCAGTTAAGGTAGTAAGCCTTGAGACCGTCGTGCCCGGTCACCCCTGCCGTATAGGCCGTTGCCGGTTTCAATCTGATGTTAAGAGTATGAATATCCAGCTCGCCCAACCCTTGCTGCCGCCACGCCTCGCTTAACGAATACAGGGCATTAAACAGCACAAAATGACAGCGAAACATCGCCAGCGGCTCGCTCAGCTCTACCCCATCAAACAACAGCCAGGGCGGCTGTTGCAGCTGTTTAATCAACTGGTATTCAGAAACCCCTTCATTAAACACTGCTTTCAATTCGGTTAATGCTTCAAGCAGCACCGGGTCGGTATAGTCGGGCAACGCTTTTCCTTTATCGCTCATAATATTCTTAGCCTAGCGCGGACCAGGCGGGAATGCGAGATCAGGTCCACATAACCAGTATGGCCGCCAGGCCGATAAGTACCAGCCCGACAAATTCATGACGTCGCACGGGCTGTTTAAACCATACAATGGTAATAAGCATGGTAGTGAGCACTTCCAGCTGGCCGAGGGTTTTTACGTAAGCAACATGCTGCATCGCCATTGCGGTAAACCAACCGATGGAGCCAATACAACTGGTGACGCTGGCAGCGATAACCAGCCCCGGCCGGGCCGCCAGCTTTTTAAACGTTTCGGGTTGCCTGGCGGTAATAAATGTACACAGCAACACCGTTTGCAGCGACAGAACCCAAAACAACACCCACCCCGCAGCCTGCACGTAGGGCAGTCCCAACGCATGACTCGCCTCGCGTGCATACAGGGAAGTCAGCGCAAAACAGCTTCCACAGGCGAGTCCGATAGCCACGGTTTTCGCCGATAAGTCGCCACCCCGGCGCCAGCCACTCAGCACAAATACCGCCACCGCACCAATCAGAATACCCAGCCAACCTAACAGGCTGAGTTCGCTGCCAAAAAACAACATACCCACCACACCGGCCACCAGCGCTTCACTTTTGGCCAGCCCCGCCCCCACGGCAAAGTTCTTCTGTTTGAATAACACCACCATCAGTGAGGTGGCAGCAATCTGCAGCAGTGCGCCTAAAACGATAAACAGCCAAAAACGAGGCGTAAACTCCGGCACGCCGATACCCTCTTCAATAGACACAATACACACGTACGCGGCGGCAATCGGTGGCGCGAAAAGAAAGCGTGACAGGGTGACCCCGGCAGTAGGCACGGTACTACTGAGTTTACTTTGGATGGCATTGCGAAATGTTTGAAAGAACACCGCCATCAGGGTGAAAAAGATCCAGGCCACAAGCTAATTTCTAAACAAAATAAGAGGGCCTATAGGTTACGCTATTTAGCAGAGAATGTGTTGATTACTCTGCACCTTTATAACGTAGACGGACAGTGGTGACCGCAAGGAAAGAGCAAGCACCTGCCCCGAATAAGGCTGGTGCTTAGCCTTTGTCCATCAGCCAAAGATCATCAGTTTAATGCTTTGCGCAAAGGCCGGATTACCGGCCATTACCGCAACAAAGGCACTACTCCCTGCAATAAAAGCCGGTGCATATTTTTTAAAGAAAGCAGGTTTATTCTGGATTGCGTTATTCATAGTGATTTCCTTTTTAAGTAACAAACACAAGTGATTTATTATCCAGAAACGGCAATCAGTGTAGGTGTGACAGTAATGGCGAATTTAATGATGATTGAAGCCTCCGCTTTTTGTCGGATGCCGAGAGCACTGTCTTTACTTTTGTAGGTTAAAACTTCCTGCTTTTTTTGTGGTTCTGTTATGGCGAAATTAATGGTGATTGGAGTCTCCGCTTTTTGTCGGGGTGCCGACAGCACTGTTTTTACTGTTGAAGGTAAAAACTTCCTGCTTTTTTTGTGGTTCTGTTATGGAGAAATTAATGGTGATTGAACTCTCCGCTTTTTGTCGGGGTGCCGACAGCACCCAGGGGTGGCAGTGAGGCCACCCCTGGACCTCGCTCAGTTCTATGTGGCGAAACAGCATGTTGGTCGACAAAAAGGGGAAAACTAACGAGGCAGAGCGGGCGTCCTGCCCGCCTGCCCTTGCTCGTCGTCCGTGACGAGCCTACGCTTTCCCTGATCTTTTTGTCGACCAACAATTCGCCACAACAGAACCACATAAAAAGCAGATGTATCAAGCTACAATAGCTTCCCCAACAAATTGCTCATAAATCCCTTTAGCAGTGAATTAACCTTTTCTGCCAGTCACCACTGTGCTCACGCTCACAGCTTTCTTCACTGTCGAAGCACACATGACGACGGATATCCTTTACCTTTATCCCTACTTTTAACAGATGCTGCTGAATCAACTGGCGAAGCTTTGTATCGTTTTCTTCAATAGTGAGCCGCCTTACGTCTTCGTCGTGTTCAAATACGCAGGTGACCATCAGGCTCCCCGGAAACTGCTCATAACGGGCAGTATGAGTGAGCCACTGAAAACCGATTTCCCAGTCTTTAGCGGTTTCACAGGCCAGAGTGAGCGCTTTGACCACGTTATTATCGAGCTTTTTGATAGTTTTCTTCATAATTAAACGCTCCGATATCTTTGCTGAACAGACACTTAGCTAACGTCTATTTAGCGTCTTTCTCAATCGAGTTACCGCCGGTCACCGCTATCCGCATGGCCGTTTCAACATCGATATCCAGCGGCGTTATTCTGTCTCGCTCAAGGTAAATGGTATAACCCCCAATCTGGTAGCTTAACGGCAGATACACGGCCACTTTATCTTCGCCGGGAAACAGCTTGTTGGCGACTTTTTCACTGGTCATAAACCCCACCAGTTTAATGCCATTATCCAGCTCAACGGCAACGGCCTTTTTGGCTTCCTTTTCTTTTTTCACCTCAAACAGTTCTACCGCATCCTGCACGGCGCCGAATAAGGTTTTCACCACCGGCACACGGGCAAACAAGCGCTCACCAAGTAAAATAACCCAGTTAAATAAGTACGCATTAATCAAAATGCCGATGGCTGTAAGCGCCAGGATAACCGTCACTACCCCAAGGCCGGGAAAGTAATATTGCGCAGGAATAAGTGGCGATAATAACGCCTCGATGGAGCTGACCAGCCATACCAAAAAGTAAATAGTAATGGCGAAGGGCAAAATAGTAACCAGGCCCTTTACGGGTAATAACAATAATTTATTAAGCATTAGCACTCTACTGAAAAAAGTGAACCGTGTTGACGGGACCGATAACGGGTCTGGCATTGTAGATCAGTCCACAGGTTATTTTAATCACGTTCTGCGGTGGGTTATTACGGCGGTTATAAGCCACGTACCGCACCGGCAAACCACTATTATAAAAAGATCACTGGCACACAAAGCTAAAGATGTCAGTATAAGCAGAGTAACCCATCACAACAGGACGACAATGTTGAACAGCGAACAACTTCATCAGTTAGCCGATATTTGCCGTCAGGCTGCAGATACCGAAATTATGCCGAGATTCAGAAAGCTTGTCAGTGAGCAGGTTGAAGAAAAGCAGAATCATCACGATTTGGTAACGGTTGCCGATCAGGCCGCCGAAACCTTTATTCTGAACAAACTCCGCGCCTTGTATCCGGATGCCCTGTTGATTGGTGAGGAGAGTGTTTACCAGGACCCAACAGCGTTGTCTCAATTCAACAATGCAGCGCTTAGCTTTGTGTTAGATCCCATTGATGGCACCTGGCATTACGCCAATGGCTCGGTGAATTTTGGAGTGATGCTGAGTGTCGCCAGCTATGGTGAAGTTGTCGCCGGGATCATTTTTGAACCCGTCAGCGGCGATTACCTGTGGGCCATTAAAGGTCAGGGAGCTTTCGATCGGGTGGATGGGCAGGACCGTCCATTGCAAGCGGGCAAACAATCCTCACTGCCTCTCAGCGAAACCATGGGCTGCTTTTCATTCGGGGTTTCTAAAGGCGCCGACAAACCGCGAGCCCTGCAGGCGGTTATGCAGATGGGCAGAGTCATGGATTATCGCTGTGCGGCGGCCGAGTACCGCCTGCTCAACACCGGTGCCACTGCCTTTGTTATCTTTCAGGGAACGCTTAATCTGTGGGATCATGGGGCCGGGCTATTGATCAGTAAGGAGGCCGGAGCGGTTGCCCGCATGCTCGATGGCGCCGATTACTCGCCACAGGTAACGGGTAAATTGTTGGTAGCAGAAAGCGAAGTCCGCTGGAGTGAGGTGGCCGCATTATTTACCTGAACCACTAAAATAATATTTATTATTTGGCTGATATCGCGATTTAGCATTAAGCTCAATGGAGTAGCAACAGGAATTAATCTCGCCTTAGGACTCAAATACCAACGGCATTGATGCTGATTAAGCGGAGGCGGTATGCTGGACCGAATATTTGATGGAAGCCTGATGCCACACGGGCACTGCCTGCTGTGGCGTTGGGATTTGTTATTTTTGCATCTCGGCGGTGACCTGTTAACGGTCATGGCCTACTCGCTGATCCCCTTCGGCATTTTTTATTTTCTGCACAAACGTAAAGATCTTAACTTTAATGGCATCGCCATGCTGTTTGGTGGGTTTATTGCCTTTTGCGGTGCTTCACACCTGGCCGGGCTCATTAACATATGGCATGGCTACTATTTTATAGAGGGTGTTATTAAGTTTGCTACCGGGGTTATATCCATTGTGACTGCGGTATGTTTGTGGCGCTTAATGCCCACGCTTATCAACATCCCCAGTATTGATATGCTAGAGCAGCGTAATGCTGAGCTCGAAAGCCTCAGAACAGAGCTCGAGGAAGCCAACAAATCGCTGGAAGAAAAAGTAAAACAGCGCACACAGGAACTCGAACGTCAGGCCAATACCGATACCGTAACCGGCGTTGCCAGTCGCTTTGCCATTATGGATCGCCTTAGTCGCTGCTACCTTGAATATCAGCGTTACCATCGCCCGTTTTCTATTTTGATGATAGATGTGGACCACTTTAAAGACATTAACGATAACCATGGCCACCAAACCGGCGATACGGTACTGCATGAACTGGCCATGTGTATTGCCAGCAATGTCAGACAGCCCGACTCGGTAGGTCGCTACGGCGGTGAGGAATTTTTAGTCATATTGCCGGAAACACCGGGCGAACAAGCACATGAGCTGGCCGATCGGATCCGTCTTGCCGTTGAAGCAATGACACTCACCAGTAACATTACTATTACCTGCAGCATTGGTGTGGCAACCATCAGCGCCAGCATTTCTGATGACGGGCTGGTAAGTCGGGCCGATAAAGCGCTGTATAAAGCCAAAAACGCCGGGCGCAATCAGGTTGTATCCTATGCCAGTGGGATGGCAGACGGCTGATAGCAGCAAAAAAGCCCCGCTAGCGGGGCAAGAGGTCACACATCAATTACGCACAGCGTTCACGCTGCTACTGATTTTTACCAGCTCGCTTTTTTATGACCAAAGATGGCGTAGTAGCCAATAAACAAATAACACGGGATCATAATGGCATAGGCCAGCTGTGAAGAGAGCACATCGGCAAGGCCGCCATAGGCCAGTGGTAAAATTGCACCACCGGCAATGCCCATAATCAGAATTGCCGAGCCTTGCGGGGTAAATTTACCCAAACCGGCCAGCGCCAAAGGCCAGATCGTTGGCCAAACCATTGCATTGGCTAACCCTAACAGCGCAATCATGGCGATGGTATCTGGTACTTCGGGCAGGCCCATCCAGCCCCAGAGCAGGGAAGACAGCAATGTTGAATCGTCCGAGCCCAGCAAAATCGCTGCCGTCAGTACCAGCCCTAATCCGGCGGATGCCTTTAGTGCAGCAGCCTGTGAAATAACCCGGGGAATACACACCAAGCCAAGCAGATAGCCCACCACCATGGCGGTCATGGTAAACGAGGTGAGTGAGGTAGCATTGGCAACACCCAGTGAAGAGCCGTACAGGCCAATAGTGTCGCCGGCAATAACTTCCACTCCCACGTAACAAAACAGGGCTACCGCGCCAAGCACCAGATGCGGAAACTGCATCACCGAACCGGAAACTTCGGTAGCGGTATTTTCATCCTCAAAGCGAATATCCGGCAGGTTAACTTTCATTAACCCCAACGCTAGCAGACCCAGCGCAATCGCCATACCGATGTAAGGCTGAATAAGTTTAAAAGACATCTCGTTAAGTTGGATATTGCGCTCGGTTTCGCTCATCTGTGCCAGAGATACCTGGTTAACATGGCCGAAATCACCTAGCACCAGCGCCGTAAAAATCAGCGGTGCTAATACGCCGGCAAATTTATTCAGCAAGCCCATAAAGGCGATACGGGCCGCGGCACTGTCTGGCGAGCCAAGGTGCACAATAAACGGATTGGAAGCGGTTTGCAGAATGGTCAGGCCGGATCCCACCACAAACTGGGCAAGTAAGAAGATAATAAACGTTTTGCTCAACGCGGCCGGTACAAACAGCAGACAGCCGCCGGCAATCATCGCCAGGCCCAGCGACATACCTTTTTTATAGCCGGTACGCTCAAGGATTTTGGCCATTGGCAGTGCCATCACCACGTAGGCGACATAAAAACAGAAGGCGATAAACAGCGCTTCCATTTCACTGAGCTCGCACACCATTTGCAAAAAGGGGATCAGGGCGCCGTTAAGCCAGGTGACAAAACCAAAGATAAAAAATAACAAACCAATAGTTAGCACCGGCATCAGACTGCGGCTACCCGGTTGGGCAACAGATTGCGTATTCATAGGGTTATCTCTCCGTTAGCAACGGCGTTACCGCGCAACCAAATGGTCTCAATGTTAAGTGCATCGTCAAGCAATATTAAATTGGCCGTCTGCCCTACTGCAATACTGCCAAGGTGTTCCTCCTTGCCCATAAAGCAGGCGGGCGTATGGCTGGCCATAGTACTTACCTCTGGTAGCGTAAAGCCCAGGTCGCGGTGACAGTTTAGTAACGCGGTATGCATATCCAGACAAGAACCAGCCAGCGTCCCTTCCGGCGTAACCAGCTTATCGCCATGACGCTCGATAACGGTATTAAAAAAGGCCAGTTCCGTTAAGTCTGTGCCCACATGGGCCATGGCATCGGTCACCAGCATGGTGCGCTGTGCGGTTTTAGTTTTTATTGCCAGCGCAGCGCTTTGCGGGTGTACGTGATGATGATCCACAATCAGGCCGCAGTAGGCATCGCTGTGATTAAGCGCCGCTCCCACCATACCCGGCTCGCGGGATTGTAGGGCCGACATGGCATTGTACAAATGGGTAAATCCGCTGGCACCAGCTTGCAGAGCTGCCATGGCCTGTTCGTAGGTAGCATTGCTGTGCCCCAACGCCACTACCACACCGGCGGCCACAAGTTCGCGAATAAATCCAACGTCCACATTATCCGGTGCCACGGTCACCAACACCCGGCCCAGATCCTGGCGGGATAAAATAGCCAGTTCACTGTCTTTGGGATGGCGAATAAAGCCCGCTTCGTGAACGCCTTTTTTGGCCACGTTAAGAAACGGCCCTTCAAAGTGCACGCCTACGATGGTGGGGTGGTCCTCAGCTATCACTTCGGCAATAGCATCTGCGGCTCTTGCCATAGCCGGCTCACCATCGGTGATTAACGTGGGTAACATTGAGGTGGTACCGAAACACAGGTGAGCCCGCGCCAACTTATCAAGACTGGCAGCGTCTGGCTGCTGATTAAATAACACGCCTCCGCCGCCATTTACCTGGGTATCAAAGTAGCCCGGGATCAGCGTACCTGCCTGCACCGGCTCGCTGCCCGCCAGCTCAATTGCCACAATAACTCCATTTTCAATAATAAGGCTGGTATTTTCCAGCACACCGTTCGGGGTGATCACCCGCTGTACACACATCTTCATTTATAGGGTTTCCGTTACTTTGTTCAGCCCCGGCGGCGTATCAGGATCGAGGCCCATTTCCATCGCCACCTGCTCAATATCCAGGTAAAAACGCTGCATCAGCAGTAAGGGTACCACTCTTTTGTGTAAGGTCGTGTTGGCGCAGTCCATTTTCACCATGTTAGCACCCCGCTGACGCACATTGTCTGACATCGTATGATGATAGGGCTGCGACTCATCGGGTATGTCCAGATCGACAATCAACAATGGCTTTTCAGCCAGGGTTACCGGCCCGTGAATAAACTCTGCACTGCTGAATGATTCAGCGTGGATGCTCAGCACTTCCTTGAGTTTAAGCGCCACTTCCCTTGAGATCGCGTAACCAAAGGCGCGCCCTAATACTATGCAGTTCTGAACACCCTGCAAATGTTCGGTTTTAAGTTGTGGGGGCTGTTCGCAAACGGCTTGCATGGCCGCTGGCAAATCGGCAAGCGAAGCTTCCAGGGCTTTGTTCTCAGACCAAACGGCACATAACTGCAGCAGCGCCGATAAACTGGCCAGATAACTCTTGGTAGCTGCCACCGCCTGCTCTTTGCCAGCACGTATGGGTAACACGGCATCACAAATGGACGCCAGCGGTGAACTCTCATCATTTACCAGTGCCACCGTGTAAGCACCGCCCTGCCTGGCAAATTTGGCCTGATGCAGAATATCCGGGCTTCGTCCTGACTGTGAAATCACAATCACCAGCGCATTTTTCAGGTTAAGCTGTTTATTGAAAATTCCCGATACCGAAGGTGCCGCAGCGCACACCGGGATCCCCAGTTCCACTTCGTAAAGATATTTGGCAAACACACCTGCATGATCAGAAGAGCCCCGGGCTACCATCATGATCATACTCGGCTGCAGAATACGTAAAGTTTCGGCAAGCGCATCGCACACGGGCTTGTTGTGTTTAAGCTGATCGGCAATTACTGTGGCGGCCTGACGGGCCTCCTGCGCCATAATACTGTTGGTCATTATCCCTCTCCGGATGTTACTGTTTGTTTTGCCAATAAGATTGCGCCCTGTTCCGGGCTGTATGCGCAGGGCTGGCACCGGCAATATTGGCACCGGCAAGGCCCGCACACAACACTATCTGTTCTAGGGCAATATCCAGCCCGCTCTGTTCGATAGCCTGGGCACAGGCCTGACGAATAGACGCTTCAGCCACATCGGCATTGCGCATGATGTTAGCCGGTCCGCTGCTGGCCGTCGCCAGTAACTTGCCGTGCTGATCTTCCAGGCGAACCCGGCAACTGCTCCCCCCGCCATCAACACCAATAAAATACGTGTTACTTTTCATAGCTAATTGTTCTCAACTTGCAGTAGTTGCCCCGGCACCAACTGTCGGAATTACGCCTGTGGGCAGCGATATAAATATAATTGTGGTCTGTCGTCAGCATGCTGATTAGGGTTCCACGGCAATAATTCGGCTGGTGTGAGGGCTGTTAATTAAACGCGCTCGCACAAAATGGATATTGTCTGCCGACACTGCACCAGTATAGGTATGCCAGGTCATGGCATCTGCGCTGTACTCCAATTTTAGATTAGGCATGGCGGCCCGCAGTTCCAATTGGTGGTGTGCGTCGATTTGGTAACCCGGTGGCGGTATGCGGACATTGATATCCGCTTTAACCAGCCGAGAGTAGTGGCGCTTAGCCACCACCTGGGTAAATTCGGAAAAATCGCGATTGAGCGCTGGCAAAAACGCCGCCTGGCTCAGTTTGCCTTCCCACTCAGCCTGATGCCAGGCTCGTTCTGCAAATGCCAGTAAGCGGGGAAAGAGCATATATTCAACGCTGCGCTGATCGCGGGTCAATACGCGGGATGCTGGGGCCAAACCAGCCAAAATCTTCGTTGGTTTCGCGCTGCACGGTACGTTGCTGGAAGCTGGCTGAAACCAGTAAACCAAAAGTGCCGTCATCATTTTTCCAGCTGTATAAGCCAGACAGCGACGGATCGGTGGTTTCTGCGTTATCGCTGTATTGGCCTTCAATTGATACCTGCGAGGTGTTGGCATCAAGGTCCAGCGGTTTACGGGTACGCAAAATTACCGTACCACCCAATGCACCTTCATCTAAATCGGCCTGGGACGATTTGTACACCTCAAGACCAGCAACCATTTCTGAAGCCAGGATCTCAAAGTTAAAGTTACGGGTTGCATCAGACAATACAAACCATTGTGCAGTACCCACTGCCTGGCCATTCAGTAATGTCAGGTTTTGATCGGGCTGTACACCACGGATGGTCACGCCCTGGCCTTCACCGAAATCACGGTCGATGGTGATCCCAGGAATACGTGACGGCGATTCAGCCACGTTTTTATCCGGAAACTTGCCAATATCCTCTGCGGTAATGGCATCCACCACGCTGTCGGAAAAACGCTTGGTGTTAATGTTTTCTTTTTGGCTTGCCCGAATAACACGGATTTCAATAACTTCGGTATTATCCGCGCCTTCCTGTGCAAAGACAGCCGGCGTTGAAGTTGCCGCCACTGCACCTACTGCCAGTGCCAGACGAAGCCCACGAGTTAATTTAGTTATTCTGTGTTTTTGCATCACTCAAGCCCTTGTTCTCACCATAATGACAACGCTGTCATTTTACTCATAAATAAAATGACCGTCGCGTTCACTAGCCAGAATTTGGTTAATGACAACGCTGTCATTGAGTGTTAAGCTACAACAAGGAATTAACCTTTGCAAACATATTTATTTACTATTCGGCGTGAATATTACGTAACCTACTGATAAATACATGCGAAAAATTGTTTAAAAATTATTCTGGAGGCATAATGTCGGCCACAATAAAAAGTGTTGCGGAATACGCCGGTGTATCCATTAAAACCGTTTCCCGGGTTATCAATAACGAAGGCACGGTAAAACCAGACACCCTGGCAAAGGTGCAGCAAGCCATCGACGCATTGAATTATCGGCCGAACAAAGCAGCGCGGGATCTTGCCGGGCGAGATAATTACGTGCTGGGTTACGTCTACGACAACCCCAATGCCTATTACATTCTGGCAATGCAAAACGGTATTCTTAAGGAGTGTCGGGCCAACGGCTATGAACTGCTGATCCACCCCTGCGATGCCACCAACCCAGACATAATCGATGAGCTGGTTAACATGGTTAACAGCGCTCGTCTGGCCGGCCTGATCCTGTCTCCACCACTGTCTGAAATGCCCGACGTATTACAGGCCATGGATGACAAAGGCATCCAGTATGTGCGGGTGCTGTCGGGTGATAAAGCGCCGGATGACAAGCCCTGCGTGCTGGTAGACGATTACCAGGCTGCCCGCCAGATTACCGGTCACCTGCTCGATCAGGGCCATCAGCGTATTGCGTTTATCGCCGGTGAAAAGCAGCACCATTCCACCACCGAACGTCAGCGCGGCTTTTATCAGGCCCTCGCAGACCATGGTATTCAGGCAGATCCAGAGCTGGTGATTGATGGCACCTATTCATTTGGTACCGGTGTACAAAGTATTCAACAGCTACTGGCATTGCCTGAGCCGCCCACTGCACTCTTTGCCTGTAACGATGAAATCGCCGCGGGTGCGCTGTTCGGTGCCCGCATGCAAGGTGTAGATGTGCCTGAAGCGCTGGCCATTGCCGGGTTTGAGAACAGCCCGTTTTCAACCCAGACGTTTCCGCCACTCACCACCGCCTCGCAGCCCACGGCGCAAATTGCCCAGCGGGCTACGTCTTCGTTAATCCGCTCGTTACAGGCCCGTAAACGTAAAGCCGAAAACCACACGATCACCGCTGATATCTTTGTGCCTGAACTGATAGTTCGCGAATCCACCAGCCGGTAGCCTTTATCACCAATAGCACTCAACAGCCAGAATCTATCGTTATTGTTGGCGGCGGCACCGCCGGCTGGATGTGGAATATCCCGCTAACCAGCAGAGTCGGTAACGGTTATGTATACAGCAGCCAGTTTTGTTCGCCGGAGGAAGCTGAAACAGAGTTAAGGCAGCACCTCAACGTTAGCGATGAAACACCAGCCCGGCACCTGACTATGCCCGTTGGCCGCTTGCAGAAACACTGGCACAACAATTGTGTTGCTATCGGCTTAGCCCAGGGGTTCATCGAGCCACTGGAGGCTACTGCTCTGATGCTGGTTCAATACGGTATTTATCAGTTATCCAGCCGGTTAGGTGAGCCAGTTACGACTATTAGCCGCAGCCAATACAATAAAGAAATGAACAGGATGTTCGACGGTATCCGCGATTACATCGTGGCTCACTACTATCTGAATACTCGCACCGACACGCCATACTGGCAGGCTTGTCGCCATGATATCAGGGTACCGGCAAACCTGTCTTTGCTGGTAAATGCCTGGGACGGCCCGGGCGAGTTTGAAGAAGCGCTGGACAGTATTGACGAACAATTAGTGTATTTAACACCGTCCTGGTACTGCATTCTGGCGGGCATGGGCAGATTCAAATCTGACGCAGTAAACCTCCCTGACCCGGACACCGCGGCTGGTATTCAGCAATATCTTACCAGCACTGTTGCTAAGCACTTCAGGGGCCGACTCTATCCCCTTAGTTAGCCCAACCGTCTGAATTATCGGGTTTCCGCAAGTTAATACCTGTCAACAGCCCTGCGGCGACTATCTGATAACAAGAGCGTTAATAATTTACACCTGAATTGCCGCCAGCGTGTTAAAAATACAGCTGTGCTGCAACCACCTTAAGTTGATTGACCACCGACATGTTAATAACTATCATTTGCGTTTTCATGCAATGCAACGAATTTGGAATATCAATGAACTTTCGTAAAAATGCCTTAACGGTGATGATCGGTATAGCCATGATTAGCCCTGCCGCCTATGCTCAAACGTCACAGCAAAACAGTGAGGCTGGTGACGATATTGAACATATCACCGTCAGTGGCTCTCAGGTAAAACTCAACGACAGTTTTGCCGGTGGCCAGGTGTCGCGCGGCGGCCGTGCCGGTATCCTGGGTAACCTGGATATGATGGATTCGCCCTTCAACAGCATTAACTTTACTGCCGATATTATTCGCGAGCAGCAATCACGCAGTGTCGCGGATGTACTGCAAAATGACCCGGTAGTACGCGTTGCAAAAGGATTTGGTAACTTTCAGGAACTGTACGTTATGCGCGGTTTGCCCGTGTATTCCGACGATATGACTTACAACGGTTTATTCGGCATTTTACCGCGCCAGTATGTGGCAGCAGAACTCCTTGAGCGGGTAGAAGTGTTTCGTGGTGCCAGTGCCTTTCTAAATGGTGCTGCTCCGGGTGGCAGTGGTCTGGGCGGTTCGGTGAATATTGTGCCTAAGCGGGCCGGCGAAGAGCCGCTTAACCGCTTTACACTGGGCTATGAATCACAAGGCCATTTACTGGGCGCAGTAGATGTGAGCCGCCGCTTTGGTGAAGAAGGTAACAGCACTGGTGTACGTGTTAATCTGGTTCAACGCGGTGGCGAAACCAGCGTTGAGAATCAGGACCGCGATTTGAGCGTTGCCTCGGTGGGTATCGATCACGTAGGCGAAAAAGTAAGGGTGTCGCTGGATTTAGGCTTTCAGGATCACCAGGTCGATGCGCCACGCCCGGCGGTCACCCCCGCTGGTGGTATTCCAGACGCGCCCCAAAGCGATACCAACTTTGCTCAGCCATGGACTTATACCAATGAACGCCAGCTTTTTGGTGCCGTTCGCGGCGAATATGATTTTACCGATACCATTACCGCCTGGGCGGCATATGGATTCCGGGAGGGTGAAGAAGACAACATTTTTGCAAACCCTACTGCGCAAGTGAGCGGCGATAGCAGTGCTTATCGTTTCGACAACGTTCGTAACGACAGTATTCGCTCTGGTGAAGTAGGCGTGAATATAGAATTTGCCACCGGCGATGTGGCTCATACTCTGATCACGTCGGCGTCGGTGTTTTCACTGTCATCTGAAAACGCCTATGCGTTTTCCAGCTTCGCAGGGTTTCCTGGTAGTATTTATGATCCGCAACCGGCAGATATACCTGCCGCAGATTTTTTTGTTGGCGGTGAACTCAACAACCCGCTGGTGACTGAAGAAACCGATCTGTCGAGTGTGGCTATTGCCGATATGTTGTCGTTACTGGATGGTAGATTACTGGTAACCGTGGGTGGTCGTTTACAAAATATCGAGACCCGTTCCTTCAATTACGATGATGGCTCTGCCTTATCGTCTTATGATGAGTCGAAATTCACACCGGTTGCGGGTGTGGTCTACAAATCCTCAGAGCAGTTGTCTTATTACGCCAACTATATTGAAGGGCTATTGCCAGGTGAAGTGGCGCCAGCCAGCAGTGGCGGTGAGCCCATCGAGAATGCCGGTGAAGTGTTTGACCCTTATAGCGCTGAGCAGATTGAAGTGGGCGTAAAATACGATGCCGGCCAGTATGGTGGTGCGTTAAGTGTGTTTAGCACGTCGAAGCAGTCATCTGTGGTGAAAGACAATGTGTTTTCAACCGACGGCGAACAGCAAAACCAAGGCGTAGAACTCAGTGTGTTTGGCATGCCTGCCGACAACCTTCGCGTTGTAGGTGGCTTTACCTGGCTGGATGCCGAAATGACCAAAACCCAGGACGGCCTGTTAGACGGAAAAACAGCGATTGGCGTGCCGGATCTGCAGTTAAATGTAAACCTTGAATGGGACGTAGTGGCCCTTCCTGGTCTGACCCTCGACGCCCGCGCTGCCTATACGTCTGAGCAATACGCCAGTGCAGACAACAGCCTGGAAGTAGACGCGTCTAACCGGTTTGATATTGGTGCACGATACAGTTTCCTGGTTGGCCTAACAGACATCACGCTACGCGCGCGTATCGATAACGTGTTTGATAATAATTACTGGGCTTCCGTTGGCGGGTACCCTGGCTCTAATTATCTGGTGCTGAGTGAGCCGCGAACGGTTAAGCTATCGGCGTCAGTGAGCTTTTAATGGATAAACCATGATGTTATCTCTCGCTGCCTTTGCCGGCAGCGCTTTTGCGGTGGGGATGTTTTATACAGCCTGGCGCACTCAACAGCCCGCAACCGGTCGGTTAATGAAAGGGTTAGCGGTGGTTTTGATGCTGGTCAGCCTTTGGTTGTGGTGTTATGAGCACGGCCCTGAATTAGGTACCTGTTACGCAGTGGTAGCGTTTTCACTGCAAGCTTGGAGCTGGATTTATGTTGCCAGACAGCGCATAGATAGAAATATTAAACGGGTGGTATTGCCCTTTGAGCCGGGTTTGCAATGGCCGGGGGTCAACAATATCACCCTGCGCTTGCTGAAAGCGGCTGCCGTTTTCTTTTTATGCGCTATCAGTGCCATGTTACTTACCGTGGTGTGGACCACAGCCTTACCCATGAATAAGGTCAATCAGGTTGCACTGGGCATTTATACCATGCCAGTGTTGTGGGGCGCTTTTGTTTACTGGCTGTGTGCTGACAACAGAGAGTGGCGGCCCGTTTTATCTGTCAGCCTCATTGGCGTGTTGAGTTATTTGCTAATTTACAGTGTTTAGTATGAAGATTTCGATTTCTCCCAACGCCAATAAAAATGCGTTAAAAAGCCATGCATGGGTGGGACTGGCTGTCAGTGTATTAATGTACTGGGTGTGTTTTTCCGGTGCGCTTTCTGTTTTTTCGCAGGAACTGCTGCGCTGGGAGCAACCCCATGTCGCAGACAACCTCGATTATTCGCCGGCCACCATTCAGGCCGCCTACGAGCAGTTTTTATCCATGCAGGGTGGCAGCGCGGAAGGCGACATCGTTGTGCGTTTACCCACTCAGGATCTGCCTCGCGCACGCATCAGTGCCGACGGCGAGGTTTGGAATATTGCGCCTGATGGGTCTTTAAGTGAACCCTCCAGCACGCCGATCACCGACTTGATTGTAGACTTGCATGTTGCGCTGCATTTACCTGAAGACACAGGGATGATGATAGTGAGTATGCTGGGCGCTATGCTAAGCGCACTGATCATCTCCGGGATCATTGCCCACAGACGCATTTTTAAAGACGCATTTCGTTTACGTACCGGCAATAACGAACAACTAACCCAGGGTGATTTACATAATCGAATGAGCGTGTGGGGACTCCCCTTTCACTTGATGATTGCACTAACCGGCGTGTATTTTGGCCTGGCGTCGTTCCTGACCTCGTTTTACGCCGACGCGCTGTATGCCGGTAATAAAATGGATTTGTTTGCCGATATTTATGGCTCATCCATACAGGTAGAGGCGCAACCTCAGATAGCGAACATAGCGGGCGCTTTGACCGAATTAGACCGCATCGCACCTAATACCCAGCCGATTTTTGTCACGCTGGAGAATGCTACCAGAGATAGTCAGTACATTTTGCTCAGTTCGCAACACATGGATAAGCTCATCTATGCTGAACAGTATCGCTTTGATTCCCATGGCAATTACATCAACAAAGTGGGTTATTCGGATGGCAAAGCCGGGCAGCAGGCAATTTTTTCGGTGTATCGCATCCACTTTGGGCACTTTGGGCCAGAAGCCATGAAAATATTTTTCGGATTAATGGGCTTTGCACTGACAATTATTTCTGTGACCGGGATAAACCTGTGGCTGGCAAAGCGGCAAAAACAGGATATTTTGAATCAACTTTGGATGGGCACAGTATGGGGGACACCTATTGCCATGGCTATTGCTGCAATTGCCTCGCTGTTATTCGGATTGCCAACTAAACCCGTATTTTGGCTAATATTAACTGCTGTACTGGTTGGCGCATTGCGGCAAAAAGTGCTGGTTAAAACCCATCTGGGCTTATTGAAAATACTAACAATACTGCTTGTTATATTACCCGTTACCCACGCTGTAGTGCATTATCCTGATGTGATGGTATTGAATTCGCTGGTTATCGATGTTGCATTTGTTATTTTTGCTGCCTGCGTCTGGCGCTATCGCGATTCCCGAATTCGTAAAGGCTGGCTTAGTTAGTCCAATATATAATTCCTGTGAGATTGTCTCACAGGAATTATATCCGCAATGCTGCAGTAGGATTGTTAAAGTCAGTCTGATTATGAGAGTGTAAAAAGTTGTAGATAATAAGTAGCTAAGCTAAGGCTGATACTACGCGGCGGTTATAGGGTTACACACATCAGGCATACTGCGCAGCGGCCCATCCGCTACTCCAGGCCCACTGGAAGTTGTAGCCACCCAACCAGCCGGTGACATCGACAACTTCACCGATAAAGAATAACTGTTCTACTTTCTTACTCATCATGGTTTTTGATGACAACTCGTCGGTATCTACGCCGCCAAGTGTCACTTCGGCAGTACGATAGCCCTCGGTGCCATTGGGATGAATTTGCCAGTCTTCAAAAAATTCGGCGATGGCTTCGGCTTCTTTGCTATTTAACTGTTTAACCGGTTTATTTTCCCAGTGGTTCAGCTCGCAAAAGGTTGCTGCTACCCGTTTAGGAAAGTGTTTTGATAACCAGGTTGTTATTAAAGAATCAGGATTCTTTAACTGCGCCTCCGCCAGACTTTCAGGGACATCGAAAGTAGGTGAAGCATTAATGTGCAAGGTGTCACCTGGCTGCCAGTAGCTTGATATCTGCAGCATGGCCGGGCCACTTAAGCCCCGGTGAGTAAATAAGGTATTTTCGCGGAACGTCGTATCATTGCAGGTGGCATAGGTATCGATGGCCACGCCGCTGAGCTCGGCCAGGATCGTTTTGTCTTTTTCATGCAGGGTGAAAGGCACAAGACCTGCCCGGGTTGGCAACACTTTGAGGCCAAATTGCTTTGCCAGCTTATAGCCAAACGGTGTGGCGCCGAGTTTTGGCAGGCTCAGACCGCCGGTTGCAATTACCAGGGATTCACACTCATAGTCGCCCTTGGACGTGCTTAGAGCAAAGCCCTCATCGGTTTTGCTCACACTGAGGATCTCGCAGCGTGTAGTAATCTCCACATTGGCTTTACGGCACTCATTTACCAGTAAATTTACAATATCGGCAGCAGATTCGTCGCAAAATAGCTGCCCCAGGGTTTTCTCGTGATAGGCAATACCGTATTCGGCCACCAGGGATATGAAGTCCCACTGGGTATAGCGGCTAAGCGCTGATTTACAAAAGTGTGGATTGTTACACAGGAAGTTTTCGTGGCTGGCATACATGTTGGTGAAATTGCACCGGCCACCGCCAGACATGAGGATTTTACGGCCGATTTTCTTTGCGTGATCCAGCACCGTCACACTACGACCGCGCTTGCCGGCTTCGGCCGCACAGAATAATCCGGCTGCACCTGCCCCAATCACCACTACATCAAACTTATTCAAAACAACACGCTCCTCTCCTGACCGGCGTATTATAGGTCAGGAGAAGCGTGGTTAATATGGTTTAGCTGATTTAATTGCTCTGCTCAACCGCGGCTTTGACCACATCCAGCCGGGCTTTCCATGGGTCGGTACCGTGCTCCATTTGGCCACTGCGGGTCATGTTAAGCATATTGCTTTGTGCCGGGTCGAAAGCCTGCCAGGCTACTGCACCGTCGCTCACCGGCTGGCCATCTTTGGCAAAACTAACAATGTACTGATGAATAGTTTCAGCAGCCGCTGCATCCTGTGCAGTTAAGGCATCGCCATACTTGGCTGCAACGGTGTTAAAGAAAAACGGTATGTCTGAAGCATGGGGGGCTCCCGGACTATCGCTACTCTCTGCTACGGTGCCAAAACGGTAATAGAAAGCCTTTTTACCATGCTCGGTCATCTGCTCTGCCACGAACCTGGCGGGTTCCTGCATACTACGGTCCTGCCCTACTGAATAACCTACTGCCTGGAACGGTGCATCACCGGCGGGATCGTAAACTTCACGAGCTTGTTCAGCATAGGGCCCGAAAGATGCAAACAGACCGGCTTTGTCTTTAAACATATTAAAGCCGATGTCCATGCTGGTTGCGCCTACCATCACATCCACTTGCGCCACGTTGCCATCGCGAAGAGCTTCTTCGGTAGTTGCCGTAATGATTTCACCATCCTGCATCGGGCCACCCGCCCAGGTTGGTTTGTCTGTTGGTGTGGGATTAAATAATGCGGCCAGATTAAACCCATCAACGATGTCTTCCGGGCTTAACTCCCTGAGAGCAGCTAGGGCTTCGGCATCTGTGCCCGTGATACCATGCTTTTCGGCATAGTTAAGGCCATACTGCTCACCCGCCAGAGAGCCCGGCGTTGGTTCGCTGACCTTACGATTACCAAACAGTGAACGGCCACCGCCAGACATGATAATCGCCCGATCAAACAGCCCTCTGACCTGCTCAGCTTGCATCATGGCATGTACCGAGCCACCACCGGCTGATTCGCCCATAATGGTCACGTTATTCACATCGCCACCAAAGGCAGCAATATTCTCATTCACCCATTTCAGCGCTGCGATTTGGTCCATGTACGCGTAGTTAGCCAGCATATCGCCAGCGGCTTTGGCTTCTGCCGTAAGCGCTGGATGGGCAAAGAAACCAAAGCGTCCCAGACGATAGTTGAAGCTCACAAAAATAACGCCGTTTTTGGCAAATTCGCTGCCATCATAAACCGCTGGAGACGCGCCGCCATTAACAAAGCCACCACCGTAGATCCACACCAGTACCGGCGTAGAACCATCGGCATCTTTAGGTGCCCAGACATTGGCGTACAAGCAATCTTCTGCCGGCATTTTCCCTAGCGGCGCTGCGTCGCTTGGGAAAGGCAACTGCATACAATCGTTACCGTAATCGGTGGTTTCCTTAACTCCGGCCCATGGCGTTACCGGTTGAGGTGGACGCCAGCGTAATTCGCCTACCGGGGGTGCAGCAAATGGAATACCTTTGTAAGTCACCAGCTGTTCAGTAACGGTACCTTTTATTTTACCGCCGGTTACTTCAACTTCCCCGGGGGTATTTGCAGCAGAGCAAGCAAATAACCCCATTAATGAACCTAACACAATCAGGCCATACCTTTGTACTGAACTACGCAACATCGTCGTATCCTGTGATTCATAAAAAAAGAGCGGTGCTGGTAACCTGACGGTTACCCTTACCGCTTATAGAGACCGGCGCACTGCAAGTTCACCGAAGGGAAAAAGATTATAAACTTTTCAGCATCGTTTCGGCGTCACTCACTTCGAAGCGACCGGGGTCTTCTACGTTAAGCTTAACCACTTCGCCGTCTTCTACCAGCATGGAGTAGCGCATAGAGCGAATGCCACCAAAGTCGCTGGTGTTCATATCTAAACCAATGCTCTTGGTAAAAAATGCATTGCCATCGGCAACCATCAGAATTTCATCGGCATTGGCCGACTTGCCCCAGGCATCCATCACATAAGCGTCGTTAACGCTTAAACAAATAATGTTGTCCACGCCTTTGGCTTTAATTTTGTCGGCAAGTGCAACATAACCAGGTAAATGTGCTTCCGAGCAGGTTGGTGTAAATGCACCCGGTACCGCAAAGACGACCACGCGTTTACCGCTAAATAATTCATTCGTATGCGGACTGGTCATTTTGCCGTCCTTCATTAATCCAAACGTCACTTCCGGCAGGGTGCTACCTACATCAATCATGTTGTTCTCCCAGAGAAATAATACAATTAACAGCAAGCTGTCTTTGCTAAATTATCTTTTAACTATAACAGTATCTGTAAATTGTGAAATAAAAAAGCCGCCGATTAACGGAGGCTTACTATTTTAAACCGACTTATCGGACGAAATTAAAAACTCACTGTCATTTCATCTGAACATTTTCGCAATCTTATCGCTCAGCTAGCTTAAGAATTAAAATGTTTAGGCTATCCCCCCTGACGTCAGAAGTAATCATAGAGATACAGCAAACTGCGTTAGGTCTTTACCAATATCATGCGTTTTTAATGTACACATCGAAGCGATGCTTCTTACTGGCGATTGCCATAGAAGGTTTTTGATTGGCCAGCAGCGGTGCACTGTTAGGGCGCTTCACCACCACCCTCTTTGCGGCTGCATGAAGCGCTGCAGGTAAAAGCAAATCGGCATCTTCGTCGGGGCCGAGCATCAGTTGAAACAGGCGCATTTCTTTTTTCACCAGCGCCGACTTTTTACGGTGGGGAAACATGGGGTCGAGGTACACTGCATCCACGCTAGCTGCTGCCAGTTGCTGCATGTAATCACAGCTGTTGGCATGGTACAGCACAAATTGTCTGGCCAGTTCAGGTTCCTGCAGGGCGAGACGACGCAGGCCATCCGCTAACAATAAATAAGCCACCGGCGAACGCTCAATCATAATCACATTGGCGCCCACTGCGGCCAGGACAAATGCATCCCGTCCAAGCCCCGGCGTAGCATCCAGTACGGTAATAGGTTGGTTGGCTTTAATGCCCACAGCTTTAGCCGCCGGCTCTTTACTGCCACCACCATGCTGACGTCGATACTGACTCTGCCCCGACAGAAAATCCACGATGACACCGTTACTGTTGGCCACCGTCAAATCTGTTAACTGCAGGGTGTCATCAACGATCTCCAGCACCAGTGACTGCTCGCCCGACACTTCACTCTCCGGTTTGATACCCACCGAACTGGTCAGCGAGATTAGCTGTTGCTCAACCTCAGAAGGCGCGGCCAGTTGCTGCGCTGACAGCCTTAAATACGGTAACTCAGGCATGACCATAATGCTCCTTCTGCCCTATCCAACGGTTGATTATGGCCTGCGCCCGGGCTGGGTATTCCGCCCATAGACGGTTGGCAATCTCCTGCACCTGTGGAATTAGCGGCGCGTCACGCACAATATCGGCAATTTTTAACTCAGCGATGCCAGTTTGGCGGGTGCCCATAAGCTCACCAGGACCTCTGATTTCAAGGTCTTGCTGGGCGATATAAAATCCATCATTCGACTCGCGCAATACTGCCAGGCGCTTAGTGGCCGTTTTCGACAGCGGGCTTTGGTACATCAGTACGCAGTGACTTTCTACCGCGCCACGGCCAACCCGGCCACGTAACTGATGAAGCTGAGCCAGGCCCAACCGCTCCGGGTTTTCGATAATCATTAAGCTGGCATTAGGCACATCTACGCCCACTTCAATCACCGTGGTAGCCACCAGTAAATCGAGTTCGCCAGACTTAAAAGAGCCCATAATTTGTTGCTTTTCCGCAGCCTTTAAGCGGCCGTGAACAAGGCCAATTTGCAGATCGGGCAGGGCGGTTTTTAAAATCACCGCGGTGTCTTCAGCCGCCTGACATTGCAAGACTTCAGACTCATCAATAAGCGTGCACACCCAGTACGCCTGACGCCCTTGCTGCTGACAAGCCTCGCTCACCCGTTCAATAACATCAGCGCGGCGGGAGTCGGGCAAGGCTACGGTTTTTACAGGTGTACGCCCGGGCGGCAGTTCGTCAATAATTGAGGTGTCCAGGTCTGCATAGGCAGTCATCGCCAACGTGCGGGGAATAGGGGTGGCGGTCATGATTAACTGATGAGGGAAACGCCCCTGTTGCTCGCCTTTTTCGCGCAGCGCCAGACGCTGATGTACGCCAAAACGGTGCTGCTCATCCACAATCACCAGCGCCAGCTGATCATAGGTTACCTGTTCCTGAAAAATAGCATGGGTGCCCACCAGCATTTGCACCTCACCACTTGCAAGTCGTTCCAGCACTTCAGTGCGTTGCTTGCCTTTTAGTTTACCGGCCAGCCAGCCCACTTCAATACCAAGCGGAGCCAGCCAGTCCCTGAAGTTATTGGCGTGTTGTTCTGCTAACAGTTCGGTGGGAGCCATGAGCGCGACCTGATAACCGCCACCGATGGCCGACAGTGCTGCCAGTGCGGCAACCAGGGTTTTACCCGAACCTACGTCGCCCTGCACCAAACGCATCATGGGTCGGCTGCGCGCCATATCCTGCTGAATATCAGTGGTTACCCGTTGCTGGGCACCGGTGGGTTCAAATGGCAAAGCGGCGAGTAATTTATTTACCAGCCCATGGTCAACGTTTATCGCAATACCAGGCTGCGCATCGCTTTGCTGGCGTACTTTTAGCACACTTAAATGCTGGGCCAGCAGTTCTTCCAGGATCAGACGCATCTGCGCCGGGTGCTCACCGTTTTCGAGTTCCTGTAGCGCAACGTCTGGTGGCGGACGATGCACCAGCGTAAGCGCTTCTTTCAGGCTAACCTGTTGCTGATACATGCCGTCGGGTAATAAGTCGGTCAGGCCGCCCTTATTGAGAATTTCCAGTGCCTGGTCGGTAAGGTTACGCAAGGTAAGCTGTTTCACGCCCTCGGTAGTCGGATATACCGGCGTGAGGGTTTCTTCCATCGGCGCGGCATCTTCTTCAATCAGCATAAATTCGGGGTGCATCATTTCCAGACCCCATTTGCCGGTGCGTACTTCGCCAAAGGCCCTGATCTGATTACCGGGCGACATCAAGGTGCGCTGCAAAGCGCCAAAATGAAAAAATCGCAGCGTAATAGTGCCGGTACCATCGGATAGCTTCACTACCAGCATGCGCTTTTTGCCATATTGGATATCAGCCGATTTAACTTCGCCAAGAATACTAACGTGGGTGAACGGCAAGCAATCGCCGATGGGATAGATACGGGTGCGGTCTTCATAGCGTGCAGGCAGATGAAAGAGCACATCCTGCACGGTTACCAGATTGATTTTAGCCAGTTTCTCCGCCACTTTGGCGCCAACGCCCTTAAGCTGGGTAATTGGCATTGTGGCAAGAGGCTGTTCAGACCGCATGTGAGTGTAATTCCTTACTTTTAGGGGCATATTAAATCAAGCGCTTAGGCATTGCGAGCTTCAATCGCCCCACGCGCTTATTCCGGCCGGGGCTACTACCTTAAATGTTCTAAAGTACCCTTTCGCCGTGACGTCTCGCGTCTATAGTTAGCTAAAGACCGACTACCTGGATGCCGCCATGAACCTGTTAACCCTCGCCGCCCCGCTTTTGGTATTGATGGGCGTAAGCCACTCAATTGCTGTTGCGCAACCTGATGACCCGCTCGCAGGTGAGAAGCGCATTATATTAAAAGGCAATAAGGGCGAGCAACTGGACATCGGCAGTGTCACTTTCATGCCCGGCGCTGATGGGATTCGCTACACGCTCACCATCGACCACAGCCACTTCACCGATTACTTTTTATCGATGAAGGAAATGAAATGCCTGGAAGGCCCTGAGTTGTGGTGTCACCTGCCTTACCCTTATGAGCAACCCCGCACGGTGAGTAAGAATAATTTTAGCTGGCTGGCACACGATTTACTGTTTATGTACAAGAAAAAAGGGGAGTTTGGCGCTAACTTCTGGAACGGTATCTACTATAAGATGACACTTAATAATGGCCGGATCACCGGTGTGGCGCAGGCGATAGACTTAAATCAGCTCGCGGCGCCGCCGGATGATCTTACCCTACCGCCTTTCGGCGAATTTGAACGCACCGACATTGAACCTCACCCGCGTTTTTTACCCTTTGTGGAAATTCGCTGATCACGTATTATCAAAGGCTAACCCTGATATCTGAGAGTCTTTATGTTTATCCCGTCGGCTTTTTCTTTTACCGATACCAAAGCCCAGTTAGCCTTTATTAAAACGCATCCTTTTGCCCTGTTAACTACGCCCGACCTGCAGACAACTCATATACCTCTGCTGGTAAGGCAAGCAGGCGACAGCCTTGTTATGACTGGCCATATGGCGCGCGCCAACCCGCACTGGAAGACGTTGGATAACACTCCGGTAGTTGCCGTGTTTAGCGGCCCGCACGCTTATATCTCGCCAAAATGGTACGCCAGTGAACCCAATGTCCCCACCTGGAATTATGTTGCGGTGCACGCCAGAGGCACAGTAAGCGTAATGGATGATGAGGCATTACCCGTAGCCCTCAACGAGCTCATGCAGGCTTTCGAGCCGGATTACAACCCTGACATGCTCGATACATCACTAGTCGAATATCAGCAAAAACTGATCCGCGGCATTGTCGGAATAGAGATCAAAGTAGACAGCTTGCAGGGCGTACGCAAACTCGGTCAGCACAAAAAGGCCGTCGATATGGCCGGGGTTTGTGAGGGACTTAAGAACAGTGGTGATCATGAATCACTGGCGCTGCTCGACTACATGCAGCGCCATGATATTGGTTACGCAGATTAACGCTCGCTGGCGAGAACTTCAGCCACTGATAAAATCAGTTTAGCCGAAGGGCGCACTTTAAAGTCAGGGTTTACATAACTGAACTCGATAAGCCCCTGTTGATTTACTATGAATATACCTGGTGCCGGTAATACTGGCGTGCCGGTGTTGTCTTTGGTCAGTGCGATATTATAGTCGTCGTACTTTTCCGCAGTGGCATCATCCACATAAAAGCCAATGCCGAATTCACGCAAGGCATCCAGTTTAACGTCTGACAACTGCTGAACTTTCATTTCGGTTTCGAGTGCCTGAGACTGCAGCGCTGCCGGCGTTTGCGGTGAAATCGCGAGGATTTGGTAACCTAAATCGAGTAATTGGTCTTCAATGGTCTGTAGCTCGCCAAACTGACGATTACAGTAAGGGCACCAGCCGCCACGATAAAACAGAATGATGGCGGGTTTATTCATCGTCAGCGCATTCAGACTTACCGGGCTACCATCCGGAAATTGCAGGGTCACAGCCGGCACTTTCATGCCATTTAGCAGCGGGGTGACGGCGTTAGCCTCAGCTGCTAACTGTTTGGCTGAAACACCAAGCGGCAGCAATATACACAGCAGGATAAAGAAAAATTTTTGTCGCATCATTGTTCTCATTAAATAAGCATCAGAAACCAAAAAGACCCGCAAGCGGGCCTTTTTCTTTCAGTACAATTTTATCTAATCTATCAATGACTGCTGACAGCTATCACTCCGGCAGTTCCATCACGCCGTCGATTTCTATTTGAGCGCCTTTAGGTAACTCTTTTATGCCAATTGCTGCGCGCGCAGGATAAGGCTTGGCAAAGTACTTAGACATAATTTCGTTTACGGTGGCGAAATGGCCAAGGTCAAGTAAGTAAATGTTTACTTTCACCAGATCATTTGTAGTACCGCCAGCGGCTTCACATACGGCTTTGATGTTTTCAAACACCTGAGTGGCCTGCTCGGCAAAATCCTGAGATACCAGTTCCATTGTGGCTGGTACTAATGGGATCTGACCAGACAGGTACACCGTAGTGCCGGCTTTAACAGCCTGGCTGTAGGTACCAATTGCGGCTGGCGCGTTATCAGTTTGAATAATCGACTTTGCCATGATGAGTCCTTCTCAATTAATGATGTCGCGACTGGCTGTGTCGCGATACCCGTTGTACCTCCGGCATGATGCGGATCTTACGCATGACGTTGGCCAGATGTACGCGGTTATAAGTGGTTAATTCAAGATCTACAAAGTAGATATTGCTTTCTTTTTCCTCGGTTTGCAGCCCAATGATGTTTGAGTCGCACGAGGCTATGTTATTGGTCAGTGTAGCCAGTGTACCCTGATGATTAAACAGCTCAATACGTAATGACGCTTTAAACTCGCCCTGAGGCTCTTCATCCCAGCTCATTTGCAGTACCCGCTGGGGCTCTTCTTTAGCCAGCTTACGGATATTCGGGCAACCATTCTGGTGAATGGTCATGCCTTTACCCGGGCTCAGCACCGAAACGATTTCATCATCCGGGATGGGGTGACAGCATCGCGCGTAGGTTACCAGCAGGCCTTCCGTACCACGGATGGCGACATTGCCTTTCTTATCCGGAATATCTTCGTTCTCGCCCAACAGACGACGAGCCACAATAGCGCTTAACTCATTACCCAGGCCAATATCCACCAGCAAGTCCTCAAAGGATTCATGCTTGGTTTCTGCGACCACGCGGTCTACCGACTCCTGGCTGATATCGTCCAGTTTTACCGCGCCCAGGGCGTGGCGTAACAGGCGGTTACCCATGGTCAGGGCTTCCTGAGAACGCTGTTTGCGCAGGTATTGGCGAATGCGCGTACGTGCTCTGGCACTGACCACAAAGTTAAGCCAGTTGGCATTTGGCTTAGCTCGTGGTGAGGTAATGATTTCCACCGTCTGACCATTTTGCAGCGGCTTGCTTAAACTGTAATTGCGGCGCTCTACCCGCACACCTACGCAGGTATTACCAATGTCAGAATGCACCGCATAGGCAAAATCCACTGCCGTAGCACCGGCAGGTAACTCAATAATCCGCCCGTCCGGAGTAAATACGTAAATTTCATCCGGGAACAGGTCGGTCTTAACGCTTTCGATAAACTCAAAGGACGAACTGGCGCTTTGCTGTAGTTCCAGCAGCGACTGCATCCATTTACGGGCCCGCAGTTGGGCGGTAGTGCCATCACTGGATTCTTTGTACATCCAGTGGGCAGCAACCCCTTTATCGGCCATTTGGTCCATGGCCTGGGTGCGGATCTGCACTTCCACCGGAATACCGTGAGGCCCCACCAAAGAGGTATGCAACGACTGATAGCCATTGGTGCGCGGAATCGCGATATAGTCTTTAAAGCGCGTTTCAATGGGCTTGTACAGCCCGTGCATAGCACCGAGTGAGCGATAGCAGTCGTCCACCGAATTTACCACAATGCGAAAGGCATAGATGTCCATGACTTCGTTGAACATCTTCTCTTTGTTCTTCATTTTGCGGTAAATCGAATAGAGATGCTTTTCGCGGCCCACTACGGTGGCTTCAATATTGTAGCCTTCCAGGCGAGTGCCCAGTTCCTGGCGAATATTCTCGATGATTTCCTTACGATTGCCCCGCGCTTGTTTCACCGCTGACTTCAGGGCACGGTGACGCATGGGGTACATGGCCTGGAAGCCAAGATCTTCCAGTTCATTTTTAATATCGTGAATACCCAGACGATGGGCTATAGGCGAATAGATTTCCAGGGTTTCCAGCGCGATACGACGACGCTTATCCGGGCGTAGCGAGCCCAGGGTACGCATGTTGTGCGTGCGGTCGGCCAGTTTTATCAGGATAACGCGAATGTCCTGCACCATGGCCATCATCATTTTGCGAAAGTTTTCGGCCTGGGCTTCCTGCTTACTGCTAAAGGCAATCTTATCGAGCTTACTGACACCTTCCACTAAATCAGCCACAGTATCGCCAAAGGCTTCGGCCAGATCTTCCTGACTGTAGTGGGTATCTTCAATAACGTCGTGCAGGAGCGCCGCCATGAGGGTTTCATGATCGAGGTGCATATCAGCCAGAATGCTGGTTACCGCAACCGGGTGGGTGATGTACGGATCACCACTTGATCGCATCTGACCATCATGGGCTTCATGTGCCAATACAAAAGCTTCCTGAACGAGCTGAACCCGTTCTGGCGGCAGGTATTCGGCGATCTTTTGTTTTAACCCTTCAAACAGATACACGTGTGTAGCGTATTTCCAATAATTTCAAGCGTTTTTCAAGAATACGGTGAAACGCGTCGGTTTCCAACGAAAAACGCCAGTGTTTCTTATAAAAGACACACTGGCGCTGTCAATTTGTGCTTCCGAGGACTACCCGATTTACTGATCAGACAGAATATTTGCAACAGATGCAAACTCAGCGTGTTCCTGATCCTGCTGGTCACGCAGCTCATCTTGCTCAAGGGTTTCAGCAGTAACTAATCCTTTTTCGATTTCGCGCAGCGCGATAACCGTTGGCTTATCGTTACTTACATCAACCATTGGATCTTTGCCTTCAGTGGCGATTTGGCGGGCACGACGTGCAGCAACCAATACCAGATCAAAACGGTTACCTACTTTTTCTACTGCATCTTCGACTGTTACGCGAGCCATGAAAATCTCCGATTCGAACAAAAATATTAAAAAAATGGCCGCGTAGTATACAACAAGCCATACTTAATTGGGTAGCAATAAATCACTCAGCGCTCAATAAACTCTCTATTAACGCCTGGTGACGTACTTTTTGCTTAGCCGTACGTAAACGCTGGGCTTCAACAATGCTGCTTAACTCCTGCAAAGTTTCAGAAAACTCGTCGTTAACCAGCACATAATCAAATTCATCGTAATGCGACATCTCTGACACCGCTTCTGCCATGCGCTTATCAATTACGCTCTGCTCATCCTGGCCGCGGTTAAACAGCCTTTCGCGCAGCGCTTCGGTAGACGGTGGCAAAATAAAAATGCTACAGGTATCGGGCATCAGGGCCTTTACCTGGCGGGCGCCCTGCCAGTCGATATCCAAAAACACATCAATGCCCTGACTCAGGGTATTTTCGATGGTAATACGCGACGTGCCGTAATAATTGCCGAATACTTCGGCATACTCGAAGAATGCCTGCTGGGCAATCAGCGCTTCAAACTGTTCACGGGTCACAAAATGATAATGCTCACCATCCACTTCGCCGGGGCGGGGTGCCCGGGTAGTGTGCGACACAGACACCTGCTTCGGATTAAAGTTTACATCCGGCGCTTTAGACAATAGCGCTTTTATCAAACTGGATTTACCGGCACCGGACGGGGCCGCTAAAATAAACAGATTGCCGAGTTGTGTGGTCATAATGGTGTTCTATGCTTCATTTTTATGATGATGTTATACGGCGAAAGTGTAGCACACTCGGCGTCGACTTAAACGCCGCAACAACAATATTCATCAATACCGGTCAGACCATTGTACCTGTGGTCGGTGAGTGTTAATTTTAATCTGTAATAACAATAGCAAAAGGAACTATCGGTCAATGAGCAGTGCACTACCTTACATCGAAACCAATCCGGTCTCAGAGATTAAAGCCACCGTTATCTGGTTACATGGGCTGGGCGATTCCGGGCATGGTTTTGCGCCAATCGTTCCGGAGTTAAGATTACCCGATGCCCTGGGTGTACGTTTTGTGTTCCCTCACGCGCCAGAACGTCCGGTCACTATCAACGGCGGCATGCGAATGCGCGCGTGGTACGATATTAAGTCCATGGATTTCGATAAACGCGCCGATCTTACCGGGGTCAGAGAGTCTGCCGAACAGGTAGAGCAGCTAATCGAAGCAGAAATCAGTAATGGCGTTCCGCCGGAGAAAATCATCCTGGCTGGTTTTTCTCAGGGTGGCGTTATTGCGCTGCACCTTGGCCCGCGCTTCAGTAAATCCCTGGGCGGAATTATGGGTCTTTCAACCTACATGTGCCAGCCGGAGTTACTGGCCGGTGAAGCCCATCCGGCCAATCAACAAACGCCGGTTTTTATGGCCCATGGCGAAATGGACGACGTGGTCCCCATTGCAATGGGCAAAGCTGCCTACGATACGCTCACAGCAAATCAGTACAATGTCAGCTGGCAAAGCTACCGCATGAAGCATAACCTCAACATGGATGAAATAAACGCCATCAGTCAGTGGCTGCAAGCGCGCTTGGCATAGATCAAATACAGGCTG
>TARA_B100000963_G_scaffold49717_2_pt1 | contig 63203 bp, 54 predicted proteins | sample TARA_B100000963 | Tara Oceans TARA_B100000963 (sample SAMEA2622097) | marine metagenome | biome: marine biome (ENVO:00000447); feature: surface water layer (ENVO:00002042); material: "saline water (ENVO:00002010), including plankton (ENVO:xxxxxxxx)" | depth 5 m | reverse complement strand
CCACCAAGAACCTTAATACACTGAACCCTGCGAGCGCCGCTGTTGTCGGCAACATCCAGGTTAGTTTGCATTTGGATCATGATTAATGCTCCGCTGTTAATTATGACTCTATCGAGTCTCCGATTGTGCTAAAAACGATCATATTGACCATTTTTAAACCATACCCCGCTAAAAAGGGCGCGAAATAATAACAGAAAAGATTGGGGGAGTGTAGCGGCAATTTGAATTATTTTTAGCTAATCGCGGGTTTTATGCGTTTAACTGTTAAAATATCTTTCCAATTGGCGCGGAAGCCGGAATTTACTGGCCGGATGAATAATGAAACAGCCGGCCGACGGTGCTTAATATAGGCTATTTTGGCTTAATTTACGATCTTTATTTCATAGCCAGAGCTCGTTTCAGCCGGCTCAACGGTAATAAAATAGTTTTTGGTTTCATTAAAGCCGTACAGCGGATACCTGAATAACAAATATTGTTCCTCATTACTGTCTTCATGCACGGCAATGACTTCGTAATAGTCCGCTGGCACTACATCTGAGTTGGTCTCGGCAAAGCCAATATGCTGAGTACTGTATTCGGCGGTATCGATGGTTTCATCATGCCTCACCATGTAAAAGTCGACATCGGCATAATCATCCACCAGATTCACGAAGTTGATGGTTTTATCGTAAGCCTGCGATGCTGAACTTTCCACAAAGCTTAAGGATGCCAGAGACGTGTCATTCTGGTAGAGCACAATCGCCTTACTTTCACTCTGGTTAAGCGTAATAAGCTTGTTGTTCATGGTAGTCAGGCTGTTGTCGGCAATACTGGCAGTAATTCGGTAGTCACCGTACTCTACTTCGGTAAACTCCCCCACTTCGCCTGGTGCCAGTTCTACGCTTATTGCCTCAGCTTCGTTATCACCGGTAAAGGTTACGGTCACTGGCGATTCGGTATTTAAGCTGTTGTAAATCCGGTACTGAGAAGTGGCATCGACGTCGGTCACCTCGTACACCGTGGTAGAGTTCAGCAGCACATCCAGCGCCATACCGTTTTGAATAGCACCGGATAAGTCCCGGGTAATCAGCACGTATTCAGTGTTATAAGCCAGGCTTAGGGTTGGCGTTTCAAATATCACGTCATCTGAGCCAGGTTCGGTAAGGTAAATAGTGTACTCGTCTTCATTAAAATCATCGCTGTCGTCGTCACCGTCCCAGTAAGTGTACTCGGTGAGTTCACCGCTGGTTATCGTCCCCAGATAGTTAGCCGCTTCAAACGGATCGCCCGAATCGCTCATATACAAATCGAAGGTGGCGGTGGTATCTAACATGGTTGAGGTGGCCATCAAACGGAAATGGTCTTCCAGTGATTCACGGTAATATTCGTAGGTATCAAATACCGGTGCTTCAAAGTCACCACTCAACACTACCAGCGTTTTATAAGAGGTTTTAAGGGTAACCGTAATAGTATCGATCACCACTTCCTGGTCGTCGCTGTCGATGCGATAAAACTCCAGTTCCAAATCGCCCTTGTCACCGGAGATAAGCGCACTGGCATCGCCGAACTGGGCGTAGCCAAGATCCGAGCCATCCACTTCCCGCATGTAAACCGTGGCGCCATTTGGCGAGCCGTTGTAAAAGTGCAGGTAAGCTTCATCGTAGTCGCTGTTGGTAGAACTGCCTGAGCCTCCGCAAGCCGTTAACAGCACGGTAAGCAGTGCAGCCATGGCCAGGCGCATTATTATTTTAAAATTGGTGAACATGAGGTATTGCTTCCTTGAGATAATCAAAAATCATCTCAACAGACGCCTTCATCTGAAGTTGGTTCGCCAACCTCGCACACCTTTGCATTGCTTAACACTTCTTCACGTTGGCGGCGTAATTTTTCATATTCCACCCTAAGAAAGGCCAAAAAAAGCGGCCGGGTGGCCGCTAAAATGGGAATGAAGTGAAATGTCCCAGGTACGCTCAGCTTAAAAACTAAAACGCGTGCCCAGTGTAAAATTACGACCGGGCAATGGCGTCTGATCTTTCAAAAATGACGTATGTACCCGGGCTTCTTTATCAAACAGGTTGTTGGCTCTTACGTATACCGTCCAGTCCTGCGTATCAGACAAACGATAATCTACCGAGGCATTCACCAGGGTGTAACCCTCTGTGGAGGTTTCATATTCGGTGGTTTTGGTCTGGTCGTCATACCACACTACCGATAGCGCTGAGCTTAACGCTTCACCTTCATAACTGATGGTAGAGCCTAACCGCAGGGGCGGAATGCGTGGCAGGTTATCCGAGTCGATTTTGGCTCGGATATAATCGCCAAACACGCTTATCCGCCAGTTGAGGTTAAGATCGACAAAACCTTCTGCTTCCATACCGTAGATGGTGGCATCGTCCTGGTTGAAGTAGTACACCGGCGTGCCTTCTTCTGCGTGCTCGTCGTGCGCTTCTATCTCATCAACGCCATTTTCCTCTTCTTCATGAGCATGCGAAAGTGCCGTCAGGCCGGTGGCACTCTGATAGATATAATCATCAGCCTGGTTGTAGAAGAAAGAAAGGGTGTAACCGCTGTCACCACTGAACTTACGGAAAGTCAGATCAATATTGTTACTCACCTCTTCTTTCACGCTGCGCAGGTTTTCAGACACTTCGCCCTCTTCGTCCATGTCGTAAACCAGGCCTACCTCGAAGGTTTGCGTTGCCAGATGCTGGCCGGCCGAGAATAGCTCCTGCATACTCGGTGCCCGTTCGTTGCGAGATAAGGTCAGTGCTACCGAGTAGCCTGGTATATACTCCCAGTTTAAGCCTGCTGACAGAGAGCTACTGGTAAAAGCATATTCGTCAAAGTTGAATGCCAACTCGTGCTCTTCGTGTTCAGCCACCTCTAATTCAAAATCGATGCTATCTGCATTGTAGGTTGTTCTCTCCAGACGCCCGCCCAACTCAAGGATCACTGAGCCAAACTTCTTCTGCTCTACTAAAAACAATGCCATGCTTTCGGTTTCGGTGGGTGGTGTGTAGGCCTCATCACCTTCTGCGGTGTAGTCACTGTTATGGTATTGCAAGCCAAACACCCCGTGCCAGGCATCAATGTCTGCGTGGGTAGCTGCCAGTCGAATATCGCTGCCCTGATTGGTAAAGCGAGTGCCAACCTGACCATCTTCAATCTCTACATGCTCGTAATCCGTATAGGCAGCGCCAAATTTAAGTGAGCTGATGCCCGTATACGGTGAGTACCACTCACCGGCCGCCTGGTAACGGGTCATGTCTACATCCAGGTTAGTTCCCTCCTCACCTGCATGCTCGGCATGTTCTTCTTCGGTTTCACCTTCATGCTCTTCTTCATGATGGTGGCTGTGACCCGGCACGCCATAAAAATTATCAAGCTTTTCTACCGAGAAGCCAAAGTAACCTTCTTCGTCTACCAACGATAGGCCCGCCGTGAGATTGGTGGTATCCATTGCACTGCTTTCCAGGGTGCCCGGTTGCTCATCTTCATCGGGTATTACCGATGCGTACCCCGGAATATCCGCGTTGTCGGTTTTACGCTTAAAACCATCTACATGAAAGGCGATATTTTTTTGTCCGCCAGTCAGGTTAAAGCGGCCAAACTTGCCGTCGTTTACGGTGGCATAGTTGGCTTCTACATCGCCCTCAAGGCTGGTAGGTACTTCGCGAGGGATGCGGTTATCCACCACGTTTACTACCCCACCGATAGCACCGCTGCCATATTGCAGGGTGGCCGGGCCGCGCAGGACTTCAACCTGGGTCGCACTGGTACTGTTTGCCGCTACGTTATGGTCGGGGCCAATACGCGATACGTCGGACACATCCAGACCATTCTGCACGATTTTAACCCGTGGACCATCATTACCGCGTATTACCGGGCTACTGGCAACAGGGCCGAAGTAAGTGCTGTGCACCCCGGGAGTGTTTTTTAACGTTTCGCCAAGGGTTTCGGCCTGAATTTTTCTCAGTTTATATTCATCTATTACCGATACCGGGGTTACCGACTCGAGCACAGAAGAGCCCAGCACACTGGCGGTGACTACAATGTTTTCAACTGAAACTGGCGTCAGTACGAAGTCTGCTACCTGATCGCTGTTGATATCGCCAAGGTCGTTATCGCCATGCACATAATCCGGCGAATACACATGCAAATGCACATGAGGCACCTGTACGCCTTTAAATTCATAATTACCCTGCGCATCGGTATAAGTAACTTGTTTAGAGCCCTCTATGCGCACTTCAGCGCCAGCGACAGCCTCGCCGGCTTCGTTAGTCACTTTGCCCTTAATGGTAGTCGCCATAGCAACCTGGGCAGTGAATGCCATAAACACTGCAGCACTAATTGCGGTTGTTTTGTTCATTGTGTGTTTGACCCTGAATCTGTCGATAAGAGTTATTGTTATAATATAACATTACCTCGATTATGCCATTTTCGTCAAGCGTCAGTGACCGCTGAAATTATTCGTATTGTCGTAAGGCAGGCAGTAGCACGGCATTAAATGTAAGCACTCACTATCAATAAATTAACTTATTAAAAATAAGGTTTAGAGTTTATAGCTGAGTTTTTTGATGATCATCACACAACATAAACGATTAAATGCTGTATCAGTCAGGACTATTCCGTTATGGTGAAAATAGCAGCAATATCTCATCAATGAGTTTTTATTTCGGGAGGAAACATGGGCATTCGTCAGTCAGTTACGTGGTGTATTTCGGGTCTTATTTTAACTTGTACCCTGGTTACCGGCGTAAGTTCTGCCGCTGAATTTAGCGCAGGGCCGGTGTTTCAGGATTATGGCAAAAAGGTGCAGGTTGAAGGCGTCGAATTTAACGCTAACACTGAGTTTAAAGTGGCTTTTGATGTGGCGAAGGGGGCAGAACCCGGTAAAGTAAACCGACAGTTCGATAGTCTTGCCCGATTTATTAATATGCACGTGGCGAGCGGTGTTCCGGCAGAAAATATTGAGTTGGCGTTAGTGGTACACGGCAGTGCCACACTGGATTTACTGGCGGACCCGGCCTACCAACAAAAGCAGGGCGGCAAAAATGCCAATATTACCCTGTTAAATGCGCTGATGGCGAATCAGGTGCGGGTAATTGTATGCGGTCAGTCAGCCGCGGCCCATGGCTATGCTAATGAGGCTTTTCTGCCCGGCGTGGAAGTGGCGCTATCAGCGATGAGCGCTCATGCATTGTTGCAACAACAGGGTTATACCTTAAATCCTTTTTAAGCAATCCCGTTTAAGTTTGTCAGGCACGGTTTACCGGAAACGCCAGAACCTGTTCGATGTGAGTGTAGCCGTGTTTAAGCATTAAAATACGATCAATGCCCATGGCCACACCTGCACAGGCAGGTATACCTGCCTCTAACGCCCCCAGGAAGCGTTCGTCGAGCGGTTTTTCCGCAAAGCGGAAAGTACGGCGTAAACGGTTGTCGTGCTCAAACCGTTTGCGCTGCTCGGCGGCATCCTGCAACTCATGAAAACCATTCGCCAGTTCGGTACCTTTAAAATACAGTTCAAAGCGATCGGCTACCCGGGGATCGTCGCTGTTAATTTTTGCCAGCGACGACTGCGAGGCCGGGTAATCATAAATAAAACACGGATATTGCTGGCCAATTCTGGGCTCAATTTCATAGCTGAACAGCAACTGCAGCATGCCATCGTGGTCGATGGGATACTCATCGCTAAGATCGATATTGCAATCGTTAAAGACTTGAGCAATTCGCTGGGTACTATCGCTCAGAGGGTCTAGATTCAGGTGCTTCTGAAATGCCTGCTGATAGGTCATGCGTTCAGTTTGCTGCGCGCCGATAAGCGCTTTAAGCAGATCGCTTATTTCATCCATCAAGGCATGGTGATCCAGCCCCACCCGATACCATTCAAGCATAGTGAATTCGGGGTTATGTAACCGTCCGAAGCCCTCATGGCGGAACACTTTAGACAGCTGATAAACGGATGTCTGGTAGCTGGCCAATAAGCGTTTTAAGGCGAATTCGGGTGATGTCTGTAAATACAACGTTTCATTGTGGCCACTGTCGCTGTACGCGAAGTTAGTTGAAAAGCCATCAATAAAAACATCAGTAACGGTACCGTGAGATAACACCGGCGTATCGACTTCCAGCACATCACGTTCGGCAAAAAACTGGCGAATGGCAGTGTAAAGTTGTGCTCGCTCGCGCAGGGCTTGTAATGAGGCGGTAGGCCGCCAGTCGTCTGGAGTTGTCATAGGGTACGCTGGTAAGTTTGCGCACCTGCCTGGTTGGAAGGTACGCAGTGAAGGGGTTATTTTTGTACGCGGGAAACGTATTCGCCAGTACGGGTATCAACTTTAATCACTTCGCCGGTTTGCACAAACAGCGGTACGCGAACCACGGCGCCGGTGCTTAGTGTTGCAGGTTTACCACCGGTACCTGCAGTATCGCCTTTCAGGCCCGGGTCGGTTTCGGTAATTTCCAGTTCAACAAAGTTTGGCGGGCTCACGGTGATAGGGGCGCCGTTCCATAAAGTAATGGTACAAACATCGTTTTCTACCAACCACTTTACATTCTCACCCACTGCTTTTTCGTCAGCAGCAATTTGTTCGAATGTTTCATTATTCATAAAGTGGTAGAATTCACCGTCGGTATACAGATAGGCCAGTTCCGTATCCATTACGTCTGCGCCTTCTACTGATTCACCGGAGCGAAAGGTTTTTTCCAGCACTTTGCCAGAAATCAGTTTACGAATTTTAACCCGGTTAAATGCCTGGCCTTTACCCGGCTTAACGTATTCGTTTTCAAGAATGTTGCAAGGTTCGCCGTCGAGCATGATTTTCAGGCCCGCTTTGAACTCGTTAGTGCTGAAATTAGCCATAATTCCTCAATAAACACTGTAGGTTTTAGTTTTAGTGGCGCAAATAATACAAAAAAATAGCATAACTGTAGAGCAAAACTGGCAAAAAGAGTTAGCCAGTGGCTTTACTGATCCATTTTCACTGCTCAGTTACCTGAATCTGGACCCCACTGATTTTGGCTCCCATGCCGAAGCCCGTCGCTTATTTCCGATGCGGGTGCCGCGCTTTTTTGCCTCATTAATGGAACAAGGCAACTGGCAGGATCCCTTATTATTGCAAGTGTTACCCAGCAATCAGGAATTTCTCACCGCGCCTGGTTACAGCCAGGATCCGCTTGCAGAGCATGATACCGCGAATCCCGGCCTGTTACATAAATACCACAGCCGTGTACTGTTGATTGTAAAAGGCGGCTGCGCGGTAAATTGTCGCTATTGCTTTCGCCGGCACTTCCCCTATGCCGACAACTCACTGAGCAACGCTGAACTGGAAAATAACATCGCCTATATTGCCGCGGATCCGGCCATCAACGAAGTGATTCTCTCCGGCGGCGATCCGTTAATGGCGAAAGACAGCAAGCTCGCTGCTCTGGCCGAAAAAATTGCTGCTCTTCCCCATGTAAAAAGACTGCGTATCCACACCCGCCTGCCAGTGGTAATGCCCTCAAGGCTCGACGCATCTTTTTATCGTTGGTTTGCCGGGCTCCCCGTGCAACGGGTACTGGTATTGCATATCAACCACGCCAATGAAGTATCGGCTGAACTCACCGAAAAACTTGCGCCTTTACGTCAGGCGGGCGTCACAGTGCTTAATCAGGCAGTATTGCTAAAAGGGGTAAACGACACCGCCGATACACAGGCACAGTTAAACGAAAAGGTGTTTGCTGCGGGCATTATGCCTTATTACCTGCATCTGTTAGATAAGGTACAGGGTGCTGCGCATTTTGATATTGATGTAGAACAAGCCAGAGAAATAATGGCCGGAGTGATAAAGCGATTGCCAGGCTTTATGGTTCCCAAGCTCGTAACCGAAATTGGTGGCCAGCCTGGCAAAACGCCGGTTGACTTACGTCTTTATCCGCAAGACTGAACCCACAGGTTCAGTCAGAGTTACGCGAACGTATCGATGTTGGCACCGATAGCCGGGTTGGCGGATGTAGGTTTTGGTACGTCAGCGGCTGATTCCAGCAGCTGAAGCGTCGCCTTTCCTTCCTGCTCTTGCTGACCCTTAGCCAGTTTGAGAGAAGCCAACTCAAGCGACGCACCGGACGTTCCAGAGGCACCTGCACCTTGAATATCCATACCAGTTTCCTTATTTGCTTGTAGCAACGTTAAAAAGTGGGCAGAATTGCCCACCTCACTGCTATATCGGCAGACCTTAACCATTCTTTAGTCTTTTTTTCTGTTTTACTTAAGGAGCGCTCTTTGGATTCTGTTCACCAGCAATTACAGGAAACGCTACAAACACTTTATCGCAAGGCGGTGGATGCCGATCAGATCCTTGATCAGTTGCAGCACCAGCAACAGGGCAAGTTTGCTGCCATCTTTGCCGACGACAGCGGTTTTACCACCCGCTCAAAACGCTTTGGCCCCTATGTGGAAGAAATCGCCGCCGACTGGCAGGCCCTCAAGCAACTTAGCGATGAAGACGCTAAACAGGCACTGGTGCCGTTAGTGAAGAAGATAGAACTGGCATTGAGTACCCTGCAGCAATTTGCCAGCAGCGTGAAGAAGTAAGCCCGGCGGGCAAATTTGCAAAGTAAAGCCTGCCGCGATTACTGGTACAGCGGCAGATTTTCAATACGCTGTTGAATCTCAGCAACCTGTTTTCGGTAAGCAGGGCTGTCTACCTCGCTGTAACGGTGCCGAAACTCCTGCTTGCTTAGTCCTTCCGGTAAACCACCGATGTAGGGCAGAATATGCCGCTCTCGAAGGCCCTGTTGCGCCAGTTCCTGGAGTCGCACTGCGCTGTCTGGCTGAGTGGCAATACGGGCAAACGCCATGCCCGACATATCCGCCGCCAGATCTACAAAACTGTAACCACTGCCGCCCATGGCCCGGTCCATCAGCTCCTTAAATTCGCCAATCGCCAGGGTCATATTTTGCTGAGAAAGGATCTGCAAAGCTGCAGAAATGGTAAAGTGACGCGCCAGATCATTACGCTGGGCCAGCACAGCCGGCGCTTTAGACTCAACCGGCGAATCCCCTTCTGGCTGACTTGCCCCGGCCAGTCCACTGATTCGGTGATCGCCCAAAAAAATGGCTAAAGCCAGCAGCGCAGCCTGATTATGCATTACCGGATCGCCCTCTGCACTCAGTGAAGCGGCCCGGCTGAGCATCAGGTTAAGGTAATTAGCAACAGACTGCGGCGACGGCGACCGCCCCAGAGGTGAGCCATTAATATAAGCCAGATAATCAGTAGTTAACTCGCCGAGTTCATCCACACCGGTACTAATGTTTTCCCGGGCAACATCGATTTGCTGGAGTAATTCATCCAACGGCCGCATGTCCAGTACCAGCCGTTCATCAGACATAGTGATTTGGGTGATCTGATTTGCAGCAGTACTGGCTACATCACTACTGGTAAAACGGTCCACCAGCCATACCGCGCTGGATAAGGCAGTATCTCCCGGTACCACCAGATTACCAATCCTGACGTGATCGATATTAACCCCCTCCCCCGGAAACACCTGGGCAGAAAGGTTAATGTAAAAGTCATCAGCCGGCGCCGGCAACGCAATACTGGCAGCAATTTGGGTTTGTTGCGCCTCTACTTCTACTGCCCCGTTAAAGCCGGGCAAAGCGCGCTGGGCAAATCCCATCAGGCTTTCAAACTGTGCTTCTGACACTTCTACGCGCTGCTGTGAGTGGCGATCTTCAAGACTGTTTTTTAACTGGCGAAGTAAGGCATGCACCGTTTCGGCATTATCGACCTGCTGCGAGGATACGCGACTGACCTTTGGCGAGCCGTCTACCACCAGCACGGCAAGAAGGGTTAGCGCTGCAACAAACAGCAGTACAATAATAAACAGAAATCGGCCGAACATGTTTTTGGATATCCTATCAACACCGGATTGGTTAGTTAGCTAAATTGCTCGTTAGTCCACGCAGACAAGCTTTGGTATACCCCGGCCGCGGCAGAAAAGTCATGGCCCAGGGATTGTTCCGTGGGGATCGCCACACAACGCAGCCCGGCCGCTGCTGCGGCAGCCAGACCGTGTTCGGTATCTTCCACCGCCATCGCCTGCTCTGCTGTCAGGCCCATTTGTTCCAGCGCCATTAAGTAACAGTCGGGAGCGGGTTTACTGTGCTCAACGTCTTCCACCGCTACTACGCACTCCACCCAGTCGGCAAAGCCGTAACATTCCAGGGTGCGTTGCACCGAATACTTGCTACCGCCAGTTACAATAGCAATACGCAGCCCTTGCTCATGACAGAGCGTCATGGTCTCCAGCGCGCCGGGCATTAACGGAAAGGGCGCTTTATGCAAATGTTCTTCGGTCAGACGGGTTTTAGTGTTGGCTAACTCTGCCGGCGCAGCCGATAAGTTGAAATCCCGTACCACATCCACGCCATTTTGCGAGGTGGGCACACCAGCCATCGTCTCGTTATAATAAGCGTCGGTTAACTCCACACCATAAGGCGTGAGGGTTTGCTGCCACAATTTAAAATGAACCGCCTCTGAATTTATCAGCGTACCGTCATGGTCGAATAAAATTGCCTGCAGCGGTGCTCCCGGGTTTGCCATTACACTACCTCGGCCAGATTACCTTTGCTTTCCAGCCAGGTTTTACGATCGCCGCTGCGTTTCTTGGCCAGCAACATGTCCATCATTTCGAGCATTTCGTCGTTATCGTCGGCGGTTAACTGCACTAAACGACGGGTATTAGGATCCATGGTAGTTTCGCGCAGTTGGATAGGATTCATTTCACCCAGACCTTTAAATCGCTGTACATTTACCTTACCGCGCTTTTTATCGGCTTCGATACGGTCGAGGATCCCCTGTTTTTCTGCTTCATCCAGCGCATAGAACACTTCTTTACCCACATCGATTCTGAACAGTGGCGGCATGGCAACGTACACATGACCAGCATTAACCAGCGCACGGAAGTGACGCACAAATAACGCACATAACAAGGTAGCGATATGCAGACCGTCGGAGTCGGCATCGGCCAGAATACAAATTTTACCGTAACGCAAACCAGTTAAGTCTTCGGAGTCGGGATCAATACCCAACGCCACTGAAATATCATGAATTTCCTGCGAGCCGAGTATTTGCCCGGAGTCCACTTCCCAGCTGTTAAGGATCTTACCGCGCAGCGGCATGATGGCCTGGAATTCACGATCGCGAGCCTGCTTGGCTGAACCGCCAGCGGAATCCCCTTCCACCAGGAACAGTTCAGACTGAGTAATATCCTGTGAGCCACAGTCGGTTAATTTACCTGGCAACGCCGGGCCCTGGGTAACCTTTTTACGGGCTACCTTTTTGTTCTGACGTAAACGACGCTGTGCATTGTTGATACACATTTCGGCCAGCGCTTCGGCAATGTCGGTGTGCTGGTTCAGCCACAGACTGAATGAATCTTTCACCACACCAGAGACAAACGCAGAAGCCTGACGCGATGACAGACGCTCTTTGGTCTGGCCGGCAAACTGCGGATCGTGCATTTTGGTGGAAAGAATATAAGCACAGCGATCCCAGATATCGTCGGGCGTTAATTTAACCCCGCGTGGCAGTAAACTGCGGAATTCACAAAACTCACGCATAGATTCCAGCAAGCCCTGGCGCAAGCCATTTACGTGTGTGCCGCCCTGTGCAGTAGGAATGAGGTTTACATAACTTTCGGTAGTCAGCTCGCCACCTTCCGGTAACCACATTACGGCCCAGTCAGCTGCCTCGCCGTTACCACTGAAACTGCCGGTGAAAGGCACATCGTCGGGCACGGTAATGTAATCTTTAACGGCGCTTATCAGGTAATCCTGTAAACCGTCTTCATAGTGCCACTCGTGAGTTTCCTTGCCGATCTTGTCTTCAAACTTGATCCGCAGGCCTGGGCATAACACTGCCTTTGCACGCAGGTTATGACAAAGTTTTGCTACGGAGAATTTTGCCGAATCAAAATATTGCGGATCAGGCCAGAAGCGCACGCTGGTACCGGTATTACGCCGGCCGCAGGTATCGATAACGTTGAGGTCTTCGGCTCTGTCGCCATCGGCGAAGGCAATAAAGTAAACCTGACTGTCGCGACGGATGGTAACTTCCACCCGGTTAGACAGCGCGTTAACCACCGAGATCCCCACACCGTGCAAACCACCGGAGTACTCGTAGTTTTTATTGGAGAACTTACCACCAGCATGGAGCTTGGTCATGATCAGCTCAACCCCGGAGATCTTTTCTTCCGGATGAATATCCACCGGCATACCACGACCGTCATCCACCACTTCCAGGGACTGGTCTTCATGCAGTACCACTTTGATATTAGAGGCGTGCCCCGCCAGCGCTTCATCCACACTGTTGTCGATCACTTCCTGACCAAGGTGATTCGGGCGGGTCGTGTCTGTGTACATTCCCGGACGCCGTTTAACCGGCTCCAGACCATTTAGGACCTCAATTGCATCTGAATTATATTGATTCGACATTGTTGTGATTATTCTTCGTTTGAGCTGCACACGTGTTGCAATGGTAGCGTTGCAAGCAGACGCCACCAGAACAACCTTTTAACTGATGTTATCAGGGGTCTGGTAGAAGCGCAATTTGACCTAACTTTGGGTTGCTTTGGCCGAATTAAGGAAAGCCATTATTCCATCAAGGTGGGCTTCGTAATTCACAAAACTGTGATCGCCGCCTTCCTCTATATACACATCAGCGCCGGAGTAATGCTCTACAGCCTGACGGTAATCAAGGGTTTCATCGCCGGTTTGCAGCAGCACCTTATAGCATTCGGGATGACTCAGCTGCGGCTGATAAAATCCGCGGATATGGCCGATATCATCTTCGCTAAGAACGAAACGTTTATTCGTGTAAGGGTTTTCGTGTTCGCCCAGATAGTCTTTAAGCAATTCAAAGGGGGTTACCGCCGGATTGATAAGTACCGCTCTGCCACCGTATTGCTCGGTGAGCCAGGTTGCCAGATAGCCGCCCATGGAACTGCCTATCACCTTAAGGCCTCCGGTGAGTAAATCCGGATGCGCTTTTAGCAGCGCCTGCAATTGCGCTTCAAGTTCGGCAGGGCTATTGGATAATTCCGGGCAGATAAAGGTTGTGTCAGGAAAATGTTGTAGCAGGTACGCCCGGGTTTGGTTGGCTTTTAACGAGCTTGGGGAGCTTAAGAATCCATGTAGGTAAAGTATCGACGCCATTACGACTCCTGTTTTATTGCGTTATCCGGTGTATGCGGGAAGTAAAAGTACCATTTTCTGCCCATTCAATTACCCGAAACCCAGGTCTTTCGCTGGCCAGGCCAAACTCGGCTGAAAGTTGCCACTGCCAGCACGAAGACGGCACACCAAGTATCGGAGTATTGCTGAGCTGAGCCTGAGTTTCGGCGTGAATGTGACCATGTAATACGGCTTTTATCGGTTGCTTTGCAAGCCAGCGGGCAAGCGCTTCGGTATTTTTCAGCGCATGATTATCCATCCAGCTGCCCGTAGCAACCGGATGATGATGAATTGCCAGCAGATGCCCTGCATCAGGCGCCCGGGCTATGTTCGCCGCAACGCTGGCCAGTTGCTTTTCATCAATCACGCCGAGAGTTCCCTCAAGGCGCGTATCCAGGCCATGAATGTATTTACCTTTGAGTATCCAGGGCGTATCAGCGCGTAACCAGTTGGCTTTAAGCGTCTGCTCAAAATAGGAGTTATTGTCGTGATTGCCGGGGATCACCCGCCATGGTATCTCCCCGCCCCACTGGTTCAACAAACTCAGAAATAACTGATAACTGGCCCCGCTGTCGTCGCCGGAGATATCACCGGTAAATAACAGACCATCCGGTTGTTGCTCAACGGCGGCAACCAGCACAGCACTGAGGGATTGAGCGGGAATAATATCACCGTAGGCAGATAATTCGGGTGATTCAAATAAATGACAGTCAGATATCTGGATCAGCTTCATTCAGGTTGAGGCAATAGGTTGTGCGTTGTGATTCAAACAAAAATTCAGCCACTCAGTTAAAAATAAATTAACCATGTGCTTTTCGTTGCGAAGACGCATTTTGGCATTGGGGTATTCGTAAGAAGGCGCCAGCGCACCGGCATTCTGGCTGGAGGTCACCTCTGCCATTCGCGCATCATGATACAGCCTTACTGTCATGGATGGCTTAAGATAACCGGGTGTGGATACATTTACCTGCTCCACCAAAATGGTACTGGTGTAGCGTGCCGATTCAATGATCTGAATACGGTAAGACAAGCCCAGTCCGGCCGTAAACCGGTAGGTAAGATCCTCGGTATCGCAGTCGGGTAACATGTTTAACAGATGCACATAATTACGCTCGCAGATTGCCTGCAAGGTGGGTAAATTAGGTACATATTTACGCTTGTTACTGGTCACCGGACTGCCACTGCTCTAACAAAGTGTGTTTGTTCATAAAGAACCATTGTAACGCAATTATGCTTGCAGCGTTGTCTATTTTACCTGATTCAAGCCATTCACGGGCTGAGTCTTCTGCCACGCGGTGGACTAAAATATCCTCTGACTCATACTCCAGTCCGTGCACACCGGAGGCATTAGCCGCATCGGTACAGGCCACGTACACATGCAACCTTTCGGTGGTGCCACCCGGGCTCGCCAGGTAACTCAAGGCCTTGGTAAGGTGAGTGAGAGCAATCCCCGCTTCTTCCTGCGCTTCGCGGTGACAGACTGATTCCTGACTTTCCCCCTCATCAATAATGCCGGCGATTATTTCAATCAGCCACGGAGAATTGGTGGTGGGCAACGCGCCAATCCGAATTTGCTCAATCAACACAAACTCCTGACGAACCGGATCGTATGGCAGCACGGCAACCGCGTGGCCACGCTCGAAGATTTCCCGGCTGATGTTGCCGGTCCAGCTGCCGTCGTATTTCTTGTGCGAAAAGTCGTAGCGAACCATCGTGAAGAAACCTTCGTACAAGGGTTCAATTGCCGCGATTTTGACGTCTTCTGAGTTGAAACGTTGAATTTTCGCTGTCATTGCATTCTCATTTATTAGTTAAACCAGTTAATATACGCGATTGAGTATTTACGATCATGAGTGTATATATAATTTTTGTATAAGCGCACTCAGACATAGAAGACACATATTCTGTTACACTTACGCAAGCTCTGTTACGACTTAGTTGTGTCTTTTATTATGTGATTTTTTTAAAGTACACCAATGTAATAGAAGTGAGATCGTCATTTGGGTGCATGGTTCGGGCAAAGGCATACCCGTTAACCATACTAGCGTAATTTTGCTACCCATATCACCCATTTAGTTAGTAAACACAGTTGAGATTGAAGGCACAAACATGAAAAAAACACTTTTATCGCTAATGCTTGGTCTGGGAATGGCCACACCGGTATTAGCAGATAGCTTATTGGACGTTTATCAACAAGCCATGGCCAACGATCCGGTTGTTAATCGTGCAAAAGCACAACGCGACGCTGCTTATCAGGCTATTCCAATCAGCCGTGCCGCGCTGTTACCACAAATTTCAGGCTCACTGGGCTATTCTACGTCTACCAGTGAATCTACCCAGAACATTCAACGTGAAGATGAAAACGGCAACCCGACCTTCGAAATCGTCGACGTAGAAGTTGACCGTGATTCTACCAGCTGGGGCATTGACCTCAATATGTCGTTATACGACCACTCTCGCTGGTTAGGTCTGGACCAGGCCGAATTATCTGCAGAGCAAAGCGACGCTACCTACGCTGCCGCGGTACAACAACTAATTGTACGCACGGTAACTGCTTATCTGGACGTACTGCGCGCCCAGGATAACCTGGACTTTGTGCAGGCAGAGAAACGTGCCATCGAACGCCAGTTAGAACAAACCAAACAGCGTTTTGAAGTTGGCTTGACTGCCATCACGGATGTTCACGAAGCTCAGGCCAATTACGACAATACGGTTGCTCAGGAAATTGTTGCAGAAAACCGCATCGAGCTGGCTCGTGAAGCGCTGCGCGTGATTACCGGTAAGTATCACGACCGTCTGGACGTGCTGGATACCCAACGTTTCGCCGCCTCTTCGCCATCGCCACAGGCCGTTACTGAATGGCTGGACATCGCCGAAGAGTCTAACCTGACCCTGCTGGCGCAGCGTCTGGCCATGGACGTAGCGAAGATGGAAATCGACATTGCTACAGCTGGTCACTACCCTACGCTGGGCTTATCAGCCTCTTATGGTAGCTCGAAAACCGAAATTTCATCACCGTTCTTCACCAACGAAACGCCGTTTCAGGATAGTCAGAGCATTGGTGTAAATGTTTCTGTGCCTATTTATCAGGGCGGTCAGGTATCGGCGCAAACGGATCGCGCCCGTGCATTGTTTATCAGTGCCGGTGAAGATTTAGAACTCGCCCACCGTCAGGCTATACAGTCGGTTCGCAGTTCGTATAATGATGTAAAAGCTGCTATCTCTACGATTCGGGCTCTGGAACAGGCAGTGCTGTCTGCTGAAAGTGCGTTGAAAGCGACAGAAGCGGGTTTTGATGTGGGTACGCGTACCATTGTAGACGTACTTAACAGCACCCGTAACCTTTTCAACGCGCGCGCTAACTTGTCTGGTTCGCGTTATGACTTTATTCAGGCTATGGTTACGCTGAAACAAGCGGCTGGTAATCTGACCGCCAGTGATCTTGAGCTGATTAGTCAGGGCCTGAAAGATGCGCCTGTGGACAGCGAGTAATTAACTTTGGCAAGACTCAAAAAACGCGCCCTTGCGGCGCGTTTTTTATTGGAAAAATGGCTTATCACGGCCTGGATGTGACTTGCAAGGCTTCGAGGCGCTGGAGGATTTCTTCCATAGACGCCTTTATTTGAAGGGTCTCTTCGACACTCGGCGCATGGTTATTTAATTGTTCTGCCAGTTGCGCTAATTTAGCTTGCAAACTTTCACTGCTGTCGTCCATGATACGGCCTGAAAAATTGATATTTCACAATCATATAGTCTTATTTCACGATTCTCAAACGAAACTAACTGACCATGAAGGCATCTCATCTCCAGCACAAATTTGAACAGGTTCGAACCAATAAAGTGTTCGAACTTTTTGTTATTGCAGTCATTTTATTTTCGGCGTTACTGGTTGGGGCAAAAACCTACGACATGCCGAGCACTGTTAATCAGGTCACCAATGTACTCGACTGGCTGATTAGCGCGTTCTTTTTGATTGAAATCACCATTCGTTTTTTAGGTGAGAAAAACAAAATCGATTTCTTTAAAAGCTTCTGGAACTGGTTTGATACGCTGATTGTTTTAGTGAGTTTATTGCCGCTGGAAAACAGCGATACCGCGCTGATTGCCCGACTGGTGCGAGTATTCAGGGTGCTGCGGATGATATCTATCATTCCGGAGCTAAGAATCCTTCTGGTTTCCCTGATGAAAGCCTTACCACAGCTTGGCTATGTGATGCTGCTGATGTTTATCATCTTTTATATTTACGCGGCTATCGGCAGTACGCTATTTGAAGATATCAATCCTAAACTATGGGGCGACATTACCATTTCACTGCTCACCCTGTTCAGGGTAATGACCTTTGAAGACTGGACAGACGTAATGTACGAAACCATGGAAGTCTATCCGTTAAGCTGGTTCTTCTACCTGAGCTTTATCTTTTTCACCGCTTTCGCGTTTTTAAATATGGTGATTGGTATTGTGGTCAATGTGATGGAAGAAGAAAACGCCAAGGCTTACCGTGAAGCCCACAAAGATGAACCAACCATCAATGATATTGCTGCTCACTTAAAACGGCTCGAACAAAAAATTGATGACATGCAGCGAAAAGAATAATCGCGTGTTATTAGGCTAAGCCAGCCTTTTCAGGAGATCCCGGATAAGCACTGCGTGCTTTCCGGGATGACGGAAAAATTAATGTCGGGTTGACGGAGTCATTGATACCGGTTCAAGGCCGGTTTAATGGCAAAGTGTTAAACCCACTTATCGTGGATATTTAGCTGCTTCATTTTTACCGGGCAGTGAGGCTTTGATAAAGTCACGGATATCGTTGTTAGCCGACTCCAAGTCCTCGTGGCGCAAATACATCATATGGCCGCTGCGGTATCCTTTAAAACTCAGGCGATCCTTCATTTTACCGCTGGCATCAAGCTGCCATAGCGTATATTTGGCGTCGAAGTAATTAGTCGCGCCATCATAATAGCCTGATTGAATCATCACATGCAGATAAGGATTGGCTGCCATGGCCAGACGCAGGTTTTCACCGGTTTTATCGTTGCTGCGATCCCACGGATGAACCGGACCAAACATGTTGTACTTCACATCCGTTTTATAATTTAGTACTTCACGTAAATAGTAATTCAGTGCCGGCGTAAACGAGTGCAGCCATGACGTGAGCTCGGCATTGTAATCAGGGCGACTGCCGCTGTCTTTACCATCAATTCCCAGATAGCGGCTATCGAGGCGGCCAACAGTTTTACCTTCTTCACGAAGCAGTTCTTTCCAGTAATACCAGGGACTCACATCCAGATTGTTTTGCTCTACGGCTTTCTCTGATAGGCCGGAATAGGCTGCCACCTGCGCAACAACCGCCTGTTTTTCTGTTTCACTGATAAAACCGCCCCGGGCGACCGCCGGCAACAGTTTATTCAGCGCAAAGGCTTCAACCTGCGGCAGAAATTCTTCCAGCGCCATATTCTGGTATTCAGGCGCCAGCAATTTGTGGTGCCAGGCGGTAGCAGCAAAATAGGGTAACCGGTTTGCCACGTCTACCGGGCCGTCACGCTTAATGCCTAAATCTGTTGGCGATACCAGGATCACGCCGTTCAGATACATCCACTGGCTGTTTTGTAATGCCAGCGCCAGGCCGGAAACCCGGGTGGTACCGTAGCTTTCGCCAATCAGGTATTTAGGTGAACGCCAGCGGTTATTGCGGGTAACAAAGGTATTTAACCATTCTGCCAGGTACTTAACGTCGGCATTAACGCCAAAGAACATGTCTTTCTGGGCGTCTTTAGAAGGTAACTCCCCCTCTTCGTTTTTCAGCACGCGGCTGTAGCCTGTGTTAACCGGGTTAACGTACACAATGTCGGCCACATCCAGAATGGAATAAGGATTTTTTTTCACGCCGTAAGGCTGTAGCGGGTAGCCCTCGTCATCAATGTTCAGGATCACCGGCCCGGTATAGGCAATGTGCATCCACACCGAGGCTGAGCCTGGTCCGCCATTAAAGCTTATGACCAGCGGGCGGGTGCTGTCGTCTTTAACATCACTGCGCTTGTAATAGGTGTAATGCAGGGCGGCCACGGCATCACCTTCGTCGTTCCAAACCGGTTGGGTTCCGGTAGTGGCAGTGTAGTTTACCCTGTCACCGTTAATAGTCGTTTTATGTTCGGTTACTACGGTACTATCGGGCTCGATGGCGCGGCCATAATCTTCAGCATGGCCATACGGCGATGCCAACAGTGTAATTCCCACCGTCAGCGTGAGTAGTGATTTGATGAGTGTCATTAGTGCTCTCTTTTTATTGTCGTGTCACTTATCATCATGGCACAAAAAAAGGAGCAGGTTGAGTGTTGTCAGGGCATTCTGCCGGATCCCGGCGATAGTTGGCTGCTAAGCTGAACAGCCAGTGGGTAGGTGGTGATACAAGTCGACACTTGTATCACCACAATAAAGCTTACAGGTTATATTGCTGTTCCAGCTCGGCTACGCGGGCTTTGGAATCGGCCGCATCAAAAATGCGATCGGCCAGACGGCGTTTAGCCAGCGGAGTTAAGTCCATTTTCAACAACAGTTCTATGTAGTTGAGGTAAATTTCATCACTGCGTACCTGTTGTGACATTACACTGTCGTAAATCGCTTTCGCGTCTTCGGTTTCGCCTTTATCAATTAATACCTGGGCAAGGGTGTCGGCAATCTCCGGCGCCTGAGGTACTATCTCGAGCGCTTGTCTGGCATGCTCTTCGGCAGCATCCAGCATGCCTTCCTGATGTTCAAGGTAGGCCAGGTTATTCAGTGCGATGGCATTTTCCGGTTGTTTTTCGGCAAGCTGACGATACACGTTGATAGCCTCGCTGCGATCCCGCTGAATGAGGCGCTCTGCGTACAGCAACATTGCCTGGGTGTTTTCAGGATTGTTTTCTCTGAATGCCGTAACCAACTCAAAAGCCTTATCTGGCTGGTCAGCCATTTCGTGGGCAGCCATGGCTAACAGCAGATTGCGGGTATTCGGAATGGCCTCATACGCTGCCAGCGCATTGGGAATGGCTGCTGTTGGATTATCCCGGTAAAGCTGTAACCGTGCTCTGATCCCTCTAACGTAAGGCAACTGTTTTTCTTGCTCCGACAGTTGGTTAAGGATGGCTTCGGTTTGCGGAATTTGTCGTAACATGGCATGGAAATGTGCTTTGACTATCTCAATTTGCCGGTCCGGGCGCTTTTCTAAAAAGCCCGCGGTTAACTCCACGCCATTCTGGAAGCGGCTTTGCAAATCAAGGATCATAGTCATACCCAGCACAGCGGTTTTGTGATTTGGCTGTTCATTCAGCCACGCCTCGTAATGCGCTTTCGCTTCGTTTATCCGCGACCCCGCCAGCAATAACCGGCCTCTGGTATCCCAGTATAAATCGGGCGTATCGTCGTTAAGCTTGACCTGCTCAATAAGCTCAATACCATCCGCAACCCGTTTTTCGGCCAGATAGACTCTGGCCAGAATGGTTTTTGGTACATCCTCGTCCGGATGACGGGCAACCACTTCCTGAATGGTATTCACCGCTTCGTTGGCTTTGCCGGTTTGCTTTTGCACAATGTAAAGTAGCGCCAGCGATGCCTGATCGGTTGGGTCGATAGTGAGCGCCTGATTAATAGCATCCAGCGCCTGCTGTGGCTGTTTTTGCACCATGGCCAGCGAGACCCGCTGGATTTTAGCTTTTATGCTGTTGCTGTCTAATGCCTCAGCTTTGGTAATGGCGGCCTCGGCGGCCTCGTAGTTTTGCTGAGCAAGGTAAACCTGCCCTTTCACCAGCCAGGGCTGAGCATTTTGCGGTTCGGCTTTCTGCCAGTTTTCTGCCACTTCCAGCGCTTTATCGAACTGCCTGGTAGCAATGTAGGCATTGGCCAGTGTTTGCTGGCCCATAGTGAGTTCTGGTGCACGCTCTACTGCAGCTTCAAGATTAACCAGGCCTTCGGCATCGTTAATCGACAGCTGTAATACCCCGATACGGGTTAAGTCTTCTGCGGAGGTAGCAATAGGCACCGACTTTTCAATCATCGCCTTAGCGTCGACCACGTTACCGCTTTGCAGTAACTGGTAACCGGCTTTGGAAAACAGCATGGCGTCATTTTCTGCTTCGCCATCAACTCTGGCCAGGATATCGGTCGCTTCTTCGTTTTTGCCCTGTTGCAACAAGCTGTTTGCCAGCATTCGAAGCGCCGCATGAGACGGTGGTAAGTCGGAAGCAATCATCGACAGATGTCGGGTGGTCGCAGCATAGTCTTCTAACTGATAAGCACTAAATCCGGCTAACAAACGGGCCAGCGGATCATTACGGCCATTTTGAATCGCGGTTTCCAGGTGCTTAAGGGCAACACTGAAATTACCTTCACGCGCTTCAATGACGCCTTTAAACTGGTTGAGCAAAGGGTTGGTAGCGCTTTTCTCCAGCAGATCATCCACTAACGGCGCGGCGTCTGCAAATCGCTTGGCATCCATCAGAATAGCGGTAAGAATAAATTTGGTTTCGGTATCATCCGGCGCCACATCCAGGTAAGCATCATAAGCAGTAACGGCAGCGTCCAGATTACGTAAGTACATATTCAGCCGTGCTTGTTGCATCAACACGTCTTTGTTCAGCGGCGCCTGTTTGTGCAGGGTATTGATGGCTTGTAATGCGCCTTCATAATCGTCGTCGAGAACCTTACCGAGCGCCAGCGATAGTCCCTTGTACACGCTCAATGTATCTATTTTTGCAATATCGTCAAGCAGGATCCGGGCTTCTTTGGTCTTTTCCAGCCGCAGCAGGGCTTCCAGTTTGTAGTAGGTTACCTCTGCCCGTTTTACCGGCGTCAGGCCATCCACGTTGTGGTTAATCTCTGATAAAGCAACTTCTGAATTGGTTTCCTGGTAGGCCCGAGTGATTAGCGGCAGCACCTCGCTGACTTCATAGCCCAAATCCAGAGCCCGGTTGAGTTCTTTTTCTGCTGCTGCAAAGTCTTTTTGTTGCAAATAGAGCTGGCCCAGTTCAAAACGCGCGTCGGGATCCTCCGGGTCTTTCTGGATGGCACTTTTATATTCAATAATGGCCGACGGGTTATCCTTCGCCTCAACAAACTGGCGTGCTGCGAGCACGTGTTCTTCACTGGTTTTCTGACCGCAGCCGGTCAGTGACAGGCTGGAAATCCCCAGCATTACAGCAGCTAACACCGCGTTACGATTAAATGACTTTCTTTTCATAAAGCTTACCTTGCAAATGATTCTCAGACTTTCCGTATTGTTGCAGCGACTAATACCAATCAGACGTGGTATCCACACTACTATTGGCCTATAATAGTGTTTTAATAATCAGCTGGCTTTTCTGCTATGCCCCATCCGAGTTATTCAGGATCCGTAATTTAATGACCACAAATGTCGAACTGACCTTCACAGACCTTAATCTTCCGCAGCCTATCTTACAAGCCTTGGAGAAAGTTGGCTACGAGAAACCGTCGCCAATTCAGGCGGAAAGTATTCCGTTACTACTAAACGGACACGATCTGTTGGGTCAGGCGCAAACCGGTACCGGTAAAACCGCAGCATTCGCACTGCCAATGCTGGCCAATCTGGACGTAGAAGGCAACTATCCGCAACTACTGGTACTTGCACCAACCCGCGAACTGGCAATCCAGGTGGCCGAAGCGTTCCAGGCTTATGCCAGTTTTTCTAAAAAAATCCGCGTACTACCGGTTTACGGTGGTCAGTCATACGATAACCAGATCCGCCAGTTAAAGCGCGGCGTTCAAGTTGTTGTAGGTACCCCGGGCCGGGTTATCGATCACATTAAACGTGGCACGCTTAAACTTGACCAGCTGAAATTTTTGGTGCTCGATGAAGCCGACGAAATGCTCCGCATGGGCTTTATCGACGACGTAGAACTCATTCTAAGTCATGCTCCGGCAGAGCGTCAGACGGCGTTGTTCTCAGCCACCATGCCCGGACCAATCAAAAAAATAACCGAGCGTTATTTAAAAGATCCTAAGCATGTCAAAATCGCCTCCAAGGTAAGTACCGCCAGCACTATCCGCCAGCGTTACTGTCAGGTTGCCGGCCACCATAAGCTTGAAGCGCTGACGCGTATTATGGAAGTTGAGCCCTTTGACGGGGTTATTATCTTTGTGCGTACAAAAACAGCAACGCTGGAGCTGTCAGAGAAGCTGGCCGCGCGGGGTTATGATGTGGAGCCGCTAAATGGCGATATTCCGCAAAATGCCCGGGAGCGTACCGTTGATCGTCTGAAGCAAGGCAAGATTGATATTCTGGTCGCTACCGACGTAGTTGCCCGTGGTCTTGACGTAGAACGTGTCAGCCATGTAATTAACTTCGACGTACCGTACGACACGGAAAGTTACGTACACCGTATCGGTCGTACCGGCCGTGCAGGGCGAACTGGTGATGCTATCCTGTTTATCTCTCACCGCGAAAAGCGCATGCTGCAATCGATCGAACGGGCGACCCGCCAAACCATCGAAGCCATGCCGATTCCGTCGATCACTGAGCTAAACGAAACGCGCCTGAGCAACTTTAAACAAAGCATCTCAGAGGCCACCAAAGACGACAGCATTGAAAACCTGATACCAATTGTGGATATGCTGCGCGAAGAAATCGAAGCCAGCCCGGAAGTACTGCTGGCCGCACTGGTAAAAATTGCCCAGGGTGACGAGCCGTTACTGCTAAAAGAATCTGACCGTCCGGACCTGCACAGCAAGCCCCGTCGTGACCGTGATTTCGACAGTAATAACCGCCGCGACCGTGATGGTGGCAAAGGCCGCGATGCCCGCCGCAAGTCTCCTCGCGATAGTCGTCGCCCGGATGAAGGTAAGCAACGCTTCCGCATCGAGGTGGGACATGTTCATGGTGTTAAGCCGGGCAATATCGTAGGCGCTATTGCTAACGAAGCCAATATCGACAGCAAGCACATTGGCGCTATCGAAATTTATGATAATTTCAGTACCGTAGATTTACCGGAAGGAATGCCGGCAGACACCCGCCAAACTTTGCAGGGCACCCGCGTTGCAGGCCAGCGTCTGGCCCTTCGCGAATGGTCTGATAAGCCACCAGCAAAAGGCAAAGGTAAAGGTCCTGGAGCAGGCAGAGGCAAACCTCGCGGTAAATAACGTTAACGTCTAAAAAATTCTTTTTTATTCGTTTGAACAATATAAAAAACGGGGCACACTAGCTGCAATTGGAAACACTGAGAGTTTGATATGCGCTACTTCCCGTTATTTATTGATACACAGAACCTGCCCTGCCTGATAGTGGGGGCGGGTGAAGTGGCCGCTCGCAAGCTCGAACTATTACTGAAGAGCGAAGCTCAGGTAACGGTAGTAGCACCTGAAATCTGTGGCACGGTCAAACATCTGGCCAGCTCGGCACAGGTTTCCCTTCATCAACGTCCCTTTGAAACCTCAGATCTCGACCATGTCAGAGTGGTGTTTGTTGCCACCAGCGACGAAGCGTTAAATGCTGAAATCCATGCCGAAGCCACGGCTCGTGGTTTACTGGTAAACGTTGTTGATAACACGCCTTTGTGCGGGTTTATTACGCCCTCAATTATTGATCGCTCCCCTATAGTCATTGCCATGAGCAGTGGCGGTCATGCGCCGGTTCTGCTGCGTTACATGCGCCAGAAGCTGGAATCGTTGATACCTGCCAATATCAGCAAGCTGGGCGCTTTTTCTGAACGTTTCAGAAATAAGGTCAAATCATCCCTGGCATCAGTCACTGCCCGCCGTTATTTCTGGGAGTCGGTGCTCGACGGTGACATCGCCGAAGAAGTCACCCAGGGGAATAACCAAAAAGCCGAGCAAAAGTTTGAGGCAGCCCTCGCGGCTGCCGCTGAAAATAAACAAACCGAAGGTCAGGTTTATTTAGTTGGTGCCGGCCCGGGAGATCCGGATTTGCTGACCTTTCGCGCATTACGCCTGATGCAAAAGGCCGATGTGGTGGTGTACGACCGCCTGGTATCGCCGCAAATCCTGGAACTGGTGCGTCGCGACGCCGAAAAGGTATACGTAGGCAAAGCCAAAAGCATTCATACCGTTCCTCAGGACGATATCAATCAGCTATTAGTGAAATATGCTAAAGAAGGTAACCGGGTTGTACGTCTTAAAGGCGGCGATCCCTTTATCTTTGGTCGTGGTGGCGAAGAGATCCAACGACTGATAGAAGAAGGCATTTCCTTCCAGGTGGTACCAGGAATTACCGCTGCTGCCGGTGCAGGCAGTTACGCAGGCATTCCACTTACGCACCGCGATCACGCGCAGTCTGTGGTATTTGCCACCGGCCATCTAAAGAATAACACCATCGATTTAAACTGGCCTTCGCTGGCGCAGCCAAATCAGACCGCGGTGTTTTACATGGGCTTAACCGGCTTGCCGATTATCTGTGAACAGCTGATTAAACATGGGTTAGCCGCCTCAACGCCCATCGCGTTGGTGCAATCGGCAACCACCCACCAGCAAAAGGTGATCACCGGTACACTGGCCGATATGCCTGACCATCCGCAACTGGGTGAAATAGCACCGCCAGCACTTATCATCGTGGGTGGCGTAGTTAGCCTGCATAAACAACTTAACTGGTTTGAGCCGGGCCAGCCTGCTTAGGCTGCTCATAAGCTGAAAAATTGCGCTACACTTAAAGGATGACTCTGCTAAGTTGCGCGCAATGAAATATTTCAGCTTTATTGGTTGCTTCTACCTGCTTTACAGCTTGCTCAATGTTGCCCAGGCAGAGCAAACCGCATATCGCCGTTCAGCCACAGCAGAGGGAACCCAATACACCTTTGCCTGGCTCGATCACGATAGCAACCCCCGTAAAATTTCATTTTTATTGCCCGATGACAGCAGCCGGCAGTTACCAGTTCAGCAGGTTAACTATAATCCTCAACTGGCACTCAGGGCAGTCGAGATAGAGTTGCTCAAAGCTGCGCGGGATATTGATCCCCGAGAGGCTCGTTTTAAACTGATTAACCGGCATGATTCACTGGAGTTTAGTCTAAGCGGTAAAAATGAAAAACGCCTGGACGAGCTGACCACTGAATTAAAGGAAACTCAGGAAACCGCCTTAGATAACTACCTGACCGAGCGTTATTTTCAGCAGTACAAAACGCCGCTGTTACAGGAAGCCATTAAACCCAACCACATACGCTACATTGAAGAAAGCACGTTGCCGCTGATCCCGTTAGCCCAGTCGCTGTACGATATTGTTGATGAGCAATCCAATGCGCGCTCTTACCTTAATCTGCTACTAAGCTGGGCACAGACCATCCCCTATGATGAGCTGACTAACCGCGTTTCCAGTAATGGCTCGGGCTTTTCGCCACCACTGGCGGTGCTTAATCAGAATCTCGGCGATTGCGACAGTAAGTCAGTACTCACTGCGTCTTTAATCAGAGCTTTTCTGCCGAATAACTCTATGCGACTCGTGCTGTTACGTAACCATGCTTTACTGGCGATTGCCATGACTCCGCTTACAAAAGACACCACAATGATGATAGACGGCATGCCGTTTATTCTGCTTGACCCAACCGGTCCGGCACAGATGAAGCTCGGTGAAGTCAGCAAATCCACCAAGCAGGAAATCGCCTCTCAACAGTACACCCTTGAAGTTATTCCGCCCGCAGTGGCCAGGCAGCAGTAGGTTGATGGCTCAATCCCGATGAAAAGCTGAAGTTCTACCAAACGTAAAAACGATATGACTAGAGCTCACTCAATTACCGGAGCAGAGTTCGCCCCCTTAAGATAGCGCATGCAGCCAGTATCAAACCAGTTGAAAATCAGTTTGATAAATGTAATAAAGTCCTCCCGTTTGTGTCCAGAGTAAGCTCCCGGAGTCTGCTATTAAACCGCTAATTTGCTGGCTCGTTCTGGCAATCGCCCTCGCTTTTGTGAGCGGCCATTCTTCTGTTAATGCCAGCGAAAATTACGCGGGCGCTAAGGCTTGTATAACTTGTCATAAAGCCCAGGGCGATGCATGGCTGAACTCCGATCATTATCAAAGCATGCAGCCTGCTGATGAAAACGTGGTGCTGGGGGATTTCTCGGGTACTAAGTACATCTTTGGCAAACGAACCTCGCGGTTCTTTGTGAAGGACGGGAAATATTTGATAGAAACCCTCAACGACCAAGGCAAGCAACAGACTTACCCTGTTCGCTATGTCTTTGGTTACCGTCCACTGCAGCAATATTTACTGGAAACCGAGCCAGGCCGCTTACAGGCGTTTGATGTTGCCTGGGATACCCGGCCCGGGTCTGAAGGCGGTCAGAGGTGGTATCAACTGCAAGATGAAAGTGTTACTGATCCTGAGCATCCCTTTTTCTGGACCGGTTACTATCAAAACTGGAACAGCCGCTGTGCCGCCTGTCACACTACCGATTTTGAAGAACAATTTAACAGCGAAACCAATCAGTATCATTCCACCTGGACGGACGTGAACGTTGCCTGTGAAAGTTGCCATGGCCCAGGTCAGGAGCATATACAGAGTATTACTGACAAAACCTATTCTTCTGATAATACCGGTTTAAAAGAGCTGGGTGAAAAGCTTGTCTTTCATTTTAGTGATGGCGACCCTATCGCACGCCCGCAGCGGTCACCGCAAAGCCCTTCACTGGCACTGGACACCTGCGGAGCTTGTCATAGCCGACGGTCCGAGCTACAGGAGCCCTCAGGCACTGAGCCCTATCACCAGCGATTTCAATTGGAAGGACTGGATGAGCCACTGTATTTTAGTGACGGACAAATTCGTGAAGAGGTGTTTGTTCTGGGGTCATTTCTGCAAAGTAAAATGGCTGAAGCCGGAGTAACCTGCACAAATTGTCATGATCCTCACACTGGGAAAACACTTTTACCCGGCGCCCAGGTATGCGGTACCTGCCATGCACCAACCGTTTTTGCAGCACCTGAACATACTAATGGACATGAAGGTGCTGACTGCCTTGATTGCCATATGCCAGAACGTATCTATATGGGCGTTGATGCGCGTCGCGACCACCGATTCCACCGCCCCAGCCCTAAACACCCGAATAGCAGCGCCCCCTGTAAAACCTGCCATGAAGATGCATCCGAAGGATGGCTGACAGACGCTCTTAAAGCCTGGCCAAAACGACAGGGCGCGTCTCCAGACACACTTGGCGAGTGGGCAGCCTTAAACCAGCGCTTATCAGCTCTGGATGTCACCGCAGTGAATGCCGCCAGTAACCTGTTGAACGAAGATAAACTTCCCTCATTGGAAGAGGCCGCGCTGGTCGAAAAAATGGTTGTTATTACGCCCCAACGCATGCTCGAAAAGGTTTCCGGCATGACTGATGACGATGATCCCATTATCAGACAAAGTGCTGCGCGTGCAGCCGCGAGTTTACCCGAAGCCAGTCAGTATCAACTCTTACTTAAATTAAGTCAGGACCCGATCAGATCGGTGCGAGCGGAAGTAGCCAGTACGCTTTTATCGCTGAGCCCCCAATGGTTTTCAAGGGCACCTCAACTGACCGCGTTGCTGGAGGAGTACCAGCAACTATTGCGTGATAGCCAGGATCACCCTGGCGCAAATCTAGGTTTAGCCAAGATTGCTTCGCTCCAACAGCAAATTCCCGTTGCAATAAAGCACTATGAACTGGCATTGCAAATAGATCCTCAGCATATCCCCTCATTACTGAGTTATTCGGACTTTCTACGCAGTTTTGGTAACGAAGATAAAGCCCGTAGGCAGTTGGAGCTCGCCCTGCGATATGGCAGTGATATGGCTGCGGTACAGTTCTCTTACGGACTACAGAAAATTCGCGACAAGGCATACCAGCAAGCGCTTCCCCATCTCACTAAGGCAGCAAACTCAACTGAAGCCATACCAAGATATGCCTTTGTAAGTGCAGTGGCGTTATGGCAACTCAATTATCGAAAGGACGCCATCACTGTTCTGGCCGAAGCTCACACTCGCTGGCCAGGCAATTACGATATATTAGTGACCTGGGCAAAATATGCTTACCAGCTGAGAGATGTAACCGCTTTGAAAACCGCAGTTAAAGCGTTAGGTGAGTACTATCCCAATGACGCCACTTATAAGCAGTTACTGGGATTGCTTAACTAAGAGTTGCAGTGACTGCTTGCCTTGCTGAAGTTCACTGACCATTTGTTGGTGAGTTGCATAATTCAGCGCTACTGACGGACGATGATTATTTCCTTTACTCCGCCGGTCCCGGCCCTCGCCGAGCGAGACCGGGATAGCAGGGTTGAGTTTACAGGTGATGCTCGGCAAAATCTGCCAGACGCGAGCGCACCACACCATCAAGGTTAATGGTGGCACTGCCCGAGAAGTCTTTAAACTTCTCCACCAGGTAGGTTAAGCCCGAGGTCACAGCGCTTAAATAGTTACTGTCTATCTGCGCCAGGTTACCGCTACAAATCAGCTTGGTGCCTTCACCACAACGGGTAATGATGGTTTTAAGCTGCGATGCTGTGAGGTTTTGCGACTCGTCCAGGATCACAATGGAGTTCTGGATACTCCGCCCGCGCATAAAGTTAACCGACTTAAACTGAATATTGGCTTTCTCCATAATGTAACTCATGGAGCCTTTGGTGTTTTCGTCGTGTTTATGCAGCACTTCCAGGGAGTCGGTAATCGCCGCCAGCCAGGGCGCCATTTTCTCTTCTTCGGTACCAGGTAAAAAGCCGATGGATTCGGCTATTTCCGGGGTATTACGGGTAACGATAATCTTATCGTACATGTTCCGCTCTACCACCATCTCCAGTGCAGCGGCTAATGCCAGCAGCGTCTTCCCACTACCTGCCGGGCCGGTAAGGATCACCAGATCGATATGCGGGTCGAGTAAGGAATGCAGGGCCATTGCCTGGCCAATATTTTTCGGGTTAATTCCCCACGCATGTCGCGACATAAGGCGCTCATAACCGAGGTCGAGAATTTCCATCTGGTCGCTGTCCATGGACTCCACCAGACCGGCGAACTGATTGCTTTCGTCGAGTAAAAACTCGTTGATATACGCCTCCGGCAATAACGATCGCGGTACGGTATGAATGGTATCGCGGCCCTCGGAGCGACTGTCTACCGATTTGACGCGCTCCCAGAAATCCCCCTCAAACTGATGATAGCCGCGGGTCAGATATTTAATGTCTGAAATCAGCTGATCGGTACGATAATCCTCAACATGAGCAAGCCCGGCTCCTTTGGCTTTGAGGCGCATATTAATGTCTTTGGTGACCAGCACTACTTCCTGGGAGGCAAACACGGTTTGTAAATGCAGCGCCACATTAATAATGCGGTTGTCGTTTTCGTCACTGGCAAAAATCTGCTGTGACTCGGTCATATTTAAATCAGCATAAATCGATAGCGTACCAGTCGGTCGGTTCTCACCGGCACCGAATCCACTAAGTGGCACACCGGCCAGCATTTCATCGGGGCTGGCATCACGCAATAAATCTTCCATGGCGCGAATACAGACCCTGGCATCACGGGCAACGTCTTTCTTACTGTCTTTTATATAATCCAGCTCTTCCAGTACCGTCATGGGCACCACAACATCATTTTCTTTGAAAGAGAGGAACGCGAGGGGTTCGTGTAGCAGGATATTGGTATCTAGGACATATATTCTGGTGTCTGCATTGCTTTTTCTTGGCATCCGTTACTCCAATGAACATGACCAAGCTCGTCTTATTGTCGACGTGCTATTACGAGCCGATGTACACGGAGTTACAAGCCGACTGACACTCCGCATCACATCGACCATCAACTCCACCATAATCCAGTTTTTAAAACTATTCACTTTTTTTTGGCATTTTTAGGCAAATTAATTTTTATCGCCTGATTGCCTGTTCATCAGGTACGACAAGATTGCAGCTGATTGCTATATTGAGCAAGACAGCTAAGGCGGGGATCAGTACAATACGCCCCCCGGTTATCGCGGAGTAGTTTAATATGAGTACCGACACACAATTTGCCATTGGTCAGCGCTGGCTGAGTAACACTGAAACAGAACTGGGCCTGGGCGCGATTATTCGCGTGGATTTCCGTTCCATAGAGGTGTTGTATCCTGCAACCGAAGAAAGCCGCATTTACACCAAAGCCGATGCGCCACTCACGCGCCTCACGTTTACCGAAGGTGAAATGGTGAAATCGCAGGAAGGCTGGAGCTTGTGTGTTGAGTCGATTACCGAGCAACAGGGTGTGTTGATTTATCATGGTGTACGCGAAGATACCAAACAGGCCACCACGCTGGCCGAACCCAACCTCGATCACCATATTCGTTTAAATCAGCCTGAGAAGCGGTTATTTAACTACCAGTTCGACCACCCCAAGTGGTTTGACTTACGCCATGGCTCACTAACCAATGAACATGCTCACGCTAAGTCCGACACCATTGGTCTGGTGGGCGCTCGTATCGAGCTGATTCCTCACCAGTTGCACATCGCTTCTGAAGTGGGTCGTCGCTATGCTCCACGGGTACTGCTGGCTGATGAGGTTGGCCTGGGTAAAACCATTGAGGCAGCGCTGATCATCCACCAGCAAATTCTTACCGGCCGTGCGTCGCGGGTATTAATTGTGGTACCGGATACCCTGCTGCATCAATGGCTGGTTGAAATGCTGCGCCGGGTTAACCTCGCCTTTGCTATTTATGACGAAAGCCGCTGCGTGGCACTGGAAGATGAAAGCGATAACCCCTTTGATAACGACCAGTTGATCCTGTGCGGCCTGAACTGGCTGACCAGTAACCCCAAACGTCAGCAGCAGATCCAGGAAACGTCCTGGGACTTACTGGTGGTCGATGAAGCTCATCACCTGGCCTGGTCTGCCGATGAGCCGTCACTGGAATATCAAACCATTGAAAAACTGGCTGAAGCCACACCGGGTGTATTACTGCTTACCGCTACGCCGGATCAACTGGGTCACGAAAGTCACTTTGCCCGCCTGCGTTTGCTGGACCCTGCGCGTTTTTATGATTACCCGGCGTTTTTAAAAGAAGAGTCTCAGTATACGCAGTTGGCAGAAGCGGTAGCACCGCTTATCGAAGGCGATGAATTAAGCGCCGAGCAAACCGCTCAGTTAACCGCACTTGCGCCTGAGATCATGGCGCAGTTTGATGATTTAAGCAGTAACGAAAACCGAGATGCTATTTTGCATCAGCTTATCGATTGCCACGGTACCGGCCGCTTATTATTCCGTAACCGCCGTGCCGCGATAGAAGGCTTTCCGTCGCGTCATTTGCATGCTTATCCACTGCCTAAACCTGAGCTTTATGAGAATGACGAGATTACCTCTTTAACCGAAGCTCTGTACCCGGAGCGTCAGCTGGCACTTATTGATGTCTGGCTGGATGCCGATCCACGGGTGGAATGGCTGTTAAACCTGTTACCCGACATCAAACCAGAAAAAGTACTGTTGATCTGTGCCAGTGCCGCCACCGCCCAGCAATTAGCTGAGCTGATCCGCGTGCGTACCGGTATTCGTCAGGCCGTGTTTCACGAAGGCATGAGTATTGTGGAGCGTGATAAAGCCGCCCACTACTTTGCCGATCCGGAAGACGGCGCACAAATCCTGCTGTGCAGTGAAATTGGTAGTGAAGGCCGTAACTTTCAGTTCGCCCATCACCTAGTGCTGTTTGATTTACCGCTCACGCCGGATCTGCTGGAACAGCGTATTGGCCGACTCGACCGGATTGGCCAGACCCAGGATATCCAAATCCACGTACCAGTAATTGAAGAGTCTGCTCAGTCAGTATTGTTAAAGTGGTACCACGAAGGCCTGAATGCCTTTGAACAAACCTGCCCTACCGGCGGTAAAGTGTTCGACACGGTAGAAGAAACCCTGGTAATGAACTGCCTCACTCCGTTCGACACCGAGCTGCAGCAGGAGTTGATTGAGCAAAGCCAACAGCTTAACGCCGAGCTCAAAGCCAAACTGGATGCCGGGCGCGACAAACTGCTGGAATTAAACGCTGCCGGTGTGGGCCGGGTCGATACGCTATTGGAGCAGATCGTCGCCCAGGACAGTGCCAGCGAGTTACCTAAATTTGCTGGCCGACTGTTTGATGCTATTGGCATTGTGCAGGAAGAAAAAGGCCAGGACTGTTTTATTCTGCGCCCCAGTGAATCCATGATTGGCCACCTGCCCGGCCTGGACCCGGAGGGGATGACGGTCACCTACCGTCGTCGCACCGCAACCACACTGGAAAACGTGCACTTCTTAACCTGGGATCATCCGCTTATTCATCATGCCATGGAAATGGTGATGACCGACATTTACGGTAAGAGCAGCGTGGGGTTTGTGACCGATACCAGCCAGCCTAAGGGGGCGTATTATCTGGAAACCCTGTTTGTGTTGTCGGCCAAAGCGCCTGCGGCGCTTCAGCTGGAACGCTTCCTGCCGCCTACGCCAATCTGCTTGTGTCTGGATGCCAAGAGTCAGCCGTCGGATCTCGACACCACTGCCCATCGTCCTCTCGGCCGCAAGGTAGCAACACAATTAGTACAGGCACTTACGCCGCAGTTGCAGCAGCATTTACAGCATGCCCGCGAACTGGCCCATAAACAGGCAAATCACGTACTCGGCGAAGCTATGAATGCTATGCAAACTACCCTGGGCGGAGAAGTTCAGCGCCTGAAAGATTTGCAGCAGCAGAACCCGGCTATCCGTGACAGCGAAATTGAGTTCATCGAAATCCAGATGGCAGCGTTAACCAAGGTGCTGCAGGAAAGTGACGTGCAGCTCGACGCCGTACGGGTACTGGTTAACAATCCTTAAGGTTAGCGACATAGAATGAGTGCCAACCCGGAATTTGTTTACCAACCGCCACTGAGCCCCTTTTTAAGCTTGTTGTATCATGATGACGATGTAATTGTGGTTAACAAGCCCAGTGGCCTGCTCAGTGTGCCGGGCAAAGCTCCGGAACACCGGGATTCGCTCATTACCCGTATTCAACGGGTTTACCCTGATGCGAGGATCGTACACCGGTTGGATATGGCCACTTCTGGGGTTATGGTGGTGGCTCAGCACAAAGACAGCCATCGCCAGCTATCGCGGCAATTTGAGCTACGCCAGACTGCCAAGCGATACTTCGCCAGGGTGGCCGGTGTACCCGCGCAATCATCGGGCTCGGTAGACTTACCGCTAATCTGTGACTGGCCCAACCGGCCGAAACAAAAGGTCGACTTTGAGTCCGGCAAGCCTGCGCTCACCCATTATGAAGTGGTACAACAGGATGCTACCGAAGCGCTTGTGGCGCTTACCCCAATAACCGGTCGCTCCCATCAGTTGCGGGTTCATATGCTTGAACTGGGCCACCCCATCTTAGGCGATCGCCTGTATGGCACACCCTCAGTGATTGCCAGCGCGCCGCGGTTACAATTGCACGCAGAGACATTATCATTTACCCACCCGACCAGCGGTATACGCATGCAGCTCAGTGCGCCCCTGCCATTTGGTCACTACCAACCGGCTGTTTTTTCAGAAGTGTCGCCGGGCGCTTAATGTTTGCGGATCATCGCCGATAACCTAGTATTAGTGTTTGTCAGGACCCGCATAAATTAGTCATGAATCGCCCCTTTACCATCTTCAGCGCTACTTTTATTCTGCTTTTACTGGTGGTGTACAGTCGCCCGGTAACGGCGCTGACTCTGGACGATCTGACTCACTACTTTCATGATGAGGACTTACTGACGCTGGCCGTGGCCGACCAGCAAATTCCGGCCCTGGAGATCCAACCGAGCGTTCCCTTAGTGCGCGGAACCGCCATTATCCTGGTATCCCTCCAGTCACAAGCGATTAATCTGGATACCGGACTGGTACTCGCCGAGAGCCTGGGTGAAAAAGGCTGGCGCACTTTGCTTGTTCCTACCGACTTTAATCAGGCCGAGGCTACCCAGCCGGCATCGGTAACCAGTGATAAACCGGTGGCTAATCTGCTAACGGCGCCGGTAGACTATGATGCTTACCGGCTGCAAATTATCGGCTTGATAAACGCCGCCTACACCCATGCCAACCAGTTTAAAGGATATACGTTTATTACCGCCGAAGGCATGACCAGCGCAGTGTTACTCGACGCTATCCACAACGGTCTGGTCAGTGCACCGGATACGCTGGTGAGCGTTGGCGCTTTCTGGCCGGCCAGAACTCAAAACAATACGCTGGCCGAAATGCTGGCACAGAGCAGCTACCCGGTGCTGGATATTAGTTTGCCGTCGCTGAGCCAATGGCAATCCGCCACTGTTGAGCAGCGCAGAAATACCGTGGCGATGAGTTTAAAGCAGCTTTATCGTCAACGCACGTTTACAGCGCAGCAAAGTTATGGCGGTGCGGGTGACCGACTGCCCCGGCCGGGCAGTGCCTGGTTGGGCACCGAGATTTACAGTTGGTTACGTTATCTCGGCTGGTAGTAAACCGTTATATTTATCGCTCTGAATCGAAAACTGCTGAACTCTCAATGGGTTTAGAAATGACTGAAAGTTCTTCTAAAGCCACAGACAATTAAGACCGACAATTCTCTTACAGGCCACGCTAATTAGATATCCGAAGATATACGGGGGTGTACTGCAACTCGTCGCATTTTTGCAATTCTACCGGTGACTTCAGAATTTTGGGCTATACTTCGTTTAAGTTTTTTTAGCGGATTGCCAGCGTGAGTATCAGTCAATTCATTGAGGAAAAATCCCATCAGCTGTGTTTTTATTTGCGCGCTTTCTGGCAGGGCACCCTGAATTATCAGGAACTCAATTATTTTTTCTGGGACACTCTTGAGGAGTGGTCTCTCTATCGCAGCGACGATCTGGAACCAAGCACTCACAAAGAGCGCGTCTTTTGGCACTTATTGCACCAAATACATTACTGGCGCGAAGATCAGCTTACCGACGACGAAATTTTACGCGAAGAATTAGCCCATTGCGTGGCTTACCTTAAAGGCGAATCGGTGTATCCCATGGATTGTATCGGTATCCGTCCCTAACGCGAGCGGTAGCGCTCGCCTTTTCTTTAGCCAGACTTTTACTTGCAGCCACAGGCTATCCATGATCCAATAAGCGCATAACAATAGCTAAAAAGAGTCTTCCTTAGTGCGCACATCTCTGGCCATTTTCCGCGACAAGCGCTTATTCAGTATATTTGTTTTTGGCATTGCCAGCGGCTTTCCCTGGGTCATGATCGGCTCAGTGCTCTCCGCCTGGCTAAAAGATGAATCGCTGTCACGCTCAGCCATTGGACTGTTTGGTGCTATTTTTGCCGTTTATTCCTTTAACTTTTTATGGGCGCCATTACTTGACCGCATCAAGCCACTGGCGCTTGGTCAACGCCGCGGCTGGATAGGGCAAATGCAGTTGCTGATCATTGGTTGCTGTGTGTGGATGTCGACCCTCGATGCCCAAAGTTCGCTGTATCAGATTGCCCTGTGCGGCTTTATTATCGCTTTGAGCTCTGCCACCCAGGATATTGCCATTGATGCCTTCAGAATAGACACCATCGCTCAACATGAGACTGACGCCATGTCGGCAGCTTCTTCGCTGGCCACAGCCGGATGGTGGACAGGCTACGGCGGGCTCGGCGCGATACCATTTTTGGTGGCCGATCTACCCGGTTGGGAATGGCAGCATATTTATTTATTGCTGGCCGCTATTATGAGCTTATGCCTGATGGCCACGCTGGTGGTAGCTAAAGAGCCAGATGTAAACCGGCAGGCTATGCTGGATGCGGCCACCGCGCGCTATCAGGCATTACTGAGCGCTGGCGATAGTCTTTTCGGTAAGATCTCAAGCTGGCTGTTAGTCAGTCTGGTAGAGCCGTTCAGGGAGTTTTTTAGCCGCAATGGCGTAAAACTCGCACTGCAGATCCTGCTGTTTGTATTTTTGTTTAAAATTGGCGAGGCGTTTCTTGGCCGGATGAGCATTGTGTTTTACAAGGAGATAGGTTTCAGCAACAGTGATATTGGCACTTATTCAAAATTGCTCAACTGGTGGGTCACCATTGTGTTCTCCATTATCGGCGGACTGGTAAATATCCGCTACGGTATTTTCCGCGGCCTGTTTATAGCCGGCATTGCCATGGCGGCCAGTAACCTGATGTTCGCCTGGATGGCCGAAATTGGCCCGCATAAGGGCTGGTTTGTGGTGACCATTGTGCTGGATGGCTTTACTTCAGCATGGAGCACCGTAGCCATGGTGGCCTTTATATCCCTGTTATGTAACCGGGCATTTTCGGCTACCCAGTATGCCCTGATGGCGTCTTTGAGTGTCGCCAGCCGTACCTTACTGGCGTCGGCAAGCGGTATTCTGGTGGATGCAATGGGCGGTAACTGGGCGCTGTTTTTTGTGCTCACCGCCCTGATGGTTATCCCCAGCCTGGTCATTCTTTACCGGCTGAGGCATAACATTACGGCGATTGAAAAAGGCAATTCTGCCAGATAGTTGAGGCCAAATTATCTGGTCCGCAGAATAGCCTGATTACGGCCATTTTCCTTGGCTTCATAGAGCGCCTGGTCGGCAATATCCAGCCATTGCATCTCATTGGCAAAAGCAGAGGAGAATTCCGCCAGTCCCAGGCTTACGGTAAACCTGATAGACTGGCCATCATGGGTGACTTCCGTTGCCTCGGCCGCCTTGCGGATCCGCTCAGCCACCTGCATCGCGCCATCGCCACTGGCGTCGGCTAAAATAATAGCAAATTCCTCACCACCATAACGACCGGCCAGGTCGGTTTCACGCACCTGCTTCTTAATGATTTGCGCCAGGGTTTGAATCACTTTATCGCCAGCCTGATGGCCATAGTTATCGTTAACCGCCTTAAAGTGGTCAATATCGAGCATCACGGCAATATTAGCCGACTCACGGCGTTTTGCCAGTCGGTACAAACTCTGAAACCGTTCCTGCCAGTAGCGGCGGTTATACAACTGAGTGAGTCCGTCCACACGGCTCATTTCGGTAAGCTGATTATTCAGGCCTTCGATATTCAGCCGGCTGCTGGCCTGGTCTGTCACATCGTAAACCAGCATACACATACGCTCGACGTTACCGGTAAGCGATGACAAAGGAAACAGGGTTACGTTCTGATACATTACGTCCAGTTCGGAAGTAATGGGCCGGTTGCAACCGAACTTAAACAAGTATGGGCGTTGCTCCCAAATCAGAAACACCGGGGATTTAAGGTTAAACACAGGCTCTGCTTTTAGCATTAACCAGTCCTGTTCAATCTCCGGAAAGTGCTCGAACAACGACTTACCAACAATCTGGCTGGGCCGCAGGTTACTGTGGTTTTCCATAAACTGGTTCCACACTTCCACCTTAAAGTCGCGGTCGAGCACCACGATTCCTACTTCAACTGAGCTCAGTAGATCATGTAACCAATGCTGGCGGCTAAGTTCTTCCATTACATCAGTGTTCACGGCATTAGTCCTCAATATCTACCAGTCGTGAATAAATACGCTCCATAGAGGTATCCGGGAACAGCAACAGCAACTCAAAATGAATGCCGCGCTGTTTAATGCCGTAACCAATTTCCACCGCCATAATACGATTCCAGCGTTGCTTGGTATTTGCCAGCAAACTCTCCAGCTCACGGTTGCGCCCCAGAATAATCGGTGACGAGTGGCTGAAGCTAACGTTAAGCTGATCAGACAGGGCATTCAGGCAGGCTCCAATGAGGATATTAGAAATATCCATCAGAGCTTCAAGCTGCGCAGGTGCGGCCGACAACTGGTCATAATTTAATAGCGCAATGATATTTTCAAAGTCAGTATCATTGAAAATCACCAGCGCCTCGCCGTTGATACCGGCACTTACAAACCCTTTGGACACTGCAGAGACGCTGTCATTACGGTTCACCTCGGCAAAGGCCATATGCAGTTCGTTGTTCTCAATGATGTTCACATTGGGAATGGGTAAGTCGATAAACTCACCCAACTGTCGGGCAAGGTTTTCACCAGCCCGGCCCATGGCCACATTAACCAGTTCGCGGTAAGCATCCAGCTTTTCGCTGTCGCTGCTGCCGGCAAGGCTTGTTTGTTGCTTGCGTTGTTCGGAACGGGCGTCGCCGGTGTAAATGCCGTACTGCTTGAGTAAGGTGATCAGCTTTTGGTTGTCGATGGGCTTACGAATAAAGTCTAATGCGCCCATGGCCAGCATACGGGTGCGCGCTTCAGGCTGCACATCCCCGGATACAGTAATCACCAGACAAGGTAAATCTTCCCGACGGATGACTTCCATGGTGGCATAACCATCCATCACCGGCATATTCAGGTCGAGGAACATCACATCGCCTTTTCCGGCGCGGATCATCTCCAGCGCTTCCTGCCCGTCTTTGGCAAAATGTAACAGCACATCCCAGCCATCGGGAATGGCCCGGGCCATCTGCTTTCTGGCGAAAGCCGAGTCGTCGCAAATCAGTACATTAGTTTTACTCATAACCCACCTTAAATGGCCACCGGCGCTTTAATGTGTGGATGCGACTGATAATTTTCTAAAGTGAAATCGTCAATACTGAAACCAAAAATATCCTTCACCTCTGGATTGAGCCGCATGGTCGGGCGCGCAAAAGGCTCGCGACTTAACTGCAGCTCCGTTTGCTCAAGGTGGTTAAGGTATAAATGGGCATCGCCCAGAGTATGGATAAATTCACCGGGTTCGAGGTCGCACACTTGTGCCACCATCAGAGTAAGCAAGGCATAGCTGGCAATATTAAACGGTACGCCAAGGAAGACATCACCACTGCGCTGATATAGCTGACAGGAGAGCTTTCCTTCCAGCACATAAAACTGAAACAGGGTGTGGCAAGGCGGTAACGCCTGCTTGCCGTGGGCCGCGTTGTCTTTCGGTGACATCGTTGGATCAGGTAATACTGACGGGTTCCAGGCACTCACAATCAGGCGGCGGGAATCAGGGTTGGTTTTAATCTCGTTGATCAGCGCAGCAATCTGGTCAACGGTCTCGCCATCGGCACCGGTCCAGCTGCGCCACTGATGGCCATAAACCGGGCCCAGCTCGCCTTCATCCGTGGCCCACTCGTCCCAGATCGAAACGCCGTTGTCCTTGAGATAGGCGATGTTGGTCTCGCCTTTTAAGAACCACAACAATTCATGAATAATGGAGCGCAGATGACACTTTTTGGTAGTGACCAGCGGAAAACCATCATTGAGGTCAAAGCGCATCTGATAGCCAAATACACTTAATGTTCCGGTGCCGGTTCTGTCTTCTTTTTTTACGCCGTTATCACGAATATGGCGCATTAATGCTAAGTACTCTTTCATGCGTCGTCTAGCTCTTTACCGTTTTGTTAGCAGGTGTTGCGGTGACACCATTCTTTTTATAGGCATATACCATTAGTCCCAGACCACCAAGGATCATCGGGATACAGAGTAACTGTCCCTGACTCAGGCCAACCTGATACAAGCCAATATGGGCGTCAGGTTCACGATAAAACTCAACAATAAAACGAAACGCGCCATACCCCATCAGGAATAAGCCGCCTACCGCACCGGTGGGTCTTGGTCGCGCAGAATACAGCCAGAGAATAATAAACAGTAACACACCTTCCAGGGCAAATTCATAAAGTTGTGAAGGATGGCGAGGTTGTGGACCTGCGCCCGGGAAAATAATCGCCCAGGGTACGTCGGTAGTGCGTCCCCACAGTTCAGCATTAAGAAAGTTACCAATACGGCCGGCACCGAGGCCGATGGGCACAAGTGGTGCAATAAAGTCTGCCACCTGCAAGAAGCTGGCGTTCAGGCGCCGAGCCTGCCAGAACATGGCGGCAATTACACCCAGCAGACCGCCGTGGAATGACATGCCACCGGTATGAATATAAAACAGGTAGAGCGGATCCTGTAAAAATAAGCCAAACTGGTAGAAAAAGACATAGCCCAGACGGCCACCAATAATCACCCCGACAAAGCCCCAGAACAGCAAGTCGCTGAGTTGGTCGCGGTTCCACGGCGAATTGGGTAAGCGCTTTTTAGCCAGCAGATAAGCGGCAATAAAACCCAGCAGATACATCATGCCGTACCAGCGCACGCTTAGTGGCCCGAGACTGACAATAATCGGATCGATATTGGGAAATACCAGGAAGTCTGTTTCACCCATGTACTAATTCATTCCTATAATCATGCGGATACTCACTAACACCAGCAGTCCCGCTAAAATCTTCTTAAGTAATTCAGTTGGCATATTCTGCCCTAACCGGGCGCCAAAGCCAGCAGTAAATATAGAAGTGGCCATAATGCCAAATCCTGCTGGTAAGTAAACATACCCCAACGACCAGTCTGGTAAACCGGGTAAATTCCACCCCGCGTGAATAAAGCTTCCGGTACCAAATAACGCGATAACCAGGCCGCTGACTGCTGCACAGCCAATTGCCTGACGAATCGGCACCTGGAACCAGACCAGCGCCGGTACCAACAAAGCTCCGCCGCCAATGCCCATGAGTGCCGAGATGGTTCCGACAATTGCTCCCACGGTAACAAGGATGGCTGGCGTATAGGTCTTGTTCGAGGCAGTACGCTTGCCAAATACCATTTGTGCGGCAATGAGTATGACTAATCCGGCAAACACTTTGGTGAGAATATCGGCCGGCAACATGCTGGCCAGTTGAGCTCCGGCGATGGCACCAACCGCAATACCGGTACCGCTTAAAACAATCACCCGTGGCACAATATTGCCCAATGAGTAATGTGCTTTGGCAGAGAAAAAACCGGTGACGATAATGGTAAACAGTGACGTTGCGATGGCCATGGGCATCGCCAGTTCGTGGCTGATGCCGGCAATACCGGTAAGCAATGCAGACAGCACCGGCACAATAATCAGGCCGCCACCTATGCCGAGCATGCCAGCCAGCGTCCCGGTGAGCATTCCCAGGGCCATACAACTGACGAAAATGAGTAGCAGAGGATCCAATCTAAGTCTCCGTAATGATTGAGGTTGCTAGCATACCATAAGTCCACCTTACAGAGGCGTTAGCATAGCCCTGTAATATGATGAATTTAAGAACCGGCCCGGACTAATCCACCGAGCCCTTTAACTTCCAGATACTGATTGATGTGATTAAAGACTTCTTCGTAGCTGTCGGAGGTTAATGCACAAGACAGCAATGACTGCGCCTCGCTAAGGTTTACGTTGCGCACTACCCAGTTAATTTTACGCAGGTTGAAGGCATTCATACTGAGTTTTCGATAGCCCATCCCCATCAGCAGAATGGCGCCACCTGGTTCACCGGCGATTTCCCCACACACTGATACCGGTACCTGATACTGGTCAGCCTGTTTGGCAATGTCAAACAAGGCCGAGAGTACCGCCGGGTGGTAACTGTTGTACAAGCTGGCTACGCGCGAATTGTTGCGATCTACGGCGAGCAGGTACTGGGTTAAATCGTTACTGCCGACTGAGAAAAAGTCGACCTTTTTTGCCAGTTGCGGCAATTGATACAACACCGAGGGCACTTCAAGCATTATCCCCAGGCGCGGGCGATAAAGCCGCTCGCCTTGGAGCCTGGCCTCTTCTTCTACCTCGAAGAACGCCTGCTCCACCAGCCGGCGCGCCTCGTTGACTTCGCCGACACTGGAAATCATCGGCAGCATAATGCTGAGATTCTGTAAGCCAATACTGGCGCGTAACATGGCGCGGATTTGCACCAGGAAAATTTCCGGATGGTCCAGGGTCAGGCGGATCCCACGCCAGCCCAAAAACGGGTTTTCTTCGGTAATCGGAAAGTACGGTAAAGGTTTGTCACCGCCTACATCCAGCGTACGCATGACAATTTCGCGATCCGGCGCGCTTAACAGCACATTGCGGTACAGCTCTACCTGTTCGCTTTCAGACGGAAAGCGCTCGCGCATCATAAACGGAATTTCCGTACGATAGAGCCCTATACCGACTTTACCGGAGCGCACTGCGGTTTCTATCTCGGCCGATAAGCCAGCGTTAACCTGCAAATTAATCCGGCAGCCGTCTTCACTTTCGCAGGGCTTGTTAGCTTCTTTGTCGATGCGCTCTGAGAGGAGTTTTTCTTCTTCTATGAGTTGACTGAACTCAGCCTTGATTGCCTTTTCAGGCGACACAATAACCTCGCCGGCGTAGCCGTCGAGGAGGATTTCTTTTTTCTCAAGCAGAGTTGGCGAAACATTCTGACAGCCCATAACCGCGGGTACACCCATGGCTCTGGCGAGAATAGCGGCGTGGGAGTTATTGGAGCCACGAATGGAGATTATGCCAGACAGAAACTCCTTTGGAAATTCCGCCAGCATTGGCGCGGAGACTTCTTCGGCCACCAGGATGCTAGCCTCGCTAGGGCGATCGCTGACGGCTTCTGTCTTGCCACTGATCACCTGCAGAATATTAACCAGGATCCGGTTAGATAAGTCCACAATATCGATGGCCCGTTCCTGCATGTACGGATCATCCATCGCCTCAAACCGGGCAGCATAAGCTTCTACCACCAGCTTTAATGATGACGCAGCATCCCAGCCCTCGCGTATTTTTGCCTCAACTTCGCGCCCCAGACTATTGGCGTCGAGTAATTGATGATAAAGCTGAAAGATTGCCCGTACATCATCGGGTACCTGGCCTTCCAGCCGTTGCGACAGCGCTTCGACCTGGGTGCGGGTAACTTCTACCCCTTTACGGTAATAATCAATTTCCTGCTGGGTATTATCCGACTGTTTTACAATCCAGGTAGCCAATGTATAGGCCGCATGTGGGGAATACCCCACGCCCATTGCCAGGCCAGGTGAACCCGGTACACCACGAACATTCTTTTGAATGTGGCCAGCGTAAATGCCGGCAATCGGATTGAGTGCACCACGGGTTTCAGCGTGGGATATTTCCAGCGCAATCTGCGCCGCCAACGTAACCAGAAAGGCTTCTTCATCTTCACTGAATTTACGCCTGGCACTTTGCTGCATGGTGATAACCCCCAGCACTTTACGCTGATGGATAATCGGGGTGCCAAGAAAGGCGTGGTAACGTTCTTCCTTAACTTCCGGATAGTGCTTAAAGCGGGGGTGGTTGGGCGCATCCTGAATATTGAGCGGCTCTTCTCGCTGCCCTACCAGCCCGATCAGGCCTTCAGAAAAGCCAATTTTAACCAGCTCCACGGCGTCGGGCGCGAGGCCGTCGGTGGCTTTTAGAACAAAAGCCTGGGCGTTATAATCGGCCAGGTAAATAGAGCAGGAGTCAACGCCCATGGTTTGCTTAACGCGTTCAGCCAGACGAAACAGTCCATCGGTCAACCGGGGGATTTGGTTGACCTCCTGAACGATACTCTTAAGTACCGTTAGAATACTGTTTTTTCGACCCGCTTCTGCCGCCAAGAGTTACCCTACCCTTATCCGCGTCGTTTGCGACGATGCTGCTTTGAATGATGATGCTGGTGTCGCGGCTGCGAGGTGATCACCGTCCCGGCAAATTCTTTCATTACACGGCGGTAGACATCGCGCTTAAAGGACACCACATTTCTCACCGGGTACCAGTAACTCACCCAGCGCCAGTCATCAAATTCCGGATGACCGGATTTCAGTACATCTACGTCTTTGTCCTGGCAATCCAGTTGCAACAAAAACCATTTTTGTTTCTGTCCTATACAAACCGGATTACTGCCTTGCCTTATTAACCGTTTGGGCAGTTTGTATCGCACCCAATTTCGTGTCACGCTCAGAATGCTTACGTCTTTCGGGGTAAGTCCTACTTCTTCATGTAACTCACGATACATTGCCTGCTCTACAGTTTCCCCTTCATCTATTCCGCCTTGGGGAAACTGCCATGAATGTTGGCCATACCGTCTTGCCCAAAATACCTGACCTATTTTGTTGCAAATCACTATGCCCACATTCGCACGGAATCCATCGGTATCTATCACTCAGACTCCCGGGCACTTTATAATGTTCTGTGATAGCATTCTTTCACAAACCTTTGTGCATGCAAAGTATTTATGACATTTGTTTAACGTAATGGGTTTTTAAGGGATAGAAGGTTTGCAAGTACCAACCTGTGCACCCGCAGATTTATCAGAACTGGAAAGCCGCGCTCAGGCGATTGCCGGATTCACTCTTGGCGAGCTGGCAGATATGGCCGGCTTTGCCATTCCACGGGACTTTAAACGCCACAAAGGCTGGACAGGCCAGCTGATTGAAACCTGGTTAGGCGCCACCGCCGGCTCTAAGCCACAACAGGATTTCCCGGAACTCGGGGTGGAACTCAAAACCCTGCCAATTAATCAGTTCGGCCAGCCGCTGGAAACCACTTACGTATGTTATGCCCCCTTACTGCTGCCGCCGTTAATCACCTGGCAAACCTGTAATGTCAAAAACAAGCTGCAATGTGTTCTGTGGGTACCGGTTGAGGGCGAACGGCAGATACCGGTAGCTGAGCGGCGCATTGCTACGCCTTTTCTGTGGCAACCCAACGAAGCACAAAACGCCCTGTTACAGCAGGACTGGGAAGAACTCACCGAGATGATCGCCCTTGGCAAGGTTGAGTCAGTGACGGCCCGGCATGGCGAGGTCATGCAGCTTCGTCCTAAGGCTGCCAGTGGCCAGGTGCTAACCGATGCCCTGGATGCCGAGGGCAATAAAATTCAAACCCGGCCACGGGGCTTTTATCTGCGTAAACAGTTCACCAGTCTGATCCTGCAGACCCATTTCCAGCAATAACCATCGTTACCCGGTTTTGCCTTTGACCTGAATCAAGCGATAGCGTCAACGGCTTTGCATATAAATAAAGACTTATATACAGTCAGTACACAGAATTTGACTGGCCCGGGGAGTAACCATGGCACTATTAATTAGCGAAGAATGTATTAACTGTGACTTGTGTCCGGCGGAGTGTCCAAACGAAGCCATTAGCATGGGTGACGAGATCTATCAGATTGATACTGCGCGCTGTACTGAGTGTGTAGGCCACTACGACGAACCACGTTGTGTGGATGTTTGTCCGGTAGAATGTATCGAGCAGGACCCGGCAAACAAAGAAACCCTTGATCAGCTCGCCGAAAAATACGCTGCCATGTATGCGTAACGTATGCTGGCGGCAAACTTTAGTGGCGGCTTTCGAGATATTTTAAAAAGCTGCGACTGGCGGTGCCATTCGCTCCAAGCTTAAGGCGTTTGGTGACACTGCCGAGTTTGGTGTCAGATCCCAGTAATACCTGCTTGGCATACTTCATTCGATACTGGTAGATAAACCCACGGAAATGGGTTTTCTTACCCGCCAGTAACGCCAGACAAATATCACTGGCAGATATGCCTGCCCGCTCAGCAAAAACCGCCAGGGTCAGGCCGATTTCTTTGTAAGCTTTTTGACTGATCACCGCGGCTTCGGCACGTTTTAACAGCGCCTGAGCAGTGCTCTGCGACATTTTAGGTGCTTCACTCATGGCGTCGTGGTCGAAGGGTGACGGTGACGGCCGGTGAGCACGGCTTAATTGTGCCAGCAACACCAACGTAGTGAGAGCCAGTCCTAAATGAAACCAGGCCAACCAGAATGTCAGCGGTAAAAAGCCAAACGCAACCGCGGCAACAATAATCGCCAGACAGAAAGCCATGCCGACGGCAAAACCGCTAGCACCGCTTAGCCCTTTAATGTGATACATTTCAGTATCCACTACCTGCAAGGGTAATTCGTGGTGGTATTGCTGTAATTGCTCTATCAGCACAATACTGATGTACAAAAATAAAAAGGCCGCAATCAAACAACTTAAATACACAGCCCAGTAACTGAGTGGTTCGCCAAGCGGTGCAAACCCCGGCCATTGTTGCCAGTCACTGCCATGCAGCCCTCCCTGAATAGCCACTAACACTAACAATCCAATACCTGCCGCATAAAACGGCCACAGTACCAGGTTTGGCTTACGCCAAAGCATCGCAAGTAAGTTGCGGTAAATCCCGGCTAACAATAGCGGCATTGCAACTACTGCCACCGCTGCCACCCAGGGTGACGCGCCGCCAACCAGCTGCCATAATTCACTGCTAAGCAGCATCGGCCAGCTCAGCATGGCCAGCCAGAAGCCCTTATAGCCTTTCGCTGCAACCTTATTTCTACTGACTTTAAACAGCAGGCACAACCACAGGACAGTCAGCGCACCTGCGCTCCAGAGTGGGATCATGTATTGAGTGGACATTGTATTTTTGTTCCGCGGTAATCAGTTACCAGTACACTTCGCCGGCCATGGCAACCTGACGACTTCTTTCCATCACATTGAGCAACCCGTGGGTTTTCTCATGAACCCACTCCAGCAACTCCTGTTGCTCAGCCAACTCGGCATCAAAAATTGATTTTTTCAATAATAACAAAGCATTGAGTTCATCGATACCGATTAAAATATCCAACCATGGCGCGCGGAAGTGGCCACGACTGTCTTCAAACATATCGGCCAGTAAAAAGCCGTTAAACAAAGTCTGGCGCAACAGCATTTCTACTGACGTATAATTGGAAGCGTACATACGACGCTGGATAGGCATGGTTTGCAGAATGGTTTGCCAGCCTTGCGATAGCCAGCCCTTGGCATGCTCCATCAGCGGCATGTCATAACCTTTTACCTCGGCACGCCAGGGTTTGCTTTGCAGCATCTCAGCGACAGCCAGCTTAAGCTTTGAGGGCGCAGACTGGAAAAGCCGGCTCGCAGGGTCATGAGCCTGCACCAAACCGGCCTGCCGCCCCTGCAAGTAGCTGATCAGTGCCGGATAGCGGGACAGCTTCTTATTAAACAAACTCTTCTTCGAAAGCAACAAACGTAAACTCTGCAAATCGTCCTGCCACAGCCAGTTATCGGCATAACTGAGCAGTTGCTTATGCAGTGTCAGCATGGCCGGGCATTGCAAAACGGGTAAATACAGCGACACCGTCTGTAACAGCATTCGCACTGCCCGGGTCACCTCAGTGAGCATTTTGGTCGCGCCGGTTTCAAAGTACAGGTGTTCATGTTTTTGCCAATGCACTAAACCGCATTCCAGCGCCCGGCAAAAAGCGGCTTCGGTAGAAATATTGTCTTTCAGCGGCAGGAAGTCCGGTAGCGGCGTTACTCTATGGGAAACACCATGCAGCAGCTGGTACCCCTGGGCCGCTTTGGAGGTATCACTTAACCTCGCCGGTAGCGCATCCACCAGCCGGTTTGCCAGCTCGAACATACGGCTGAGCTCGCCGCTTTTTAACTCAAGCTCGATTTCGCGGATCGGTGCTTCCTGCTGCTGCGCAGCCACTTTACCGTTATCGTAAACCAATTCAATTTCAGCATCGGGATAGCTAATGTCAAAGATAGTCCGGTTAAAATTCGTGCCGAACTGCTTTTCCAACTGCTCGTTTAACGTTTCTGCCTTATGCCCTGCTGGCCAGGGCACATCATTAAACAGGGTCAGGTCGGGTTCCGGACTATCCAAATCAACGTTAAATTCCAACCGCTGATGCAGGCCGCCGCTAACCTGCCCGGTGGTTTTTACCGTTTGCTCGTAGCGACCATCGGCACCACGCACCCGCATGCCAATTTTATTTTGCTGAAACAAGTGATCGGTGGTGTCGTAATAATCATTAAGCAGGTCAGTCTGACCTTTCTCCTCAATGGCTACATCCTGCGACGTTAAGGCGGTGAAGAGGCTGTTTTTAAGTGCGGGCAACGGATCTTCGCGCAGCACAAATTTGATTTCGGTTTCCGACATGGAACAGTCGTACTCATAAGCAGTTGCGAGATAGTCCGGCTACATTACCTGCCGATGGGTCATTTAGCAATAGGCGCCACGCGCAGAGCGGCAGCAATAACAATGTATATCGGGAAGCACTTGCCTTTCATGGTATCAGCCCCTAACATCAGAGCATTATTTTTATGATGTAGAGACACTCATGCGCTTGCTATCTTTTCTTTTCGGCCTGGTTATTGTAAGCCTGCCAGCCGCGGCTCAGCAATCTTCAGATACCTTATCGGCCGATAGCGATCACTATATTGCCGATAACCTTATTGTTTACATGCATTCCGGACCGGGGCGTAATTACCGGATCCTGGGCTCTATCGAGGCAGGGTTGCCGGTAACCGTGCTGCAAACCAACAGTGAAAGTGGCTTTTCTCAAATCAGCAATGCTGACGGTCGTGAGGGTTGGGTAGAAACTCAGTATCTCATCGACACCATTTCGCGTCGGGCGCAATTGCCGCAGTTGAGTCAGCGTCTGGCCGACAGCGAACAACAGCTTAACCGTATTCAGACGCGCAACACCCAACTAAGCCAGGAGCTGGCGCAGGTAAAACAACAAAATGCTCAGTTGGAAGCGGCGCTGAATGAATCACAGCAGTCTGTTTCGTCGCTGGAAGCACAAATCAGCGATCAGGATACTCAGGAACGTTACAGGATGTTCAGTTATGGCGGTATTGTTGCAGGTGCTGGCGTTTTACTGGGTATTATCGTGACCTTCATTCCAAAGCGTCGTCGCCGCAACGACTCCTGGATGTAATGGCTTCGCCGATCAAAAAGGGCGCTGATTAAAGCGCCCTTTTTCGTTTTTGATGACCTGTTTTTTTACGACTTAGCTACTCGTCTTCATCCACCATGGTCATCAGCGAGGTATTACCGCCCGATGCCGTCGTATCGATACTGATAGTTTTTTCGGTCATCAGACGCTGGATCAGCTTATCGTTATATTCAGCGGTGATTACCGGCAGGATAGCGCCCTGACGTCCGGCTAACATCGCAGTAATGTGAGCAGTACGCTCGGTATTACTGTCGACGACCACACCCGCCAGTTGCTCATCCATTAACAGCGCGTCGAGGTGGCTTAGTCTGGCAACCTGGAACACACCATCAGGCGCACCTACTGCCTTAAACTTCTCTTTCACAGCCAGCGCCTCTTCATAGAATAAATCAGAGACAACAGACACTACGCAGTTACCGGTAGCCAGGGCTGATACGATAGACAGCATCCAGTATTCGAACGCTACTTCCTTATCGGCGAAACATACCAACACACCACGAGGCTCAAGATAGAGTTTATTCGACTCACCCGTTGGCCCAGGCAATACAGTAGGTTTAGCGAGTTTTTTATCGATGCTGATTAACTGCGACCGGGCAGAAGCCAGTGTGCGGTTAAGGTCATCGGCCAACTCTTCAACGATATCTACCGTTGCCAGTTTAGCCAGCAGCTGACGCACCTTGGAAATCCGCTCATGTAGCGGCAGATAGCGCCAGGTTTCTTCGGTCTCGGTTGCCTTACGCATAATGGCAGCCGCTTCTTCGTGCTGGGTGTCACCACCCGACAGCGCATCATCGATACTTTCAGGCTCTTCCAGAATGGTGGGTTTCGGCGTCGCTTTTTCCATCATCAGGCGCGACAGGTAGCTTGGGCCACCCGCTTTTGGCCCGGTACCGGATAAGCCACGGCCACCAAATGGCTGAACACCCACAATGGCCCCAATCATGTTGCGGTTAATGTATACGTTACCTACCCGTGAGCGGGCAGCCAGTTCATACGCCCGCTCTTCAATGCGCGAATGAATTCCCATGGTCAGGCCATAACCGGTATCATTAATTTGCTTGAGCACTTTATCGAGCTCTTTACCTTTAAAGCGCACCACGTGCACAACCGGGCCAAACACCTCACGTTTTAATACGCTCAGATCACTGATTTCATAAAGGGTTGGCGGGAAGAATGTACCGTCTTTCGCGCTTTCTGGCAGTTCTGACTGATACAGTAACTTGCCGTATTCTTTCATGTATTCGGCATGTTCCTGCAGCGAAGACAGGGCTTTCTGGTCAATTACCGGGCCCACATCAGTGCTCAACCACGACGGATCGTCGATGGTCAGCTCTTTCACCGCACCGGTGAGCATTTTAATGAGGTTATCAGCGATGTCTTCCTGAACAAACAGAACACGCAATGCAGAACAGCGCTGACCAGCGCTCTGGAAACCGGAATGGATAACGTCATCCACCACCTGCTCAGGCAGTGCGGTTGAATCAACGATCATACAGTTCTGGCCGCCGGTCTCGGCAATCAGCGGGACCTGTTCACCACCACGCTGGGCCAGTGTTTTGGAAATCAGCGTACCGGTTTGGGTTGAGCCGGTAAAAATAACCGCCTTTATACGCTCATCCGGCAGCAATACGTTGCCCACATCCGGGCCTTTGGCAATAACCAGTTGTAAGGCGTTATCCGGTAAGCCCACCGAACGCATCATTTGCACTGCACGCACGGCAATCATACTGGTTTGCTCAGCCGGTTTAGCCACCACGGTATTACCGGTTGCCAGTGCGGCTACCACCTGACCAAGGAAAATGGCCAGCGGGAAGTTCCACGGGCTGATACAAAGAACCACGCCACGCGGCACCAGACGTTCATCCTGGCTAAGCTCCACGGCTCTGGCAGCATAATAGCGACAGAAGTCCACGGCTTCACGCACTTCGTCGATAGAGTCCTGAGTTACTTTACCTGCCTCACGAATACATATCGCAATCAGCTCGTCCATATGCCGTTCCAGGGAATCCGCTACCTGATTCAGTAGCATTGCCCGTTCACTGGCAGAGCGCTCCGACCACTCCTGAAAACCGCTTTCAGCGTTATCAAGGGCCTTTTTGATTGCCGCTTCATCGGCATAATGGTGATAACCCACAATATCGTTGAGGTTGGCCGGGTTCTTCACCGGCACCGCACCTTCCGGCACACCCCCTGGTTGCACCGCGTACTGACGTGCATAACGCCCTAAGTTGTACTTGAGAGTGTTAACGGTATTCAGATCGGTAAGATCCAAGCCTTTGGAATTAACCCGCTCCGGGGCAAACAATTCTGAGGCTTTATTGATTTGCTTGTTATAGCGGTACGTCAGACGCTGAGTCAGCTCCACCGGATCTTCAAGCAGTGCCTCTACCGGCTTACTATCGTCCACAATGGCGTTAACGAACGAAGAATTAGCACCATTTTCCAGTAACCGGCGTACCAGGTAAGCCAGCAGATCTTCATGAACACCGACCGGCGCATACACCCGGCACTGAATGTGTTCCTCGGTAACCACCTGGTCGTACAGCGTATCGCCCATGCCATGCAGACACTGGAACTCAAAACCTTGCTTGTCATCACCGGCCAGCTCAACTATCACTGAGGCGGTATAGGCGTTGTGGGTGGCAAACTGGGGATAAATCGTATCCCGGTACTCCAGCAACTGGTTAGCACAGGCATGATAAGACACGTCGGTAGACGATTTGCGGGTAAACACCGGAAACGCATCCACACCGGCTGTCTGGGTGAGTTTAATTTCAGTATCCCAGTACGCCCCTTTTACCAGACGAACCATCATTTTGCGGCCAACATCCACAGTCAGTTCGCGCAGCCATTCAATAACATGGATGGCGCGTTTCTGATAAGCCTGTACTGCCAAACCAAATCCTTCCCAGCCGTCAAGATCCGGGTCGCGGAATACCTTCTCGATGATATCCAGCGAAGTTTCAAGCCGGTCTGCTTCTTCGGCATCCACCGTGAGGCCAATATCGTATTCCTTGGCCATCATACACAGCGATTTAAGTCTCTCTGGCAGCTCTTCCATTACCCGCTCATAGTGAGAAAACTCATAGCGCGGATGGATTGCCGACAGTTTTACCGAAATACCGGGCGACTTACGCGGCCCTTTACCGGCAGCAGCTTTACCAATTACCTTGATGGCTTTTACATAGGCATCGTAATAACGGTCTGCGTCGGCGAAGGTGCGAGCCCCTTCACCAAGCATATCGTAAGAATATACATACCCTTTCTTTTCTTTTTCCTGAGCGCGTTCTACCGCATCTTCGATGCTTTCGCCCATGACAAACTGGCGGCCCATCACGCGCATGGCGATATTCATGGCCCGGCGGATCACCGGCTCACCAAGGCGGCCCAGGGTCTTTTTCAACAGGCCGAATTGCTCGCTCTTACGTTTGTCGGCGTAGTTAACCATGTTGCCGGTAAACAATAACCCCCAGGAGGAAGCATTAACGAACAGCGATTCACTGTTACCCAGATGTGGGGTCCACTGACCTTTAGAAAGTTTGTCGCGGATCAGTTCGTCCTGAGTGTCTTTGTCCGGCACCCGCAATAACGCTTCAGCCAGACACATTAATACCACGCCTTCCGAAGTAGACAGAGAATATTCATTCAGCAGAGCGTCAACGCCACCATGGCCCTCCTGATCACGCCGAATTTTCAGTACCATGCGTCTGGCGCGTTCCCATGCCCGGCTGCGGGCGCGAGGATTGACTTCGGCAATCGGCAGGATCTGGTCGACCGCGTCAGTTTCGGGGATGCGATAATAATCGCGGATCAGCTGTCGGATCGGGCTGGTAGTCGTAAACGTGCTTTTAGTTAACATTGAACCCCTTGTGTACTTTCTGTCGTATAAAATTAAGATTATCACCGTTTTTTAACGCGGCAGTTTGAATACAGATCACTGTTTTATTTGTAGAAGCGCTTATTGATGCGCTCTGTTAACAAAGGTCACGTATTCTAACCAAGACAACTGCGCCGGGGTATTCCCCCTGACCTGCCCGTGACGAGAAAGCCGGTGAACTAACGTAAGATTTTGTTGCCACATTAACCGGCCAGTTTTTGCGCGTCAAGGCAGAGCAGGTGCCCTGCGTCGCTGTGCGATATCTAACAGCCTGACGGAAATGGCGTGTATCACAGTAAAGGAGCTATTAATGCAGAGTCGAGCCACTAAGTTTACCGTCTGGATAGCAGGGTTAATTCTCACCCCGGTTATCATCTACTGGCTGTTTGCCGACATGCTGATCAAATCAGTGCTGGAAGCCCAGCTAACCCAGGCTCATGGCGCAGAAGTGAACATTGGCGGTTTTGAGCACAGTTTATTTCCAGTGGAAGTTGAAGTGACTGAGATAGGCTTTACCGATCCGGCCCAGCCACAAAATAACCAGTTGGTAGTAGGCCGTCTGGCAGGCGATGTGGAACTGATGCCTTTATTGTCTGACCAACTGATTATGAATCAGGTGGATTTACTGGATGTTGCTTTTAATCAGCCCCGTCCTGCGCCGGGCAAAGTACTGCGCCAACCTGAGGGACAAAGCTTCGACGAACTCCTAAGCGAAGCGAAGGAAGCTCTGCCAACGGTAGATGAATTGCTGGAACGCTCACCACTGAAAACCACCGCAGCAGTAGAAGACGCCAGAACAACCTACAACACTTATGCCGCCGAGCTTAAAACTGACTATCAGGCGCTGCCAGACAAATCCCGCCTTGAATATTACAAAGCCGAAATTCAGAAACTTCGCGACACCGACTTTAAAAATCCGGCAGAAGTAGTGAAAGCCAAAGCGGCATTTGATGAATTAAAGCAACAAATTCGCACCGATAAAGAAAAAATCACCACTTTCAGAGCAAAAGCCAGTGAGGCCAGAACCGCAATGAGCGGCACTTTGAAAACCTTAAAAGCGGCACCAGCGCAGGATTACGAACTGCTTAAAGGGGTTTACGCTGGCGACCAGGCCGCGCTGTCACAGCTAACCGAAGCGGTATTCGGCGATAAAGCAGCTCAGTATAACCGCTATTTATTCAGCGCCTTTGATTTGCTGGTGCCTTTACTCAAGGGCGGCGAAGCGCCACAAGCAGAGGAACAACCCGGTACGCCACTGCAGGTGTTAGTCAGGCAGGCCAACCTGTCCGTTAACTGGCAGGATACCCTACTTACCGGTGACTGGAAAAATATCACCAACCAACACTCAGTATTTGGCAACCCTACTACCTTCATATTAAATGCCGCTGCCCAAGGTGCACAAAAGTTTGCCACACAGGGGCAGTTTTTTATGGATTCTGACGGATTGGATGCGTCGCAGACCTGGCAAATTGCCGGCTTATTATTAGACAGCGTCTCGCTGAGTGATAATCCGCGCCTTGATGCCTCTATCAAACAGGCCTTACTGGCGGCCAGTGGATCGCTTAAAATCACCGATAATATGCTGGATGGCTCAGGCACTGTGGATCTGACTAAGCTGACCATGGCAGCAACGGGCAGCGACAGCCTGACCAACGCCATTGCCAGCCTGCTCGACAGCCTGCAACAGCTTGATATGACCATGAACATTGGCGGCACCTTAAGTGCACCAAATTTTGGTTTTTCGTCTGACCTCGACCGCCAGCTGGCCAACGCGGCACTTTCCAGCCTCAGCACCTCACAGCAGGATAAACTCAACGAGCTGAACAATAAATTACAGGATATGGTAGGCAGTCAGGATGATAATCTGGCCAGCGAGCTGGGCAATATCTCAACCTGGATGAGTGCCACTCAGCGCGATGAAGCCGCGCTGCAGGAGTTACTTCAGGCGACCTTCAAAAACGCGGTAGAGCAACACAAAGACAAGCTGCTGAACAAACTGTTCGATAAACTGGATGGACGTTGAGCATCCGGCGCGGCATAATAACTTCGACTAATTCGAACAGGTGTTCATTGTGTGGCGAGATCGGGCAATCCTTTTTATTCTGCTGGCGCTGTTAGGCGCGCTGCAGTATCGCCTGTGGTTCGGGAAAAACAGTATTCCTGATTATCTGGCCAAACAACAGGAAGTGCAAAAACAGCATCAGCAAAACGCTAATCTGGTGCAGCGTAATGCGCTGCTAAAGGCTGATATCAGCGACCTCACTATCGGCCTTGAGGCGGTAGAAGAAAGAGCAAGAAACGAGCTTGGCCTGATCAAACGGGGTGAAACCTTTTACCGCATACTGCCCAACGAAGATGACTAAGTGGCGCAGTTAGCGTTGGTTTCCTTAATCCACTCCAACAATGACCATCAAAAAAACAACAAAGAGAAACAAACCTTTGAGCACAGCTAATACATCTATTGTTGCCGTGGTTCCCGCGGCGGGTATTGGTTCACGGATGCAGGCCGACCGCCCCAAGCAATATCTCACCATTGGCTCGCAAACGATTCTGGAACACACCTTATTAAAACTGGCGGCCCATCCCGCCATATCCAGGGTGGTAGTTGCACTGAGTCCCATTGATCAATACTTTAGCCAGTTGTCGCTGCAGAATGCGCCATGGCTAACTATAGTAGACGGCGGGGCAAGTCGCGCTGAGTCGGTAAACAACGCACTGGTTGAGTTAGCCGGCAACGAGTGGGCGCTGGTGCATGACGCCGCGCGCCCCTGCGTAAGCAGCAGCGACATTAGCCGCTTAATTGAACGTACTGAGGCAGACGACTTTGGCGGCGGCATCCTTGCCACGCCGGTTCGCGACACCATGAAACGGGCCAGCGCAGATGCTGCCAACCCGGTGGTGCTTAAAACGGAAGAGCGGGATAACCTCTGGCATGCGCTGACTCCTCAGTTATTCAGGGCGGACAAGTTGCGTGAAGCGCTGGCGTCAGCGCTCAGGGCTGGTGCCGTAGTGACCGATGAAGCCTCAGCCATGGAATTTGCCGGTCACACGGTTGAGTTAATCGACAGCGATCCGGCCAACATAAAGATTACCCGCCCGGCAGATTTGCCGCTGGCGCAATTTTATTTACAACAAAGCAGGTAAGTGACACATATGCGGATCGGACACGGTTACGACGTTCACAAATTCGGCGGCGAAGGCCCGATTACTATTGGTGGAGTATCCATTGACTATGAACAGGGTCTGCTCGCCCACTCTGACGGCGATGTACTTATCCATGCCCTCTGCGACGCACTGTTAGGTGCGGCCGCACTGGGCGATATCGGTAAGCACTTCCCGGATACCGACAACGCCTATGCCGGTGCCGATAGTCGCGGATTATTGCGTGATGTAATAGCCCGGTTACATAACCTGGGCTATGAGCTGGTCAATGCAGATATGACTATCGTTGCCCAGGCACCCAAAATGGCGCCCCATATTGCTACCATGCAGCGCTTACTGGCAGAAGACTGCGCAGTCGACACCGATCAAATCAATGTGAAGGCCACAACCACTGAAAAGCTCGGTTTTGCCGGACGTAAAGAGGGCATTGCGGCACACGCAGTGGTGCTGATTACTAAGTGAATAGCATGCAATTAAACACGCAACACTGGCAGTACCTCAACGATAAGCCTGTCGCCAGCGGGCTGCTGAAGCAACAGGTTGAAGACTTTAAAGTAACCGAAGAGCTTGGTTATGCGCTTTCCGGAGAGGGAGAGCATATCTATATCGAGCTTGAGAAAACCCAGCTCAATACCGCCTTTGTGGCAGAACAGCTGGCCAGTTTCTGCGGTTTGCCACTCCGGCAGGTTACCTATGCCGGCCGCAAGGATAAATATGCCGTCACCCGGCAGTGGTTTGGTTTGCATGTCCCGGGCAAAACTGAATTTAACTGGGACGAATTTACCCTTGAGGGTACGCGTATTCTGCAGGTACAGCGCCACAATAAAAAGTTACGCACCGGGCAGCTTAAAGGCAATACTTTTGAAATTACCCTGCGTGACGTAAGCGACCCGGAAGCGGTGATAAACCGGCTCCAGCAGGCCGCCCAACAAGGCGTACCCAATTATTATGGCAGCCAGCGCTTTGGCATCCAGCGCATCACTGAAAGCGGCGAGGTAAACCGTGGCGGCAATCTGCTGATGGCAGAACGCATGCTAAATGGTGAGGTCATTAAAAATCGCAATAAGCGGTCTATGGCATTATCGGCGTTACGCAGTTGGCTGTTTAACGAAATGCTGTCGGCCCGCATTGCCGAGGGCCGCCTGCAGGCTATTTTGCCCGGTGATGTCATCAATCTCACTGGTTCTAACAGCATATTCGTTGCCGATGAGGAAACTCTAGCCCTTACCGAGCGATTAGACCGACAGGATTTATCCACTACGGTGCCCCTGTGGGGCAAGGGTGATATCGGCTCAGCCGGTGAAGCCAGAACGGCAGAGCTGAAAACAGCCGCTAGTTATCCGGAAGTTACATCGTTTTTAGCCGACCAGAAACTCAGTATGGAACGCCGCGCGGCGATTATTTGGCCCCAACGGCTTGAATGCAGTCAGCAAGGTGATACATTAATCATTCGGTTTTTCCTGCCCTCAGGCTGTTTTGCTACCACGGTTTTAAGAGAATGTCTGCTTACCACCGAATTAGCCTGATGGAACACATTTCCTGTAGATACAATCGGTATACGTTAACAGCTTATGAAAATACTACTCAGTAATGACGACAGCGTTTTTGCCAAGGGCATTGCCACCATGTATGCCGCGCTGGCAAAACAGCATGATGTAACGGTCATTGCTCCCGACCGCAACTGCAGCGGCGCGAGTAATGCCTTGTCATTGCATCAGCCACTGCGCATTCAGAAGATGGACAGTGGCTTTTTTGCCGTAAACGGCACGCCTTCCGATTGCGTCCATCTGGGCGTTAACAGTTTTCTGGAAGAAGATCCTGAACTGGTGGTCTCGGGCATCAATCATGGCGCTAATCTGGGTGACGACGTTATATATTCCGGAACTGTAGCCGCCGCCACTGAAGGACGTTACATGGGTCTGCCAGCCATTGCGGTGTCGCTGTGTAACTACGACGGCGGGCATTTTGAAACCGCGGCCCGGGTGGTAGTAGAAGTGATTGAAAAATTAATCACTCACCCGCTGCCGGCTAATCAGATCCTGAATATTAACGTGCCTGATCTCCCTTATGAAGAATTAGCAGGTGTGAAGGTTACCCGTCAGGGGCGACGCCATCGCGCAGAGTCTATGGTAAAAGCCAAGGACGCTTTTGGACGGCCAATTTACTGGTACGGACCGGCCGGCGCAGAACAGGATGCCGGACCGGGAACGGATTTTCACGCTATCGCCCATGGCTATTGTTCTGTCACGCCCTTAAGTGTTGATATGACAGCCCGCGACAGTATTGCAGAAATGGAAAAATGGCTTGAAATGTAAGCCCGATAAGAAAAATAACCCGTAACAAGAATTAATGACACATGAGAACAACAAGAAAAGGCGATGCACTGGCACAGCTGTTGTGCGACGAAGGGATTTCGAATCAAAAGGTGCTCAATGCAGTAGCCAGTGTTCCCCGCGAACGCTTTTTACCGGATGCATTGCAGCATAAAGCCTATCAGAATACGGCTTTACCTATTGGTCAGGGACAAACCATCTCGCAACCTTACATTGTTGCCAAAATGAGTGAGCTGCTGCTGGCAGCCCCTAATCCCGCCAGTTCAGTGCTGGAGATTGGTACCGGCTCTGGGTACCAGACCGCCATTCTGGCGCTGCTGTTTCCTCAGGTATTCTCGGTTGAGCGCATCAAAGCCCTGCAATTTCAGGCTAAACGGCGCATGAATCAACTGGATTTACATAACATAAAAATGAAGCACGGTGACGGCTGGCAAGGCTGGAGCAGCAAAGCCCCCTACGATTGTATTATTGTCACTGCTGCTGCCAGCAGCGTGCCCGAGGCGCTAACCGATCAGCTAAATGAAGGCGGCCGACTGGTGATCCCGGTGGGCGATGATCAACAACAATTGTTGTGCATCGATAAAATAGAGGGCGAGCTACACAGCACCACTGTGGAAGCCGTTCGTTTTGTGCCATTAGTGGCCGGAGATCTCCTTTGAAATTATTCCAACCTTGTTACGATCTGGCCTTACGCTGGTCAAAACACCCGGCCGCCAGTCGTTATCTGGCATTGCTGAGCTTTGCCGAATCGGTGATTTTTCCTATTCCCCCTGATGTCATGCTGGCACCTATGTCACTGTCGCAACCATCCCGGGCCTGGCATTTTGCCCTGATCACCACGCTGGCTTCTATTGTAGGTGGTGTAGCCGGTTACCTGTTAGGCTTTTTTGCTTTCGATACATTACTCCAGCCATTTATTGAATCATCGGGTTACGCGCACAAACTGGAAACCGCCATTGGCTGGTTCGAGGCCTATGGTGTCTGGGTGGTCTTTCTGGCCGGTTTCTCTCCAATTCCTTATAAAATCTTTACTGTCAGTGCCGGCTTCTTACAGATGGCTTTTCTGCCTTTTTTAATCGCATCGGCGATAGGCCGGGGGGCGAGATTCTTTTTAGTGGCAACACTAATGAAGTGGGGCGGCGCAAGAATGGAAGAACAATTGCGCAAGTACGTGGAAGTGCTCGGCTGGGCAGTAGTTGGACTGGCGATTGTCGCTTATATGATGCTTCGATGAAATTAGTCAGCACTGGCTTAAAGCGCGCTGTCACAGGCCTGATTGTCAGCATAACGTTAGTGAGCTGCGCCGGTCCGAAACGTCCCGCACCAGTAGTTGTGCTTAATAGTCAGCATTACCCTGAAGCCGAGAGAAAGTTAACCAATTACACGGTAAAGGCCGGCGACACACTCTATGCGATTGCCTGGTACACTGGGAACGATTACCGGGATATAGCTAAATGGAATTCGTTGTCTGAACCCTACAACATTTATCCGGGGCAATCTCTGAATTTACAGAGTTCGGAGAGAGTGTTAAAAAAATTACGCACCGTCAATAATACAACTGGTCAAACCAGCAAGCACAAGCCAAAAATGTCTATTGACCAAAAAGATAGCCAGGCGTATTGTAATTGTGAATCAGATGTTAACAACACAAAAGGAGTTGTGAGTAAACCCAAGATTAATGGTTTTCCACAACGTGTTGAAAAATGGATATGGCCTGCACAAGGTCGAATCGAATTATCAAACAGTAATGGTCAGACCACCCAAACAGGGGTCGATATTTACTCAAATCAGGGCAGCGAAGTCGTTGCTGCTGCCTCAGGGAAAGTTGTATACGCTGGTAACGCGCTGCGCGGATACGGGAACCTTATTATAATTAAACATACCGAATCGTTTTTAAGTGCATACGCCCACAGTGACCGCATACTGGTTAGTGAGCGAGAGTGGGTTAGCGCGGGTCAGGAAATTGCGAAAATGGGCGACACCGGTACAACCAAGGTAAAGCTCCATTTTGAAATACGCTATCGGGGAAAAGCAGTAGAACCGATGAAATATCTACCAAACAAACAATAACAATAACAATAAATAATAATAATTAAGAAATCAGGAGAACGTCGTAAGGTAAAACAACGCAGGAGATACAGTTGTGGGTCAACAAAATATCGCTGTCATCGACGCAACACCCCAAGACGAAGTAGACAACATCGAAGTTAATGAGAATATCAAAGACGACGAGTTGTTAGATGAAGAAAATAAAAAAATCAAGACCGAAACCTGGTTAAACCAGGAAGAGGTCTCTAAAACACTGGATGCAACTCAGTTGTACCTCAGCGAAATTGGCTATTCACCTCTGCTCACCGCAGAAGAAGAAGTGTATTTTGCGCGCAGAGCACTGAAAGGCTGCGAAGCATCCCGTAAACGAATGATCGTTAGCAACCTGAGGTTGGTAGTGAAGATTGCCCGACGTTATAACAATAGAGGCCTTGCACTGCTGGATCTTATTGAGGAAGGCAATCTTGGATTGATTCGGGCGGTGGAAAAATTTGATCCGGAACGCGGATTCAGATTTTCTACTTACGCGACTTGGTGGATTCGTCAGACTATTGAACGAGCCATTATGAACCAGACCCGGACTATTCGGTTACCAATTCATGTGGTGAAAGAATTAAACGTTTATCTGCGTACGGCGCGTGAACTGGCTCAGGAGCTGGACCACGAACCAACAGCAGAAGACATTGCGCTGCATCTCGATAAACCTATCGATGAAGTCAGCAAGATGTTGCGTCTGAATGAACGCATCAGCTCCGTTGATACTCCCATCGGTGGCGAAAACGACAAAGCACTGCTCGATATTCTTGCCGATGATAACGAGTCCAGTCCGGAAGACGAACTTCAGGATAGCAATATTAAACAAAATATTGTGTCGTGGTTGCAGGAGCTTAATGTCAAGCAACGTGAAGTGCTGGCAAGACGGTTTGGCCTGATGGGTTACGAACCATCTACTCTTGAAGATGTAGGCGCTGAGATTGGTCTGACCCGTGAAAGGGTACGTCAGATTCAGGTAGAAGGCTTGCGTCGTCTGAAAGACATGCTTAGCAGTCAGGGCCTCGATTTAGAAAGCGTCTTTAGTCGCCTGAGCTAATCAGATAAACAAACGCCCCTTAGATAGGGGCGTTTTTGTATTTATTGTCTGTCCAGAGTGACGAAACGATAAGGGTGCGGGTTTTTTTCGTCAGGCTCGCATGCCTGTTCCTCAACAAGCTGCCACTCGCCATCAGCCTGATAATCCGGAAAATGGGTATCACCGTCGGTATTTAAATCTATCAGTGTAAGATACAGGCGGTCGGCCTTAGCAAGCAGGCTGCTGTAAATTTTACCGCCACCAATAATCATCACCTCGTCAGGCGCTTGCTGTTGCGCCTGGCTGAGAGCATCTTCGATAGTATTTACCACCTCAGCGTCTGCCAATTGATAGCTGGTATCGGTAGTGATGACAATATTCAGGCGTCCCGGTAAGGCTCTGCCAATGGACTCGTAGGTCTTGCGCCCCATAATGACAGGTTTGCCAAGCGTGGTGCGTTTAAAATGGGCCAAATCTGCCGGCATATGCCAGGGCATCTGGTTATCTTTGCCAATCACCCGATTGTTCGCCATTGCGGCAATCATCGCTATTTTCATGTTTACTGCCACCTAACTGCTAAAGCCGGATCACTTACGGTAGATCACTTCAACGTCGTAGTCGTCGTCATCATCGTCCCAGTCGTCATCGTCGTCATCCACTTCAGGTTCCGGGTTATAAGTATCCCACTTAAACTCAACTTCGCGGTTATCCTGCTCTTCCTCGAGTTCGTCCGGCAGATTCTCAATAAAGTTCATAATCTCGAGACACAGCGGCTCCAGACCGATGCGCTGGAATGCAGAGATATAAAATACCGGTCCGTCCCATTCAAGCTTGTCGACGATTTGCTGGCACAACTCTTCGGCTTCTTCCTCGAGTAACAGATCGATTTTATTAAATACCAGCCAGCGTGGCTTGCCCGCCAGCTTGGGGCTGTACTTCTCAAGTTCATTAATGATCGTAATGGCATTTTCAGCCGGATCAGACTGATCGGCTGGCATCAGGTCAACCAGATGCAACAGAACCCGGCAGCGCTCAAGATGCTTAAGGAAGCGAATACCTAAACCCGCTCCCTCGGATGCGCCCTCGATTAG